>Ga0315910_10000252_pt1 | contig 58858 bp, 50 predicted proteins | sample EdamamesoilMG_FD_204470 | JGI IMG/M metagenome (GOLD analysis project Ga0315910, IMG submission 204470) | Garden soil microbial communities collected in Santa Monica, California, United States - Edamame soil | ecosystem: Environmental > Terrestrial > Soil > Garden | place: USA: California... | reverse complement strand
TGCCCGACATAACATCTACGGCATCAGCACCACCAACGCCAATAGCCACCATACCCAATCCACCGGCATTTACCGTGTGCGAGTCTGTACCAATCATCATACCTCCGGGGAAGGCGTAATTTTCTAGTACTACCTGGTGAATAATACCGGCTCCGGGCTTCCAGAACCCGATACCATATTTATTGGAAACAGAAGAAAGGAAATTGAATACTTCCTTGCTTTCGGTGTTGGCTACGGTCAAGTCATCCTTCGCACCAGTTTTGGCAACGATAAGGTGATCGCAATGCACAGTAGATGGTACCGCTACCTTGGGCCTTCCGGCCGACATGAATTGTAACAAGGCCATTTGAGCGGTGGCATCCTGCATGGCCACGCGATCTGGCGCAAAATCTACGTATGATTTACCCCGTCCAAAGTTTTCCAGCTTTTGATCGGCATGGAGGTGAGAATAGAGTATTTTTTCGGAGAGCGTGAGAGGTTTGTTTACGACTTTTCTGGCCTTGGCGATGCGTGACGGCATCTGGTCGTACAAGGCCTTGATCATATCTAAATCGAATGCCATAATGAATGTTTTGTTATAAGGATGCTAAAGTAGTGATTTTTTCTTCTGAATCAGAAGCTACTTTTTCTCCTATAACAACAGTTGGCTGCGATTTTTTGTCCGCCATTCTGATTTTATCTAATAAATTATTTAGCTGACGGGCCTCATCATCGGTCAGGTTGCGCAGCATTTGATCAAAGCTGTCAACGGCCGACTGCATTTCGTTGAGCATTTCGAGGCCTTTTGCTGTAATTTTTACTTCTACCGAACGCTTGTCATTGGCACAATGCTCGCGGGTGATTAATCCTTTAATACGCATACGCTCCACGATGCGTGAAGCATCCGACATTTTATCCAGCATGCGTTCCTTAATCATATTGACGGTGGCATGTCCGGGATGCTGTCCACGCAAAATACGCAACACATTGTATTGCTGTCGAGTGATATCGAACTGCTTGAAAATCAGATTCTGATTGTCGACCAGGTAGTAATGGGTGTAAAAGATGTTTAGATACGCTTTCTGGTACTCATTCCGGAAATCTTTCTGCTGGATATCTTGATCGATTGACATAATAAAGAGGGCTTAAATTTTAGTTGACACTAAAGTAGCCATTTATGATGCTCGCCTGACGCACTACCTGATTTATCCGGTATAACACCGGTCGTTATTTGCTGTTGATATAGTTTAAAAATTCGCGTTTTGTATTCTCGTCTTTGAATTTTCCGGAGAAGTAGGCGGTGCCTGTTTTGCTGTTGGTATCGCCAACACCGCGTGATGCAACGCACATGTGGTTGGCATCAATTACCACGGCAACGTGTTCGGTGTGGAGTACGCGCTCCATTTCTTTGCCGATCTGCACGGTTAATCTTTCCTGCACCTGGGGGCGCTTGGCAAAGTATTGTACAATGCGGTTGATCTTGGAGAGCCCGATTACTTTGCCTCCTGAGAAATAGGCCACGTGCGCCTTTCCGTAGATCGGAACAAAGTGATGCTCGCAGTGCGAGTAGAAGGTAATATCTTTTTCGACCAGCATCTGGTCGTAGTTGTATTTGTTTTCAAAGAGGCGAGCGTGCGGCCGGTTTTTGGGATTCAATCCGCTAAACACTTCTTTCACATACATCTTGGCAACGCGGTGTGGCGTTCCGTTCAGGCTATCATCCGTGAGGTCAAGGCCGAGTATGGTCATGATTTCACGAAAGTGTTTTTCGATGCGCGTGATTTTTTCATCATCATCCAGATCGAATGCGTCTGCCCGCAACGGGGTGTTTGCCGAACTGCTTACGTGATCATCAGCGTAATCATCAACAGCCGATTTAAGCGGCCGGATATTCAACGAAATTTCTTTCGGTCTCATACAAGGTAATTTTCAGTTCAAATTTTGAGTCGATTTTTTGCTTTAGTATCCGCCAGATAATCAAGGCAATATTCTCGGCTGTGGGGTTCAGTTCTTTAAAATAATCAGTGTCAAGATTAAGATTCTTGTGATCGAACTTGATCAATACATTTTCGCGTATCAGATCGCTTAACACTTTCATATCGTACACGTAGCCTGTTTCAGGATCGGGTTCGCCTACTACACTCACCACTACTTCGTAGTTATGACCATGATAGTTAGGGTTACTACACTTTCCGAAAACCTGCTGATTTTTTTCTTCAGACCAATCCGGATTATACAGGCGATGAGCAGCGTTAAAATGTTCCTTACGCGATACCTTAATCTTCATGCATAAAGGTAAACAGGATTTGAAATAAAAGGTTCAGAACAGCCTGAAATTGCCCGGTTAGAAGTTGGTGTACGAACTTGAATGAGCTTTTAGAATGGCCATATTGAAGCCGAAAGTAAGCTCATGAGTAGTAAAGCGTGTGCCCACAGAATTGTTCAGTGGAATTTCGAAGGTATACCCGAAGCGATAGGCAGTGGCAAACCGCAGTTGTGTTAACAAACCACAGGTATTGAGATTGCGGGTGTACAGGCCCACCGTATACTTTTCATCCAGGTTGATGGATACGTTATAGTCAACAGAAAGTGGTGCGCCCTGAACCGCTTTTACCAGCACCGAGGGTTTTAGCCGAACACGTTCAGAAAGATAAAATATGTAGGCCGCAGTCATGTAGTAATGCTGATCGTATAAGATAGCTTCTGTGCTTTTGTTGGTACTGTCGTTCGTTAACATGGCGGTTGTTTCAAGCATGCGGGGAACAGACAGTCCTATAAAGAATTTTTCGTTGTTCAGAATAATACCCGCGCCAACGCTAGGCTTGGTAACGTTCTGCCCATTGGTGAAGGCTGGATCATTTGGATCGTAGGCATTCAGTTCGCTGTTGTTGCTGTTATAGTTTATCAATCCGCCTTGCAATCCAAACGACAGGGTAGTGGTGTTTAGTTTCAGCCGATAAGCATACGTAGCATACGCTTCGGTGTTGCAGGTTGCACCCAACTTGTCTTGCACCAATAAAAACCCAAGGCCCATTTTGTTTTTATGAATGGCGGAGTGACCACTTACATTCAGCGTTGTTGGGTTTCCGTCAAAACCCGACCATTGTTTTCGGTAGGCGATCGATCCGTTAAAGTTATTGTTCAATCCCGTGTACGCAGGATTGATCAGCAATGGGTTGTTGAGGTATTGTGCATAGAGCGGATCTTCCTGACCAACTGCAACGCGTACACATCCAAGAAAAAGAAGGGTGAGGTAAAGATGCTTCATGCATTACTGTTTTAGGGAAAGATAGCCTGTTAACGGATCGTGCGAACTGGCCAGTTCGATCTTGTAGAAGTAGGTTCCGGTAGGAAGAGCCTTGCCGCTATCGCTTATTCCTTCAAAACGTTTTCCGGGTACTTCGCTTTCATAGTTATGAATTTCAAATACTTTATCGCCCCACCGGTTAAAAATACTCACGCGGTTATTGTTGGGCAGGTGATCGATGCGCATAAACTTGTTATCGCCTACGCTGTTGGGGGCTACGGCATTGTACACAATAATTTCTGTTTCCAGGGCTACTTCAATGCTCAGTACATTGTCGGTGCAGGCATTCAACAGATCGCAGGCCCGAATGCGTAACTGATCTGTTCCTTTAAAGGAATTTTTGTATTGAACATTGAGTTCAACTTCATTTGTAATGGAGGCGATGGCTCCGCTGGCTGGCGCTTCAATAATTTCGATCGATGCAAGGTTAAGATTGTCATCAGGATCAGAGATAACATCCAACAAGTTAAATCGCAGTGTGGAGTTTGTGGCGGTTGTTAATTCCTGCGCTTGAATGACCGGTGGAAGATTGCATTGAATAGTAGCCGTGAGCAGGTAATTGCCTGCAGGCAATCCGGTTAAGTCTTCTTGTGTTGACGTAAATCCATTGGGTCCTGTCCAAACAATGGAGGGTGTGTTGGTTGATTGAACTGAAAGTTGGATCGAACCATTGGGCGTATTGCATGCTGAGTTTCCGGTTACAGCATCAATACTAACATTTAGGGTTTGCTCGGCCTGATCCACCACCACCAGGGCTTGTGGACTGCCTGCACTAATTTCAGTTTTACATCCGGTTGTTTTGTCTGTTACGGAAACGCCATAACTGCCCGGTGCTACGGCACTGATATCTTCTGTAGTGGCTCCGGTGCTCCACAACACATCAAAACTTCCTGTCTGTGATGGAGTAAGGTTAATAGCTCCGTCAAAAGGTGAGGCGCACCGGGTGTTTGAGGTTACGGTGGTTGTAAACTGCGGCTTAGTAGTTTGATCGGGTATAACAATTTGCTTACTGGCGTTACACCCGGAGGTATTATCTGTTACATTAACATTATAGGTGGCAGCTCCTATGCCTAGTAGATATTCAACAGCACCTGTAAGTTGTCCATTAGCCTGATTATACCAGGCATAGGTATAGTCTCCAGAACCCCCGGTAACCGTAAGATTTACCCCACCGTTACCAGGTTTGCAAGCAGTACTTGGAGTGATTACTTCCGCCAAGGTTAGTGTGGCTGCAGAAGAATTGCTGAGGTAAATGTTTTTTTCTATTGAGCAACCAAAGGTATTGTCGGTTACGGTTAGTGTATATCCTCCACCCCGAATGCCAGTCAGGGTTGCGCCTCCGGTTACCGTTGTTCCAGATGGATTCTGCCATTGATAGGTGTAGTTACCTGATCCTCCGCTCACAGAAACAGAAATGCTCCCTGTAAAGGAGGGAGCACATTTAGTATTGGCTACGGTGGTATAGTTTACCTTAAAAGAGGATTCAATGTAGTAATAGAAGAATGTTGTGCATCCGCTATTGATATTGTCGGCTACTTCAAGATAGTAAGAACCCTGGGGTACACCGGTAAGATCCTTTGAGTTGCTGAGTTTGGTGAAATTGTTATTGTACCAAGTATAAGAGTAGCTCCCTGACCCCCCGTTAATATTTACACTGATCGCGCCATCATTTGTGGTGCAGGCACTGGCATTCGAAATAGTGGAGGCACTCAGCAGATTACAGGCAGGCGAGCAGGTGGATTGGATTATCCATGAATTGGCATACGTACAACCTTTGCCATCGCTTACGTCAAGGGAGTAAACGCCTGCCTCCAGGTTTGAAATGTCTTGTTGGTTGGAGGTGAAACCAGAAGGGCCTGACCAGGAATAGGTATATGTACCCGATCCACCGATAGGGGTTATCGAAATAGCTCCAGGACCGAAGGTGCAGTCTTTACTTTGTAAGTTATCCACCTTAACAGTAAGTGTATTCGAACTTACCTGAACTATTTTCTCTATTTTTTTGGTTTGCCCAAACACAACTTGGCTATAAATCGCCAGCATGGTGAGCAATGCTGCTAAAAGAAAGCGATATTTAGGGCTCAAGGGATTTAAAGGTTTTGGTTTAAGGTGACCGAAGATATACTTTTAAAGTTATCATTTATAGGGTTTAATTTGGTGGATTGATTATTAAGCAGTTAGAATGTTCTACTTAATCGACAAGTTGCAATGAATTTCGATGAAATAAAGGGTAAAATTGAAGGGTACAAGGCCGAAAACAAGAAGCTTTTCACCACTTCGTCCTTCCAATCGCACAGTTTGGTGCTTTTGCACATCCTGAGCCGGATCGATAAAACCATCCCGATTTACTTTATCAATACGGGCTTTCACTTCCCCGAAACAATTCAGTTTCGCGATCAGATCACTGAGCTTTTTGGATTGAATACCATCGATTTGAAATCCGATCTGCCCAAGTTCATGCAGCGCGATTCTGACGGGAAGCTTCTCTTCACCTCCGATCCTGACCACTGTTGCTACCTGAACAAAACGCAACCTATGGATGCCATTCTGCGATCGAATGATGTCTGGATTAATGGCGTTCGGGCAGATCAAAGTGCCGTGCGGGCTGCCATGAAGGTTGAGCAACCCGCTCAACATGGGAGCATCCGATTTCACCCCATGCTCGACTGGAATTCGAAAATGATCTGGCAATATCAAAAGGAGTATAAGTTGCCCAAGCACCCTCTGGAAGAAAAGGGATTTGTGAGTATAGGTTGTGAACCTTGCACGCGTAAATTAGACCCCGAAATGCAGGAACGTGAAGCCCGCTGGTTCGGACTCAATAAAGTAGAATGTGGTCTTCACACGGATTTAATTAGCAAGTAAAGTAGAATGAAAGTATTAGTTACCGGTGGGGCCGGATACATTGGCACCGAGTTGATCAGTGCGTTAATTGCAAACCCCGAAGTAGAAAGCGTTCTCGTATACGATAACCTTAGCCGCCCGAATTATAACTTGTTTCTGGGTCTTAGATTACAAAAGGCTCAGAAGGTTCAGTTTATCAAAGGCGAGTTGCTGGACTCCCGAAGCCTTCGTAAAATTCTAAAAGGGGTAGACGTGGTGTACCATCTGGCCGCCATGGTTACAACTCCGTTTGCCAACGCGGATGCGCATTCCTACGAACAGGTTAACCACTGGGGCACAGCCGAACTGGTTTACGCAGTAGAAGAAAGTAATGTTAAGCGGTTTATCTACACCAGCAGCACAGGTGTATATGGTTCATCGACAGATGCGGTGGACGAGTCGACCCCGACTAATCCTCAAACCCTTTATGCCATTTCGAAACTCCGGGGCGAGGAGCATGTTCGCAGGTTGTCGGGTAAAATAGATACCTATATTATGCGCTGTGGCAATGTGTATGGGTATAGTAAAAGCATGCGCTTTGATGCCGTTATCAACAAGTTTGTGTTCGAGGCCAACTTCAGCAACCGGGTCACCATTCAAGGCGATGGAAAGCAATCACGTACGTTCATACATGTTGAATTGCTGTCGAAGGCGTTGGCGAATCTGCTTACCGCTGAACTGGCCAGTGGTACCTACAACCTTGTGGAAAGAAACCTTAAAGTCTTTGATATTGTCGATGAACTCAAGCAGTTAATTCCTCCGTTGGAATTTATTTTCATCAATCAACACCTTAGCCTGCATCAGCTGAATGTGAAAGAGAATGAACAAGTGAACAATGTGCTGGGCATTACGAATCACCGTACGCTGAAAGAGGAGTTGGAGGAGTTTTTAGCCAAGTTTAGTTTTTAATCGCTGAGATATTATCCTTTGATGGTGGTTTGATGACGATACAATATTTACGAACAGACAATAGCGTATTCATTGAAAGTTTGGCAAGTAACAGATAACGAATAAACGAAAGCATGCAAACCATTGCCACCGTCATTATTTTGTTAGCTGTTGTTACGGCCTTGGCGGAGGTTACCGATAAAGTACGTATACCTTACCCGATCCTGCTTGTTGTGGCCGGCATCGGAATAGGGTTGATTCCAGGACTGCCAAGAATTTCCATCGACCCGGAAATTGTATTTTTAGTCTTCCTTCCTCCGGTGTTGTACTCTGCAGCATGGTATACTTCATGGACTGATTTTAAAAATGCCAAGCGACCGATCACACTACTCGCCATCGGGTGTGTAATTTTTACCACCTGTGCCGTGGCCTGGGTTGCTCATACGTTTATTCCAGGCTTTGGATGGGCCGAGTCATTTGTTCTGGGCGCGATCATTTCCCCGCCAGATGCCGTGGCGGCAACAGCCGCGACTAAAGGATTGAGCGTACCCAAACGTGTTATTACTGTATTGGAAGGTGAGAGCCTGGTTAATGATGCCACTGGATTGATCGCCTATCGCTATGCGGTAGTAGCCGTAACAACAGGTGTGTTTAGTATCTGGCATGCCAGCCTGCAATTTTTATGGGTGGCCAGTGCCGGTATTGTTATCGGTCTTGCGTTGGGATGGATCTTTAAATGGATTCATCGCATCACACCCGACAATCCTACCACGGATACAACCTTAACTTTTCTGGCACCTTTCATTGCGTACTTGTCGGCTGAAGCGGTCCATGTTTCGGGTGTGCTGGCGGTAGTAACGGCCGGACTTTTTCTGAGTTGGAATTCGAGCACAATATTTTCGCAGCAGACAAGATTACAAGCATATGGCTCGTGGGACACCGTACTTTTCATTTTAAATGGTACAATCTTTATTCTTATCGGCCTTCAACTTCCGGAGATTGTAGAAGGATTGGGAAGCTATTCATTCTGGGCATTGAAGTATGCTGCGATCATAAGCTTAGCTGTAATCATTGGAAGAATACTATGGGTTTATCCAGCCACCTACATTCCACGTTGGTTAAGTAAATCCATCCGAACACGCGAGCCTTTCCCTGGTCTTCGGTTAGTCACCATTGTAGCATGGTCGGGTATGCGGGGTATTGTGTCGCTAGCGGCCGCATTGGCGTTGCCGTTGATGATCAACAGTACTACCGCATTTCCTCATCGAAACCTCATTATCTTCATTACCTTCTGTGTGATCTTTTCAACACTGGTACTTCAAGGCCTTACACTTAGGCCGATGATCAGATTATTAGGTATCCAATCGGATGGAAGCGAACACCAGGAAGAACAACACGTCCGGCTATTATTAGCTTCAACCTTAATTGAACATATCGAATCCAACTATTCGCTGGCACTAACCGATGAAGTACTGAATCAGATTAAAACGAAATACGAGATACGGATTCAGCGCATACGAAAAGATCAGTCGCAACAACGGTTGAATGATGAGCAAATCAACGAGTTTCATCGCATTCAACAAGAGTTACTGGCACGCGAACGACAAGCCCTGATGACCTTGCGCAAAGAAGGAAAAATTACCGATGAAGCGCTGCGGAAGATTGAGTATGAACTTGACCTGGAAGAGACAAGGTTGATTTTGGAGCGGGGAGAATAGTCAATTTTTGTGGCAATCTCATACCGGGTAATGAGTTACTTCGTGTCAGGTGATGGCACCCGATCGAAATAAGCCGAAATTTTCTTAATTTGTTTCTAGTCAGCGGCTTGGAATATCCCTTGCCAAGATGAAGCAATATGAAGAAAATTTTCCTCGCTGTTACGCTGATTCTGATGTTGATCAGCACCCTCGATGCTCAGGTTGACAGTACAAAAATCCGGCAGCGTAAAAACATAATCCGGTATAACCTGTCGGGTGCATTACTTTTTGGGCCCGACAAATATATGGTGCTGGGCTACGAACGTGTGCTGGGTAAACATCAGAGTATTTCAGTGAATTTCGGTGCGGCAGCATTGCCCAAGTTTGTTTCAATTGAAACGGATTCGTTTAGTCTGTCCAAAGACCTCAAGAATAATGGAAATAATTTCTCAATAGACTATCGATTCTATCCGCGCAAGGAAAACAAATACCTGGCTCCCCATGGTTTGTATCTGGGTCCCTACTATGCGTTTAATCATTTCAATCGTGAAAACCGGTGGGAGCATCAGAACAGCACCACGAACAATAACGTAACCACGCGTTCTGTTTTCAATATTCACACGGTCGGATTTCAGTTGGGCTACCAGTTTATCTTCTGGAAACGTGTAGCACTCGATCTTGTATTGATTGGCCCAGGGCTTGGTTTTTATAGGTACAAAGTAAAGTTCGATGGCAACATCGATGAAGAAACCCGGGCCCAACTCATTGACGGGCTCGAGCAACTCCTCACGCAGAAGTTTCCTGGAATGAACTACGTGCTATCCGATGAGCAGATTGATGCCAATGGTGTACTGAGTACCAACTCTGTGGGATTCCGGTACCTGATTCAGATTGGTATTAATTTCTAGGGAAAGTTCAATACATTAAAGATTACCCTGCGTAAAAAGGCGATTGAGAAGTAATTGTTCCGGTTTGATTTGATTAGTAGGATCCAAAGATTTCCACACAAAAAAACTACCTCGCTTTAAATAGGTAAAGCCCGCAGATGAAATGGCCTGTCCTTGTTTCGATAAAATTTCGTTCGAACTGAAACAAAACGCCCGCAGTAGATTAGCTCCTTCCGCCCGACATTTTTTTGATAGTGTTATCAGGAGTTGATTAACATCCAGATCTGCCCGATAGTAGAGTTGCTCCAGGTAGCTCACGTTTTCGCGGTGGTTAATGACTACATCAGCCACTACTTCTTCTCCATCTTTCAGTTGAAAGTATTTGTAATGGTTTCCAAACGGGTTATCCAACAGCCGCCATTTCAGGTATGCGCTGTTTTCGTTTAGTCCATAATAATTTCTGCCCTGATAAAGTCTGCCAAAAAAATCTCTCTTGTCTTCAATCGGAACTTCCACTAGGTTTAACGACCGTGATGGCATCGAAAATCCTTTGACCCAGGCCAGTAGCGATAGCCCCAGAATTTTTAGTTTATCGGTTGTTGTATTTTTGGCATTAAGATTTTTTAAGTAGTGGTAAGCGGCAATTGGTTTGTACACTACCAATGCCTGTTCGGTCTTGAAAGGAATTTCAAAGCCAATTCGCTCAAACGCTTTTTGCGCGGGCGTAAATCCCCAGATGTATTTTATACCAGCTTTCCGGCATTCATCGAAAAGTAATTCGTACATGCGTTCAAAAATTTTCTGGCCACGGTAGTTCGGATCAACCAGGGTGTCTTCTGATTTTGCCGTTAGTATGGTGCTGCCGCTGGTGTGAATAAATTCAATGGGGATAGCGCATTGTATGCCCACTACCTTGGGTTGATCCGATGGACTGGTGTCATCAAGTGCAACAATGTAAATAGCTTTTCCAAAAGGACCATTTATAAACTCCCAATTGAAATGCTCTGATGAACGATTAACGCCATACACCTGATTGAAGAATAAATTAGCAAGGTTGGCTTCGTGATCTTGCAGCAGCCGTACGATAATGGCCATAGGGATTATGCGATAGAGTAGTGGTGGATAATTTCTTCCTGGGTTATAGTCTTGAAATCGTTCTCTTTTATGTACCCGAGAATCTTTTTATAAAGATCAAGATAACCTTTGAATTTATAATCAGTGAAAAAATTGTTATGCCATAATACAGAGAGTACACAATTTTTGCGGTTCTTTTCGAAGAAGTCGATAATCTCTTTTTCGGCATCTTGTACATTGCATCGTTTATATTGAAAAAATGTTCGGTCCATAACATGCAAGGGAACTTCAACGAAAGAGAATGCCTCTTGCTTCTCCATATTAAATGGATTAAAGGGTAATCCGTAACTGTTTCGAAAACCTGGCGCTTCAGCAAAACCAAGGCTGGCATCCAGTTTCAGTTTAGCTTGTTCAACGCGGTTGTACATATCCGGAAGATTAAACTTCAGGTAGTGGTACCGGTTGCCCACTGGTAGTTTTCCAAATTTTTGGGTTTCATCTGTAAGTGTTTCCGGTGAAATGCTTTTGTGTATTCCATTTTCGAAACCGTTGGCCTCCACTAACTGAAAGGCTTCTTGAATGGCCGTTGAAGAAAATGCATAGTCGGCATTCGCCTCGCGTTTGTTAATCCTACCTTGATTAACCAGCCAATAGAAAACGGACTTGCAGTCGTACTCGCTTTCAAGGGCCATTATTTTATCCATGTTTAGCCAATCTGGTTTTTGAATAGCCACATGAAACAGCATTTTCAGGAACAGATCAATTCGTCCTTTTTTCAGAACATTAAAACCATCTTCAATGATTGCACCATTGACGGAGTCAATATCATGAGTAAGAAAAAATCTGGTCTTTTCATTTCGCGGTGGAACGTTACAGACTTTTGAAATTTCATCAAAACATTGTTGAACAATATTTTGTGAAGCGTTATTGAATTGAAATTGATAACTGCTTTTGAAACGGAATCTCCCTAATTCGTCAGGATTGTTATCATTGTACTCCTGGCAGGAATTCAACATATAAAATGCAGTGGCAAGAAAATCGGCCTTGCCAGCGTTATCTTCAAGAAAAGAATGGGAGTTAAGTGAATTATTGTTTAATGTAGTTGACGCAAAATTTTTAGATAGAGTCAGTATTGCAGAAGCATCGCGCCCTACAGTAACCGCGTGTTGATCGTTGGTAACAAATTCAATGGATGTATTCGTGTTTTTAGCCCAGGTTTTTAGTAAGAATTCAATCTCTTGGCGAGGAGTATCACCGTGAATGAAGAAGTTGATCATTGGTATGATTTAAACTTCTAATATAGTCGATTGTAATTATTGAGTAAACAACCCCGGGGGTACTTAAATTAAAAGGTCGCTCACACGAGCGACCTTTTTGATCCTATTTAAGTAACGTACGATTAACAGTACTCATCAAACACTTCCAGCAGGTGCGCACCAATCATTTGCGCATTGCGACCTTCAATGTGATGGCGCTCAACAAAATGAACCAGTTCGCCATCTTTGAATAGAGCAATGGATGGAGAAGATGGAGGATACGGCAACGTGAATTCGCGTGCTTTCGAAACCGCTTCCTTGTCAACACCGGCAAAAACCGTAGCCAGGCTGTTTGGTTTCTTGGCGGAATTTTGCAGTGCCCATTTTACACCGGGACGTGCCGCGCCTGCGGCACAGCCACACACCGAGTTTATCACCAGTAGGGTAGTACCTTCCTGATTTTTCAGGTGGCTCTCTACTTCCTCAGGGGTTTTTAGCTCAGTAAAGCCCGCGCTGGTTAAATCGATGCGCATCGGGGCTACTAATTGTTCAGGATACATAGTCGTTTATAGTTAAGTCAATTATATAACAAATTATAAGAATCCAAGTTCCAGTTTGGCCGCTTCGCTCATCATATCCTGCGAATAGGGTGGATCAAATGTAATTTCTACTTTCACATCGTTAACGCCTTCGAGGGCCTTGATCTTTTGTTCTACTTCACCCGGAATGGATTCGGCCGAGGGGCAGGAAGGCGAGGTAAGTGTCATCTGGACGTACACATTGTTGACAGGGTACACACTGATTTCGTAGATCAGTCCCAGTTCATAAATGTCAACCGGAATTTCAGGGTCGTACACCGTCTTGATGGCTTGCAGTACTTTATCCTTGAGATCGGGAGTGCTGACTTCCGATGATTGCTGTTTAATATTTTTTGTGGCTTCGCTCATCCTTTCACTTCCATTTTTGTTTTGAAGGCCAATGCGTAAAGTTTCATTTGCTTGATCATGGCCGCGAAACCATTAGAACGCTGTGTGCCGATAAACCGTTCCATACCGATTTTGGTCATGAAGAAAAGTTCAGCTTTCAGAATGTTGTCGGGTGTTTGTCCGTTAAAAATACGGGCTAGTAAACTTACCAGACCTTTTGTGATGGCGGTGTTACTATCCGCTGAAAAATATAGTTTTTCTCCTTCGGCTTTAGCCGTTAACCACACTTTTGATTGGCATCCTTTTACAACATTGTCTTCAGTTTTGTCGACTTCCGGCATCTCGGGCAATTTTTGGCCGAGTTCCATGATGTAGAAAATCGTCATCTCCATGTCGCCATCCAGTAGCGCGAACTCACTTACGATTTCATCCTGGGTTTGCTGAATGGTCATTACTTCATGAAGTTTATAACACGCTCCAATCCTTCCATGAGTTGATCAACTTCCTTTTTTGTATTGTAAACAGCGAACGAAGCGCGAACAGTTCCTTCAATCCCGTAACGATCCATCAATGGTTGGGTGCAGTGATGGCCAGTGCGCACAGCAACACCCCGTGCGTCCAGCATCTGCCCGATGTCGAAGTGGTGAATACCATCAACAGTGAAAGAAAGCACCCCAACTTTATTTTTTGCAGTACCTACGCGCTTGATACCTTTTAGGTTGCTTATGCGTTCGGTAGCGTAGGTTAAAAGATCGTGTTCATGTGCAGCAATATTTTCGCGGCCAAGCTGAAGGATAAAATCCATAGCATACTTGTAAGCGATTACATCACCTATGTTTGGCGTGCCGGCTTCGAATTTGTAAGGAAGATCGTTGTATGTTGTCTTTTCGAAGCTTACTTCCTTTATCATTTCACCGCCACCATGATAGGGGGGCATCTTTTCAAGTAATTCTTTTTTACCATAAAGCAGCCCGGTGCCGGTAGGGCCATACATTTTATGAGATGATAGGCAGTAGAAGTCACAATTCAGATCCTGCACATCAATTTCCAAATGTGCACCAGCTTGTGCTCCATCAATAAGTACTACTGCACCAGCCTGATGCGCAAGTTTAATGATCTCTTTAATCGGATTGATGGTACCAAGACTATTGGAGGCATGGTTTACCGAAACGATTTTTGTTTTAGAAGTGAGTAAACTTTTAAACGCTTCAATATCAAGTTCGCCCTCATCAGTAACCGGAATTACTTTCAGTACAGCTTTCTTTTCTTCTACTATGAATTGCCACGGAACGATGTTCGAGTGATGCTCCAATCCGGAAACGATAATTTCATCGCCTGCCTGAATGAAAGCTTTTCCATAAGAAGATGCCACCAGGTTAATACTTTCGGTAACACCACGAGTGAAGATGATTTCCTGCTCGGACGATGCGTTTATGAAAGTCTTCGCTGTATGTCTTGTTTCTTCGTAGGCTTTCGTTGCTTTTTCGGCCAGGGTATGAATTCCCCGATGAATGTTGGCGTTATAGCCTTGGTAGTAACCGATGAGGGCATTAATTACGTTCAAGGGCTTTTGTGAAGTAGCCGCATTGTCGAAGTACACCAGATCACGACTATTTACCTGTTGATGGAGTATCGGAAACTCCTTCCTTATTTTTTCAATATCCAGGGAGGGTAGTATGGTCGTGGAGGATGTCATGGTTAAAAGTTTTTATGTAACCGTTCACTGATCACCTGGTCGAGGTAATTTTTGATCACCGGATTTTTTACACTATCCAATACTTCTCCGGCAAATGCGTAAAGCATCATCGCCTGTGCAGTTTCTTTACCGATACCACGGGTCTGCAGGTAGAAGAGGGCTTCTTCATCCAGTTGACCGGAGGTACATCCGTGCGAACATTTTACATCGTCTGCCCAGATTTCAAGCTGTGGTTTAGTGTTGACGGTAGCTTTATCGGTGAGTAAGATATTACGGTTCGCCTGAAATGCATTTGTTTTCTGAGCCTGTGGCCGCACGTAAATTTTTCCGTTGAAAACGCCTTTGGACGATCCGTCCATGATGCCCTTGTATAGCTCGTTGCTGAACGAATTTGGTTTCTTGTGATCAACAACGGTGTGGTTGTCGGCCAGGGTATCGTTGGTAAGCAAATACAAGCCGTACATGTGAGACTCAATTCCTTCACCGTCCAACACCAGGTGGAGATTATTCCGAACTAATTTTCCGTTTAAGGTAAATGTGAATGTATTTACCCGGCTGAAATTCGATTGATGAATCTGTGTTAAGCCAAATTGATGGCGTTCACCTGGATCGTTTTGAATGGAGTACAAATTCAATCCGGCATTTTCGGAAACCATCGCTTCGGTTACCGTATTGGAAAAACCGGGTGAGGACCCACGTGAATCGAATTTCTCAATCACCGATACTTCACTGTTTTTTTCCACCACAATCAAGTTACGATTGATGGAAATGGCTTGTGCTCTGCGGGTATCGTGAATATGATGAAGGATAATGGGCCGTTCAATTATCTTCTTTTCAGGAATGTGAATAAAAACACCATTGCCCCACGATGCAGTATTCCATGCCGTGAGGGCATCAACGTTAACATCGGCAAACTGACCGAAATATTTCAGCGCAATTTCGTGATTCGAGGCGATTGCATCGCTAAGCGGAAGTATAGTAAAGCCGGAAGATTGAATGGTGGATGCTTCTTTGGAGAAAACACCATTAATAAAAACCAGCACATCCGCGTCAAGATTGGGAATGGTAAAGTCTGATAGTTTTAAATCTTGACCACCGGTATTTGTTTTCGAAAAGTCAAAGTTCTTTTCGAGTACGCGGCTGATAGGCATGAATTTATACTCTTCTGCTTTCGCAGCAGGAAGTCCTAGTTTCTGAAACGAATCAAAAGCTTCTTTTCGGAGGACAGAACCAGCAGTGTGAAGGTTAGCTTCAATCGAGGAAGCTACGGCTGCGGTAATATTATTTTCGGATACGGCAACACTCATCGTTTTCGCGTTAATCTAAACTGCTACTTCATCTTTAATCCAGTCGTATCCTTTGGCTTCGAGTTCCAGTGCCAGTTCTTTGGTGCCAGACTTTACGATTCGGCCTTTATAAAGAACGTGTACGAAATCAGGCACGATATAATCCAGCAACCGTTGATAGTGTGTAACCACAATTACCGCGTTTGATTTATTCCGCAGTTTGTTAACACCGTTGGAGACAATTTTTAAGGCATCGATATCAAGACCTGAATCCGTTTCGTCAAGAATAGCCAGCTTGGGTTCTAACATCGCCATCTGGAAAATCTCGTTGCGTTTTTTTTCACCGCCTGAGAATCCTTCGTTGAGCGAGCGGTTCAACAGCGATTGATCAATCTCCACCAGTTTCATTTTCTCTTTCATCAGACTTAAAAATGAAACAGCATCAAGAGGTTGCTGGCCACGGTACTCGCGAATCTGGTTCACGGCCGTTTTCATAAAGTTGATGGTACTTACCCCGGGAATTTCCACCGGATATTGAAAAGCCAGAAACACGCCTTCACGGGCCCGATCTTCCGGGGCCATCTCCAGTAAATCTTTGCCTAGAAACTCAGCTTCTCCACCCGTTACTTCAAACTCTTCGCGACCAGCCAATACAGACGCTAATGTACTTTTGCCAGAACCGTTTGGTCCCATAATGGCGTGTACTTCACCTGGTTTTACTTCAAGGTTAATTCCGTTCAGAATTTGTTTCTCCCCAATCTTCGCTTGCAGATTCTTTATACTTAGCATCTTTTTTTAGTTTCGAGTTTAATGTTTCGGGTTTCGAGTTTAAAGTTTCCAGGGCTTTCGGTGTTAACACAACCCCCAACCTAAACTCGAAACTGGAATGGTTATCCCACACTACCTTCTAATGTCAACGCCAGAAGCTTTTGTGCTTCTACGGCAAACTCCATAGGCAGTTGATTCAATACTTCTTTAGCGTATCCGTTTACAATTAAGGCAACGGCCGATTCTTCATCGATGCCCCGTTGTAAACAATAGAAGATCTGGTCTTCTCCAATCTTCGAGGTAGTGGCTTCGTGTTCAATTTTAGCGCTGCTGTTCTCTACGTCAATGTACGGAAAGGTATGAGCACCACATTTATCACCCATGAGAAGCGAATCGCACTGTGAAAAGTTGCGTGCGCCTTCTGCACGTTTCATGATGTGTACTTGGCCACGGTAGCTGTTCTGTGAATGGCCTGCGGAAATACCTTTCGAAACAATTCTCGACTTGGTGTTTTTGCCAATGTGAATCATTTTTGTTCCGGTATCAGCCTGCTGGTAGTTATTGGTTACAGCAACAGAATAAAACTCACCCATTGAATTATCACCTTTCAAAATACAGGATGGATATTTCCATGTAATAGCTGAACCGGTTTCTACTTGTGTCCAGGAGATTTTAGAACTGTCGCCAAAGCACAAACCGCGCTTCGTTACGAAGTTGTAGATACCGCCTTTGCCTTCTTTATCACCGGGGTACCAGTTTTGCACGGTGGAGTATTTAACCTGCGCATCTTTCATTGCATAGATTTCTACTACGGCTGCGTGCAGTTGGTTTTCATCGCGCATTGGGGCTGTACATCCTTCGAGGTAGCTCACGTAAGAACCTTCATCAGCAACAATCAGTGTTCTTTCGAACTGACCTGTGTTGGCTGCGTTTATTCTAAAGTATGTTGATAATTCCATTGGGCAACGAACACCTTTTGGAATGTAACAAAATGACCCGTCTGTAAACACGGCTGAGTTAAGAGCAGCAAAGTAGTTGTCGTTAACCGGAACCACCGAGCCCATGTACTTCTTCACTAATTCTGGATGTTCCTGAACGGCTTCACTGAAAGAGCAGAAAATGATTCCCAGTTCTCCCAGTGTTTCTTTGAATGTAGTAGCTACAGAAACGCTATCGATCACCGCGTCAACGGCAATACCGGTTAGGCGTTTTTGTTCCGTTAGAGAAATACCCAGTTTTTCGAAAGTCTTCAGTAATTCGGGATCAATGTCTTCCAGACTTTTGGGTTTTACTTTTTGCTTTGGCGCAGAGTAGTAAATAACATCCTGATAATTAATAGGAGGGTATGTTACATTCGGCCATGTAGGTTCTTTCATTTTGGTCCACTGGCGGTAGGCGCTTAAACGCCAGTCCAGCAACCATTGAGGTTCATTCTTACGTGCCGAAATGAACCGAATGATATCTTCATTTAGTCCTTTCGGGGCCGAGTCGGTTTCAATATTGGTAGTCCAGCCGTGCTCGTACTCTTTCGAGGTTAATTCTTCCAGTACCTGATTGTCTTTGCTCATGTAGTAGTCTATTTAGACTAAGTTTAAAGAACCCACAAAATTATAACAAAAAAGCCATTTTAAGGTTCTTTAGGTGGGTTATTTGTTCGTTACCGTTTGATCTACAAGATTGAGGCTTCGGTCAAGACTTTCTTCCAGCGAGATCATTGTTTCGGTGCGTTCAATGCCTTCTACTTGCTGAATTTTATCGTGAAGAACCAACTTTAAGTGGTTTGTATCTTTGCAGTGTATCTTCACAAACATGCTGTAATTACCTGTGGTGTAGTGTATACTGGTGATCTCTGGAATAGCTTTTAGTTTGGCCATTACCTGGTCGTAGAGTGCACTTTTCTGAAGGAATATGCCAATGAAGGCGGTAATATCGTATCCCAGTTTGGCGTAGTTAACTTTCAATGTCGTTTTTTCCACAATGCCCGCTTCTTCCATTTTGTTCATCCTGACGTGAACGGTGCCACCGGAAACAAAAGCTTTTTTCGCGACTTCCGTGTAGGGCTTTTTGGCGTCTTGCATGAGGATTTCTAAAATCTTCAAATCGACATTGTCAACTTTATAATTTTCGGCCATGTTAAAAATTGGGTTTTGGTGTTAATTCAAAAATATGAAACAATATTGAAAATTATATAAATATTTATGTGTTTTATTGATTTATGAAGCAGTTTGTTCGTTACTTTGTTACATAATTTACAAACACACACTCACACTCATTAGCCACACAAACAACCATTGTAGGGTGTTGGAATTTGGCAGACAAGCCCTCCGGTCTCGGGGGTGGAGAATTACAGAATAAAGTCCAGCCTTTGGCGACCTAACTGCTCCGTGGAGGTTCGAGCCCTCCCTCTACAGCAATCACACACCACACACGGTAGGGCGTATATCCCGATAAGCACAGTTAAGCCCGCCAACAAAACCACACACCGACACTTTGTAGGGTGTTGAAATTGGCAGACAAGCCCTCCGGTCTCGGGGGTGGAGAACAAAGGGATAAATTCTGATTTAATTATCAGAACTAACCGCTCCGTGGAGGTTCGAACCCTTCTCCTACAGCAGCTCAGTTTAGGTTAATGAGTTATTCAGAGCTACCCGTCCCGATTTGTTCGGGGCGGGTTTATTTTCTAAAAGACCCTCCGCTCTTCTTCTCCAAGCCTTTACTTTATCGCTGCGTTTTTCTTTGCTCAAATTACTATTGATTTGATGCTAAACAATCGTTTGCTTTGGGAATTGATAAATTTTCTTCTCAATCAATCGTATATGAAAGACTTTCCGTGGTTTAAAAATTACCCTACAGGCATTCCCCATGAGATTAAACTCTATGAATACAGCTCATTGGTGGCGTTGTTTGAGACCAGTTTCAAAAAGTATAGTGATCGGGTGGCTTTTGAAAACATGGGTGCTCAACTTACCTACAGGCAAGTTGATGAATTGTCTACTGATTTTGCAGCCTACCTTCAGCAAGAGCTTGGACTGAAAAAAGGTGACCGTATTGCCATTCAGATGCCTAACCTGCTTCAGTTTCCCATTGCATTTGTTGGCGCCCTCAAAGCCGGATTGATTGTAGTGAATACCAATCCACTTTACACCCCGCGCGAGATGGAGCATCAGTTTAAGGATGCCGATATTTCGGCTATTGTTATTGTAGCGAACTTTGCCAGCAATCTTGAAAAGATCATTGCGAATACACCCATCAAGCATGTTATCGTAACACAATTGGGAGATCGTTTGGGCGGATTAAAAGGGGCACTGGTAAACTTTGTTGTGAAGTATGTGAAAAAGATGGTACCTGCCTTTCATCTTCCGAAAGCGATTTCATTCAACCATGCTTTGGCACGTGGTGCTTCGCTTAAATTAATAAAGCCTGAACTTATACCATCTGATTTGGCGGTGCTTCAATACACCGGTGGTACTACCGGAATAGCCAAAGGTGCCCAACTTTCGCATGGAAATATTGTAGCGCACAATTCAATGATTGCAAATTGGTTCAAACCATACCTTTCCATCAGTAAGGATGAGCAGGATATTATAATCACCGCTATTCCGATGTATCATATTTTCGCCCTTACGGTAAATGGTGTGTTGAAGATGAGTGTTGGTGCCAAGAATGTATTGATTACCAATCCTCGCGACATCCCAGCCTTTTGTAAGGAACTGAAGAAACACAAGTTCACCATAATCACGGGTGTTAATACATTATTTAATGGGCTGCTGAATAATCCGGAATTTAAAAATCTTGATTTTTCTGAGTTGAAGGGGGCTGTTGGTGGAGGTATGGCAGTTCAAGACATAGTAGCCAAACGCTGGGAGGTAGTAACCGGAAAACCACTTGTTGAAGGATACGGACTTAGTGAAACATCACCGGTTTTGTGCTGCAATCCACTGGATGGCAAACATCGCCTGGGTACCATTGGCTTGCCTGTGCCCAGTACCGAAGTGGCTATCTTTGACGATGACGGCAAACAACTGGAGCAAGGGGAGATTGGAGAGATATGCGCCCGCGGTCCGCAGGTAATGTCAGGTTATTGGCGTCAGGATAATGAAGGTGTGTTCTTTCCGGGCGGATGGTTTCGTACCGGTGATATCGGGTTTATGGATACCGATGGCTTCTTCAAGATTGTAGACCGTAAGAAAGACATGATCAAAGTATCGGGTTTCAATGTTTACCCTAACGAGATTGAGAACGTAATTGCCGGCAATCCAAAAGTTTTGGAAGTAGCAGCGATTGGAATGCCTGATGTAAAATCAGGCGAAGTAATAAAAGCTTTCATTGTCAAGAAAGATCCCAGTCTTACCGAGGAAGAGATCAAAAAATTCTGCCACGAGAACCTTACCAATTATAAAGTGCCTCGCCATTTCGAGTTTCGCACCGAATTACCCAAAACAAATGTGGGGAAGATTTTAAGACGTGCGCTTAAAGAAGAAAATGTAGCGGCCTGATTTTTTCGCTTATCTTCGCGACAAATTATTCATGTCATGAAGGTACGATTGTTTTCATTTCTGCTCGTAGTTGCAGCGGTGTTGGTAGCGTTTCAAACAGAAACCCGTTTCATTCGGTCAGGTATGGTACAGGATAGTATCCGCTATACTGAAGAGAAGCACTTGAAGAATTTAAAACAACTCACCTTTGGTGGCGACAATGCCGAGGCATACTGGAGTTTTGATAGTAAGAAACTGGTGTTTCAGTCGAACAACCCTGCCTGGGATTTAAAGTGCGATCAGATTTTTGTTACTCCGATTGAAGGTGCTGATTTGCAACGCAACAAACCGACTTTAATCAGTACGGGCCAGGGTCGTACTACTTGCGCCTACTTCCTGCCTGGAAAGAAAGGAATACTATATGCCTCAACACACCTGGGTGGTGTTGATTGCCCAACGGAACCAGAACGCAAGCCAGGAGGCAAGTACCTTTGGCCGATTTACGACAGCTATGATATTTTTATTGCTGATGAGAGCGGAAAAGTTAAGAAGCAGTTAACCTCCACCGCAGGTTACGATGCCGAGGCAACGGTATCTCCGAAAGGCGACAAGATTGTATTTACATCAACACGCAATGGCGATCTGGATTTGTACACCATGAACATCGATGGTACCCAGGTGAAACAAGTTACACACGATCTGGGGTACGATGGTGGCGCGTTCTTTTCACCCGATGGTAAAAAACTTGTATTTCGTGCATCGCGTCCGCAAACAGAAGAACAAAAGAAAGAGTATTTGGATTACCTAAAGCAAGGTCTGGTTGCACCAACAGCCATGGAGATTTTTACGTGTAACGTTGATGGAACAGACCTGAAACAAATCACCAACCTGGGCAAGGCAAACTGGGCACCTTTCTATCATCCCTCGGGTAAGAAAATTCTGTTCTCTTCTAACCACAAAGGAACACGCGGCTTTGAGTTTAACATCTTTATGATTAATGAGGATGGAACCGGCCTCGAGCAAATTACATTCGATAAGGTATTCGATTCGTTTCCCATGTTTTCTCCCGATGGTAAGAAGCTTGTATTTTCCTCAAATCGTAATAACGGAGGTACGCGCAATACCAATTTGTTTGTGGCAGAGTGGGTCGAGTAGTTGGGAAACTCAAATTAAAATCGTCAATCTAAAACATCAATATAGTTGACAATCGACTTACGGCAACGTACCTTAGAAATCGTAAATCGTAAGTCTAAAATCGTAAATCAGTATGCTGGGCTTTTTTGAACATCAGTATCTTTCGTATAAGAAAAACCACATCAAGAACCTGCTTGCACTGGCCAAGGTTGACGGACATGTGCATCCCAAGGAAGAAGCACTGTTATATAAAATTGGTAAACGCTATGGCCTGAAAGATCGCCAGGTAAAAGAGCTGCTGGAAAACGAAGAGAAGTACAAACTCAACGTGCCCGATAACCATAACGACAAAATGAATTTGTTGTATGATCTCATCCTGATGGTGTATGCCGATGATGTGGTCGATAAGCATGAGATCGAATTCTGCGAAGAAGCCGTGAAGCAGTTTGGGATGAAGAAAGGATTGGTAAAATGGCTGCTTGAAGAATTCGAAAAAGGAACACCGCCACCACCCGATGAATGGGAAGAAATTAAACACGAAGCGAAAGAAAAATTTCTGGTGAAGAAGTAACCGACTACGCTCCGTTAGAAGATATTATCAATTCCCCAGAACTTATCCAGAATCACCAGGATCGATAGTACACCCAACAAAATGGGGCACACATACTGTATCGTAAAGCTGAGGTACTTTCGTAGAAAAGACTTTCTGTATCCTTCGTTACCCTGTTCAAGTTCTTCATCCATGTTATGAATCTTCCACCGGTAGGTGATGAACACGCACATCAAGCAGCCGCCAATGGTCAGGGAGATGTCGCACATATCGGCAATGAATACCAGAAAATCCTGTCCTCTGAAGAAATCCAGTTTGTTAAGTGCGGGTATCATACCTTGGCTCAGCATACTGGGCAGGCCAACGATAAAAATGAGCAATGCTATTCCCCACACTACCGATTTTCGGTTCATCTTCTTTTGATCTACCAGGTAGGCGACTGGTACTTCAAGCAACGAAATCGTAGAGGTAAGTGCCGCGAAACAAACCAACAGGAAGAACGATCCACCCACGAAGCGTCCGAGGATTGGGCCCATTTCGTGAAAGATCTGTGGCAACACAATGAAGATGAGCGGGGGTCCGGCTGTGGCTACTTCGGTGAGGTTCGCTTTGTATTGCAGGAAATGAACAAGCGGGAAAACCATAAGTCCTGAAAGAAAGGCGACCATTGTATCCGCCAACGAAATTACTGCGGCCGATGAAGCAATGTTCTCGTTCTTTTTCAGGTACGATCCGTACGTAATGAGCGCCCCCATTCCCAGCGATAGCGAAAAGAACGCCTGCTTTAATCCTTCGAAAACGGTTTGAATTTTTAGTTCGCTGAAATCCGGTATCAGGTAGAACTTTACGCCCGAGATGGCGTTGGGTAACGTGAGGCTGTAAATGATGATGCCAATTAAAATGGAATACAAGGCGGGCATCATAATTTTATTGGCCGCTTCAATACCTTTTTGAATGCCCTGTGATACGATGAGCGCAGTAACCGCCATGAAAACCAATGAGAAAATAAAGTTGGAATTCGCCAGTCCTTTTGCACTGCTTACATCCAGAATGTCGTTAGTGAAAAAGCCAAAGAACGCTCCGAAGTCTTTTTCATTGAGCAAGTCGCCAAAACCGATGTGTAGAAAATAACCGAACGCCCAGCCAGCCACTACATTATAAAAGGAGAGAATGAAAATACCCGCCAGGATGCCGAACAAGCCCAGGTAGCCCCACTTGCTTCCGCCAAGTTTCTGATAGGATCCGTATGCATCGGTTCCGGCTTTGCGGCCAATGGCGATTTCGCCAACCATAACCGGGTAGCATAGTAAGAAAATACAAGCCAGGTAGATCAGCAGAAATACAGCGCCACCATTTTGCCCCGCCAGGTAAGGGAACTTCCAGATGTTACCTAATCCTACAGCCGATCCAGCCGCTGCTAAGATGAATCCAATGCGTCCTGAAAAATTTCCCCGGGTTGACATGCACAGTGTTTAGGTTTGTACCGATTGAAAAGCCTCCAAAATAGACCTTAAACTTTAATAATCAAATATCGGTTATGAGCGCACGTTGAGTGTTATTAATCATCAATGGTTACCGTTAATGTAATCCGTGAACAAAAGCGCACATGGCTGGTTAACGTTTACGCGATAACCACTAACTTTTCAATTAAAACGGTAACTTAGAATCGAAAGCAGGAGCATGTTATGGAGGAATTCAGAAAGTTAACCACGCAGGAAAAAGCACTTCGTATTAATCTTAGCCGTTCGATCTACGGTTCATTTGCAGAGATCGGTGCAGGGCAGGAGGTAGCGGCCAATTTCTTTAAGGTGGGGGGCGCGTCAGGAACGGTGGCTAAAACCATGTCAGCGTACGACATGAAGTTTAGTGATGCCATCTACGGTGCGGGCGATCGCTACGTGTGCGAAGACCGCCTTATGCGCATGCTCAACCACGAGTATGTTTTGTTACCCGAGCGCCTTCCGCATCGCATTGAAAGTACCCGCTTCTTTTCATTTGCCGATACCGTTGAAGTGCTGAATTATGAGCGCACCAACCAGGGGCATGGATGGATAGGCCTTCGGTTTCAGCTCACACCAAAAAGTGAACCCAACGATTGTGTCATCCACGTGAAGATGCATGATAACGATCCGCTTCAACAGCAATTTGCCTTAGGAATTTTAGGGGTAAACATGCTCTACTCCTGTATGTTCCTGAAAGATCCGGAAGAGATGCTCATGTCATTGCTGGATGGACTGAGTATAAGACGCATTGAGATCGACCTCTTCAGAATTTCCGGTCCTGATTTCAAACACATTGATAATCGCGTAATGGCTCTGAAGCTGGTGAAGAACGGACTTACCAAAGCGGCTATGTTTGGTCCGGATGGTAACGTTATGCAGGCTTCTGACGAACTGTATAAAAAGAATGTGCTTGTGTTGCGTGGTCGCTTTCGCCCACCTACGCACGTTAATGTGGATATGCTGCTTACTTCGCGAAGGCATTTTAAAAGCGAAGCCGATGTGGAGCGCTCCAAGGTAGTATTGCTGTCGGAGCTTACGCTGAACGATCTTGGCCCCGAAGGTAACATTGACGAAAAGGATTTTCTGCATCGGGCTGACATCCTGTGCTCGCTGGGCCAAAATGTATTGATCTCCAATTACTTCGAGTACTACCGCCTGGTGGATTACCTTTCTAAAATCACCAAAGGAAAAAAGATTGGTATCACCATGGGCATCTACGCGTTGCAAAAAGTATTTGATGAGAAAACCTATGAAAATACACGAGGCGGAATTTTAGAGTGCTTCGCTTCGCTGTTTGGCACCAATGTGAAGATTTATGTTTACCCCGCCTGGCGTAAAGATTCGCGCGAGTTGTTTACACTTAAAGATTTTGAAGCGGAGCTTCCGGCCAACCTGAAAAATCTTTTTCGTTACCTCATGGATAATAATAAGCTGGAAGATGTTAGTGATGCTGATGTTGACAAACTGCACATCATTTCCGACAACGTACTGGCCATGATCAAAAAGGGCGAACCCGGTTGGGAGAAATTTGTTCCGCATAAAGTAGAAGAGGCCATTAAAGAATTGGGCTTGTTTGATTACCCCCGCAGCAAACAATTACCTGTGCCCAACTAGCTTGATGACGATCCGTAACAACGATCTGGCCCAACTGCTGTTACGTGTTGCCTGTGGCGGGTTGTTGTTGTTTCATGGTTTCCATAAAGTAGTTGTTGAAATCGATCATGTAAAAGATCTTGTGGCGGCTGCCGGATTACCTTCCTTTCTGGCGTATGGAAATCTCCTGGGCGAATTCGTTGCACCAATTTTTTTGATTATTGGCTATAAAACCCGGTTGGCAGCGCTGGTGATTGTCATCAATATGCTCGCTACCATTTTCATTGCACACCGCGACATCATGTTTGTTCGAAACAGCTTTGGCGGATGGATGATTGAAACCAATGTGCTCTATATGATGACCGCGCTGGCAATCGTCTTTGCGGGTTCCGGAAAGTATAGTCTTTCTAACGGAAGCGGACGTTGGGATTAACCGAAAGCGCGCATGAAGATTAACCTTTACAAACCACACCTGGCTTTACAGCAATTTGTTCTGAATCTATCCACTATAGAGGTAACATTGCCTGCAGGATTGGAGGGTGCTGTTGCACCGTATCCACCAACGCCATTCCAATCCATTATTTTTTATTGTAATCACCCTATCTCCATGGGGCGCGAGACGAAGTGTTTTGATAAGCAGCCCGACACCGTATTGCTGGGTCCACAGTTTTCGCGTGTTAACATAAAGGTAGCCGAGCAGTTACGGGCAATCCGTGTTGATTTTCTTCCCGGTGCGATGTATCGTTTGTTGGGCATTGCTATGCACGAGCTGTTTGATGGCGGATTTGACGCGCGCGATTTTTTTGGTGCCGAGATGGACAGCATTAACGAGCAACTGCGAAATACAGCAAGCCTTGAGCAAGGAAAAAGTATAGTTGAGCGATTTTTGTTGAACCGGATAAACCGGATAAAAGAAATCCGTCCGGTTGATGTTGCGTTGTACAACTTGCTGAAGAATGATGGTAGTATATCGATGGATAAAACCGCTTCCCTGGCCTGCATGAGTCTGAGGCAATTTGAAAGACAATGCAAGGAAAGAATCGGGATGAGCCCCAAACTTTATGCGCGCATCTTACGCTTTTCAAAAGCGTACCGGTTACATGAGGCCTGCCCGCACTTGAGTTGGATGGAAATTGCACACGAAGCCAACTATTATGATCAGATGCACCTGATCCGCGACTTCAAAACTTTTGCCGGTGTAAATCCTTCGGTGATTGAGCAGCAACTTCTAAAAACATCGCTGCGCATGCAAAAAGACTTATCGTATTAAAGTGTCGTTTTTTTACTAGGCAGGCGTCTGGCTGTTGCGCTAGGTTTGTTTAAAAAAATATGACAACCCTACTTAAGAGAAAACCAATCAGTCGTTTTTGCCGGCTTGGTGTTATTTGTGTTTTTTCTTTGTATAGTCAGGCTACCGCACAGCCGTACGACAAGTTGAATTTATTGCCGGGTTATAAAGCCCAGGTTTACTACAGTGCGGGTGTGGAGAACAAGGCAACGCGTATGGCGTCTCAACTGAATAGTGTAATGTCATTCTACAATGATCGCATTCATTTTACGCCCGTTGTAACCTTGCTGATACTATCACCCGATGACTGGAGTCAGTACACTGACTTTCCAATGTATGGCATGCCTCACTACACTTCGAATAAAACACTTGTGGTGGCATCGCAGGATAATGCTTTCTGGAGGAGTTTCATTCCAGCCTTGGATAAGTTGCCGGTTGAGATTGCTGACGCAATAAGGCAAACGTATACTGATCACTGTGGTGGCTTAACGATGGAACCATTTTTCGATTTGCTGGCCATTCATGAGCTTGGTCATGCCTATCATATACAAGGCGGGCTGGTGATGCAGCGCAAATGGATGGGTGAGTTATTTGCCAATATTTTGCTTCATAGCTATATCGCAGAGAAAGAGCCAACGTTACTCGATGCACTTACAATCTTTCCAACGATGGTAGTTTCAACCACGCGTGTTTCTTCCTTAAAGTATACTTCGCTCAATGATCTGGAAGCTCACTATGATGAATTGGGAAAATTGTTTCCGCAGAACTATGGATGGTATCAATGTCGCTGGCACATGGCGGCTGCAACCATTTATGATGAAGGTGGAGTGAAGGTTTTTGAAAATCTTTGGAACACACTGAAGACGCAGCGTGATAGCCTGGACAACAGCACGTTTGCTGCGTTGTTAGCCAGGCAGGTTCATCAAAGCGTTGCCGATGTTATGCTGAAGTGGGATGAGTAATGAAGGCCTTCTTGAGTTACCACCCAATTCCATAATCTTCACCATGATTACTTGAACCGCCCCAAAACGTTCCGTGCTTACGATCGAAGTAAATGGCGTTTATGGGTCCTGATGTGCGATCATCGAGTTGGATGCGGTAGCCCATCTTCAATAAATCTTTCTGAACATACGGAGGTGTGCTGCTGTGAAGTAAGATGTTTCCGGGCATAGGCTTCCGGTTGTCATCACCCAGTGAAAGAAAAAACTGATAGGTATTGATGTTTGGTGCTTCGGCAGCTTCCTGAACGGTCATGCCAAATTCAACAATGTCAAGGAAGAACTGCAACAGGTTTTGATCTTGCGTGTCACCACCTTGTACTGCGAATGAAAGAAAGGGTTTGCCGTCTTTCAGGGCCATGGTAGGGGTGAGTGTTACCCGTGGACGTTTGCCGGGTTCTACTACATTAAAGGGATTGAGTTTCGGATCGCACACAAAACTTTGCATCCGTTGACTCATGCCCACACCCGTTTTACCGGCAATGCATGCCGGGTTCCATCCACCGCTTGGTGTGATCGATACTACCCAGCCTTCTTCATCGGCTGCTTCTACAGAGGTTGTTCCGGCCCAGACACGATTAAGGTAATTTTCATCGAGTGGTGAAGAAGGTTTTTCATTCAAAGTACCTTTCCATTGCTGAAGTAAAGCTGCGAATGGATTTGTCTTTCCTTCGAAGGGATACGGATCACCAGGACTTGCCTTGGCATCATTGCGTTGGTAGTTGATTTGCTTAGCGCGTTCTTTTGCATACTCTTTTGAAAGTAATCCTTTCATGGGTTCTTCGGGTGCGAAGTATGGATCGCCATAATAGAAATCACGATCGGCAAACGTGAGGTTCATGACCTGGTAAAGGGTGTGGATGTATTGAGTTGAATTAAACCCCATACTTTTCAGGTCGATGTTCTCCAGGATATTCAGCGCCTGCAACATTACTGGGCCTTGTGTCCACTGCTGAAGCTTATAAACTTCGATGCCTTTGTAGTTTACATGCATTGGTTCTTCCTGCAGTACTTTCCAGTTGGCGAGATCATTCATCGTAATAAGCCCGCCTTGTTCCTGGCATCCGCGAACAAATTCCCTGGCGATATCGCCTTTATAAAAGCGATCCATGGCGGCATAGATTGCTTCCTTGCGTGACTTACCTTTCTTCAGCGCTTGTTGTTCGGTTTCTACAAGCTTGGTTAACGTTGCAAGTAAATCTACCTGACGAAAAATCTCTCCAGGTTCAGGTGCTTCGCGTTGTTCGCCCAGGTGTGGAAGAAAAACGGCTTTTGAGTATGGCCAGGTTTTAAGCATCGCTTTGGACCGTTCGAAGCTGTTGGCCGTTTGAGCTTCGATGGCATAACCTTCAGCCAGTTGCATGGCAGGCGCGAGTACTTCTTTTAAACTCAGCTTTCCATATTCCGCCAGCATTGTACACAAGCCTCCGGGTGTTCCGGGCGTTACGGCTGCCAGCGGCCCGTACTCGGGCGGGTAGTTCATGTTTTTACTTTTGAAAAAATCTACGGTGGCTCCGGTGGGTGCAACACCAAGGGCATTAATACCGATTACCTTTTCGGTTTTTGGATTGTAGATCAGGGCTTGCGTTTCGCCACCCCAGCTCAGTACATCCCACATGGTGCACGTGGAGGCGAGCATCGCGCAGGCGGCATCAACAGCATTGCCGCCTTGTTGAAAAATCATAGCCCCGGCAGTGGCGGCAAGGGGTTTACCCGTTACGGCCATCCAATGCTTGCCATGAAGCGGAGGCTTTTGTGTTCCTCCCGGGCGGGCATTGAACGATTGGGCGAATGCCGTAGTGGTGAAAAGAGAGAGCGCGATCAGGAATGCTTTCATAAGTTTCAGGTTGAGCAATGAAGGTACAATCAATGGTGTTGAATGTAACTACCACACATAATTATTTTAGACGATGGTGATGAAGAAGTTTTCATTACTTTTAGTTCAATAAAGTCGGATGCAGCAACAGTGAGCGATGAAACTCCAACCTAATCTTCAGGCCCCGGTATTTAAACTCAAGGATATCTTTGGACGCGTTATTGATTTGAATGACTATCGTGATAAGAAAGTATTCATTGGATTTTTCAGGCATGCGGGTTGTCCGTTTTGTAATCTTCGGGTTCATGCGCTAACTAAAGTGCATCAGGAACTAAAGGCGAAAGGACTGGAAATGATTTTCTTTTTTGAATCGAAGGAAAACGTATTGCTCCGAAGTACCTTCCATAAGGAGGTATCGCCCATTCCGTTGATTTCTGATCCTGCAAAAACATGGTACGATGCCTACGGACTTGAAAGTTCAGGTTTAAAATCAGCCGTAAGTCACCTCACGTCATTTGTGCAAACCGCTTTTAAAGCAAGTTCACTGGGTGTACCGCTCCATATGATGGCCGATGGCGAATCGATTAAAACCATACCAGCCGAATTTTTGATTGATAGGGGATTGATTGTAAAAGAAGTTCACTATGCCGAACGCCTTAACGACCGGATGGACATGGATAAGATCCGGGCATTCGCTGAATTGTAATTACTTTGGCAGAAATTATTGCTAGAATGTCAGTGGAAAATGTGTTGATCCTGGGGGCGAATTCGGATGTGGCGAAAGAAGCCATGCACCTGTATGTAAAGCAAGGATACCAGGTAACAGCCGCGTCACGGAGTATCGATCAGCTTCAGCAATTTGTAAACGAACGCCAGATGCCAGCGGCTGCTGTAGCGCTTCGCTATTTTGATGCCACAGCATTTGAAACGCATCAGGCGTTTTATAATTCGCTTTCTGTTAAACCCACCATTGTAGTGTATGCTGCCGGCTTTCTCAAAGATAATCAGGAGGCATTGGTGAACTGGGACGGTGCGTTTCAAATGATGAAGGTACATTATGCCGGTGCTGTTTCTATTCTGAATATTATTGCAACGGATTTGTCGAATAGTAACCTGAAGCGCATCGTTGGCCTGTCTTCGTTGTCGGGAGTTCGCGGCCGAAAAGGTAATTTTATCTATGGTAGTACCAAGTCAGCGTTCACCCAATACCTCGCAGGGTTGCGGCAGTATTTGTTTGAAAGAAAAGTAACGGTGAACGTAATCGTAGCCGGATACATCCGCAGCAAGATGACACAAGGCCTTGATTTGCCGGAGTCGCTTATGCTGGAACCGGCATTCATAGCCCGCGCAGTAGTTGATGCCGGAAACAGTTTTACAATTGTGCCGGGCTTCAAGTGGAAATTGATTTACTACATCCTGCGTCTTATGCCCGAAGGACTGGTGGCGAAGTTGCCTTAAGGTTGCCAGTAGCGTTTATGGTTTTGGCACCCCGATAAAAAAGATAGGCGGCAACGGCCATTAACGTGTGGCTTAGATCAAGGTGATTGAACCATCGGTGTGGTGCCAGTTCAAACAAATGCACACCGGCTGCCAGCGCGGCAACGCCCACCGCCAACAGCATAAATTTACTCGCTTCGTTTTTTGTTTTCAGAAACACAATCAACTCAAACGAGAACACAATCACCAGTAGTCCATACGCTGCATGGGCCTCTACAAAGAAAAAATTCAGTGTGCGTAATACAACAATAATCATGGTGGATAACTCCATAACGTTCAGTACGGCAAAGAATTTAATCGTTGACTTCGGCAGCAGGGATTGCGCATGAAAAATAGCCGAGCGCTCCAGCAAGGCAACCGACACCATACTTAGAATCCAGGCCGGCACTTTCCAGGGAAAGCTAAGGAGGTGAATGAACGCATGCCCGATAATACCTCCATACGCAGTGGCAATTGCCATCGAAAGAAAGTAGTATGCAAACAATCGCACTGCAGGTACCGGATTAGATGTTTTTCGAAGGTTAAGGCAGGCGTATAGGCAGACGGCTGCTACCAGCAAATCGGTGAGCGCTGTAATGGGTTCACCAATGATGACTCCGGAAATAGTAATAGAGGTTGTTGGTTCATTTCCGATCATACACACTACACGTTGTTCCACTATAAGTATAGTCGATAAATGGTTTACGTGTTCAGAAAATTACAATGTTCTGGAAATAAAATCGACTGAATGACAATGCGCTGGTTTTGCGGCTTTACGCGTTGATCTTCTCGCGAAAGTTTTCCAGCGTTAACGGTTTATATAGAATGTCGAGAAACCCTTCGCCTTTCAGATCGCTGGCTTGTTTGCCATCCACAAAATTTGAAAGTACAAAGGCTTTAAAGGTAGTGCCGTGTAAGGCAATCAATTCTTTCAGAACATGATGGGCAAACAGATTTGGCCCCAGGTAGTAATCAATAATGGCAACGTCAAAGGTATTGTTTTTGGCCCAGGCAACGGCTTCATCTAGCGTAGTAAAAGCAGCAACTTCATATTCAAGGCTGAGCAGCGTTTTATTAATAAACAGATCGAGTTGCTCGTCATCAACAATCAGTATTCTCACGATGGCGCTATTTTAAATCTAAATATATCAATCTGGTAAAAGATAACCCAGCCATTCAAAAATTTCGATGACTTAACACGGTTGGCCGATAGTGTGTCATAACGCACTCATCAGGCACTCTGTAAGATAGAAAATGCGCGAAATATTCGTGAACGATTTTCTGCATAATTTTTATACTTTGCCCGCCTTAACAATACGCCTTTATGAATGTTAGAATTCTTTTCACTATCCTGTTGATGATAAGTTTAGTTGCCTGCAAAAAAAGTCATGCACCAACCGACCTGACTACTGAGAATCTTATTCCCAAGCCGGTTTCCATTACGGCTACACACGGAGTTTTTGAACTCACGAAGGAATCAAAAATTTATTATCAGGGTGAGTCGGCCGAACTACAACAGGTTGGTCAATACCTGGCTGATCAATTAAACGGTGCTACTGGTTTTGGTACCGGTGTTGCCACGACAACAGAAGAGCCCGGATCAGGAAATATTTACCTCGCGTTGGTTGAGCGCGATGCCGATCTTGGTGATGAAGGATATCAGCTTACAATCACCGAAGATCTTGTAACAATCACAGCCCGTAAGCCAGCCGGTATTTTTTATGGCGTTCAAACGCTGCGTCAACTGTTACCTGCGCGTATTGAATCAGCAACAATACAGCAGGGGCCATGGGAAATTTCTACAGGCACCATTCGCGATTACCCCACGTATGCGTGGCGTGGATCGATGCTGGATGTGGCCCGCCACTTTTTTGGCGTGGAGGATGTGAAGCGCTACATCGATCTGATCAGCACATACAAAATGAATGTGCTGCATTTGCACCTTAGCGATGATCAGGGTTGGCGAATTGAAATCAAGTCGTGGCCAAAGCTGGCGACACATGGTGGCAGTACGCAAGTGGGTGGCGGCAAGGGAGGATACTACACACAAGAGCAATATAAAGACCTGGTGAAGTATGCGCAGGATCGCTACATCACCATCATTCCTGAAATTGATTTGCCTGGCCATATTAATTCGGCATTGGCTTCTTACGGAGAATTAAACGGTGGCACCATTGTGCCGATTGAAGGTGCTCTTAAAGTTGATGTCTCACAAAAAGCTGATTTAGGTAAGAAGGAAAATTTGCCTACGGCCTTGTACACCGGTACCGAAGTAGGATGGAGTACTTTACGTCTGGAAAAGGAAGCAACCTTCCGGTTTGTAGATGATGTGATGCGCGAACTGGCGGCCATCACGCCTGGCCCTTACCTTCATGTGGGGGGCGATGAGGCACACGTAACCAAAAAACAGGATTACATTGTTTTCATTAATCGCTTCAAGGAGATTGTAAAGTCGCATGGTAAGAAGATGATTGGGTGGGAAGAAATTGCGCAGGCCAATCTTGACTCCACTGATATTGCACAGCACTGGAGTTCTAAAAAGTATGGCCAGCTCGCTGTTGAAAAAGGAGCGAAGGTAATTATGTCGCCTGCGAAGAAGGCGTACCTGGATATGCAATACGATTCTACTTCTAAGTTTGGGTTGCACTGGGCTGCCTACATCGAAGTGGATAGTGCCTACAGCTGGGATCCTGCAACGCTGGTGAGTGGTATCGAGCGCGAAAACATTGTGGGGGTTGAAGCACCCCTGTGGAGTGAAACCATCGCTACAATGGATGAAGTAGAATACCTCGCCTTTCCCCGGTTGTTGGGCTATGCCGAAATTGGTTGGTCGCCTGCAGCGTCACGAAGCTGGGAAGAATACAAAGTTCGGCTGGGCAAACACAGCACCCGACTGAAAGCACTGAACATTGATTACTATCCCTCAGCGTTTGTACCCTGGGTTAGTGCAGATTCTGTGGCCAATACCTCAAAGTAACGGGTTAAATACTTTATTGATTTATTGCAAAGCAATTGCCGTGGTACACCGTATCACGGCAATTATTTTTATCACAGCTCTTGCAAAAGCCGTTGGGGTGTAAGATTTCGCGGTAACTTCCATTTACTATGTAAATCCTTTTGCCCATTTTTGAATTAAATTCAGGGCATGTCCTTTCTAACAAGAATATTTTTTGGGATACTGATGCTCCAATCGATTTACTGCGCGGTGCAGGCGCAGGATGCTGATGCGGACATTGAGTGGTTTGAAAGCTTCTTTCAGGACAAAAGCCTGACGTGGGCGGAGACTACATTAGCGCAAACACAAGCCAGCGTACAGGATGCCATCGAAACCAATGACGGTGCTGCACATGCCAAAGCACTCATGGAGATGGGCCTCATTCATTTAGTACGCACACGTAACGATGAGCGCGCTATGGATTTCTTTGTGCAGGCATTAATCATTGAGGACTCGCTTGCTCTTCATAAGGAACAAATTTTTACTTACCTGGCGATGGCCAAACTGGTGGAGGGTGTTGGCGACTACGAGAAAAGCGCTCAGTTTCTGGAGCAGGCGTTGGCGATCGAGCAAGCACTGAAGAACATTAAGGTAGAAGTGCTGGTGTTGAATGAACTCGGCAGAATTAATGCGGCACGGGGTCGCGCTGATGAAGCGCGCGTAAATTTTGAAACGATACTGAAGTACAAGGAGGAATTAGATGATGCTGCGGCAGAGGCGAATGCTCTGTTTAACCTTGCGCATCTCGATCAGCAGGAGGGTAAATACGAACAAGCGTTGAAGGGCCATAAACAGGCACTGGCTATTCGCAGATCGTTAGGCGACCGCCAACAGGAATCGTTATCGTTGAGCGACATCGGTGAATTGTATTCGGTTATGAAGAACACCGAACGCGCACTCGCCAACCATGTGGCTGCACTGGAAATACGACAGTCACTCAAGGATACAAAAGGGTTGGCGGTTTCGTATAACAACATTGGGGTGTTGTATTTTCAAACAAAAAATTACCAGCGGGCTATGGCCAACCTCGAGCTTGGCTTGGCCGCTGCCCGCGAAACACAAAATCAAAGTCAGATTGCCAGGAGTTACGATTACATGAGTCAATGCTTCGAGGCTTCGCACGAGTATAAGAAAGCACTTGAGTATAAAAGTCTCTACCTCGCCATTAATGATTTTATTCAACGTGAACGAACCGAACAGAAATTGCTGGAAACACAAAATCGCTACGAGCTGGATAAAAAGGAATCGGAGATCGACAAGCTTGAGCAAGAACGAAAACAAAAACAAAAGGAGCTCGATAACCAGCGAAAGTTCAGAAATGTATTGATCGTGGTAGTAGTGCTGGTGATTACGGTTGCCTTGCTGGTTTACTACCTGTATGTTCTCAAAAAGCGTTCGAACCAGGAACTTACCCTGATCAACGAAAAAGTACAGGATCAAAATGTTCAGCTTCAGGATCTCAACGCTACCAAGGATAAGTTCTTCTCGATCATCAGCCACGATTTAAAAGGTCCATTGAATTCCCTTACTTCATTTTCCGGATTGTTGATCAATCACACAGAAAGTCTCAGCAAGGAAGATATTCAGATGCTGGCAAAAGATCTTGACAAGTCGGTGAAGAACCTGTTTGCGTTGCTTGAAAATCTGCTGGAGTGGTCGCGATCTCAAACCGGAAACATTGAGTTCACCCCTAAGCCCTTTGACCTGGGAGCGTTGCTGGAAGAAAACAAAGAGTTGCTGAAGGCGCAGGCGCAGGCAAAGAAGATTAATCTGGTAAATGAAAACAAAGAGGCGCTAACCGTTACAGCGCATCAGAATTCCATCAACACGGTTGTGCGTAATCTTATTTCGAACGCTATCAAATTTACACCCGAAGGCGGGTTGATTATTGTTGGAATGAAGAGACGCGATCGCGAAGTGGAAGTTTCTGTTGCCGATAATGGTGTTGGCATGAGTCCGCAGGTAGTGGAGAAACTTTTCCGTATCGATACCAAGATATCCACCAAAGGTACTGCCGATGAAAAGGGCACCGGGCTTGGCCTAATTCTTTGCAAGGATTTTATCGAAAAAAATGGCGGACAGATTTCCGTTCAAAGTGAAGTAGGGAAGGGCACGGTTTTTTATTTTACGTTGCCGCTGCCACACTAAAAAAGCTAGCCCATCCTTTCGGACAGGCCAGCAAACACACATAAAGACCGGCTTGATGGATTCTTGACTAAAATCTAGACAAGCCGGATGAACTGACTCACCTTCCACTGATCGTGAAGAACCAGTGTTTTTTCGATGATGAGTTGATGCTTGGTTCCGTTAGCCACGAATACGATGGTGAGTACCGTATGCTTTTCCGCGTTCTTCTCAAGTTCAATTCCCTGGTATCGAATAGTACTCCAGTCCAATCCCTTTTCTTTTCCCTGCTTAATAATTTCTTCGAAAGCAGAGGCTACAGCAGGAACAAGTTGTTGATTGTATTGCATAGCAAACTCTTCTTTGGCGTCATCAAGAAAATCACCGTACACGGCAGCGTTCTCATCCATGAGGGTTTGAAACTCGGCAAGTGTTGGAAAGAGTGTGGTGTACGTTTTTGCTGAGCACTGTTGGAGTGCAGCAATCACTTCGATGGCCATTTGTTCGGAGGTTAACACATCAACTGATTGACGATCTGCATAGTGATTGAACGTATACGATGTCATGGTAAAGCTTAACAGGGTGGAGAGCATGATGGTAGTTTTCATAGAAAGGATTTTTTTTGAATGGTGTTATTTACTAGCAATCAGTTTATCCGGAGCGACAGGAGCGGGCACCAGGTTATTCACCGGAGTTAGTGATTGCAGGTACGTAAATATGGCGTTCATATCCTCATCGGTAAAATTCTGATACATCTGCCACGGCATGGGCGGCAACAAATCACGACCACCTTCAAGACCTTTGTACTTGCCTTTGCGCAGCGCTGTTTTAAATTGATTGAGCGTCCAGTGTTTTATGCCGGTGTCATCGGGTGTCAGGTTCGCGGCATACGATACACCCCACGGACCAACAAATGCCGTGAGCCCCTGACTAAAGAGTACCCAATCTGTTGTGTTTACAATAGGCGCTATCTTTTCATGTTGCGGATGGCCGGAGAGCAAGCGTTCAGGATCAGGCTCCGGACCTTGTGGTGTCATTACCTTGGGCGAATGACAATCATTGCAAGCGCCAATGGTAGTAAGGTACTTGCCGCGTAAAATCAATTCTTCCCTTGACAGTTCAGGGGTTGCAGCTGCGATAGTTTTTTCAGCCGACTGCTGGCAAGATGCAAGACCAATCAGACAACTGAGAATGAGAAGTGGCTTTTTCATTTTCTTGTTTGTTTTTGTTTCGAAGGAGTTTTACGGCAAGCGTTTCCTTGCAGGACTACGCACAATGAAGGATATACTACGTTTGATCATTTTTTGGCTGCTACTCGCTAAAAATGATGTGGGTTCATGTGGGTTTTAACCACATCGGAGTGATTTCTGAAACTCATCTAACAGATTTTCGTGGAAGGAACTCAGTGTGCTTTACCCTCAGCAACATGAGTTATAGTAAGAATTACATCACCATCAACAACCCCAACATTGAAGTGTTGTGTTCTGAGAAGCGTGATATTCCATTGGGAAAGTTTATTCCATCAGCGCTTGATGACAATAACCGGTTTGATTCTTCGGCTGTGAATGTGCACATGCACGACATGTACTTGCCCAATTTCTCACTTCGCATGTTTCAGGGCGAAACCGGCCAGAATGCTATGCTGGTTAACAAGGATAGTGTAGGTACCGATCTTCCCGGCAGTTGTATTTTTCTAAGAGGAAACATCAAGTCGTTTACCGGGAACATTGAAGTGGTGGAGTCCTTTAACAGTTCGCAGAATTTTAAATTCGATCCGCACAACGAACTTGAGCATTTCATTCCGGCCGGGCGACCGTTTCACTACATCCATCTTTCGTTTACGTTTGATTACTTCAAAGAGATAATTCCGGAGTGCGAATCGTGGGGCGATTATTTGCGTGAAAAGATTCAAAAGAAAGAGCGTATTCTGGGTGATCGTTTCGCACCGCTGGCCCTTGCGCAGGAGCGTGCTATTCAGAATATTCTGGATTGTCCGTTACGTGGAAAGCTTGGGCTGTTAATGATGGAGACTTCTATTGTTCAGATCATTTTGCTTCAGATGCATTTGCTTTTTGGCGAAACGAGCGAACTGAAGTTACGCATTCCAAAACGCGACCTGGAGATTGCGCAAAGCCTGAAGGAGTATCTTGCGAAATCATTTTTGGATGATCACTCACTCATCAATCTCGCCAAGGAATTCGGCACCAACACCAACAAGCTGATGCAGGTTTTCAAGAAAAACTTTGGTAAAAGTATTTTCGATTACATCGCTGAGTTGCGCATGGAACATGCCCGGCATTTATTGAGCGAGCGAAACTTAATGGTGGTGGAAGTAGCCCGTACCGTGGGCTATAAAAATCCCAACCACTTCTCGACAGCGTTTAAGAGACGTTTCGGATATATTCCGTCAGCAGTGCGCTAAGAATTTACTTGCGCTTTTTAGCGGTTTTCTTTACAGCTTTGGTTGCTGTCTTTACTTTTTTTGCAGGTGCTTTCTTCGTTGCCGCTTTCGGTTTAGCAGGTGCCGGACTACTCTCTTTTACGATTTGCCGGGTGTGATCTTTTGTGTCTACCTTTTCGATCACTTCTTCGATGATTCCTTTTTCGTCAATTACAAAAGTAGTGCGTAAGGTGCCCATGAACTTTCGGCCATACATGGATTTCTCACCCCACGTGCCGAACGCTTCGTGCAACTTTTTGTCGGTGTCGGCCAGCAAGCGGAAGGGAAGTTTTTCCTGGGCGATAAACTTACGGTGCGATTTTTCATCATCGGTACTTACCCCCAGTACCTCATAGCCCTGTTTCAGCAGAAGTTTATAGTTGTCGCGCAGGTTACACGATTCGGCTGTACAGCCGGGTGTCATGTCTTTGGGATAGAAGTACAATACAATCTTTTTGCCTTTGTAATCGGAGAGCTTTAAGGGTTTTCCATCCTGATCATTCACCGTAAAATCGGGTGCTTTACTTCCTGCTTTTAGTATCATACGTTAAGGAATTTTTTGCGTGTACTTACTTTTGTTGCCCGCGTTATCCGTTACCACGAGTTCGAGTACTCCTTTCAACGGAATACCTTTATCAAAACGCTCCGACCAGATGGTGGCGATTTTACTATCGTAGTGCATCAGCAGCCACTCACCATTTACAGTAGCCTGAAAACTGGAAATTCCGGAGAGGTTGTCTTTGATTTTAAATCGTACGGTTTGATTGTTAACATACACCGGTTTGATGGTGGGCGGTATGCTGTCTTTCAGAATGGTGAAGTCACCAAACTCCTTCGTGTTGAAATGGAAACGATCGTTGATGCGCTCACCACCAATGAAGGAATACGAGTTTCCATTAACCCGATAAACATTAATGTTGTTGTCAACCGGATAAGCGTTATGATACTTCATGGAAACAGCAATACTCTTGTGCAGCGGCACGGTGCGTGAGCCAATGGTAAATACTTCATTTCCACTTCTGTCGAGGGCGTAGTCGGTGTTGAAGTAGAGCGTATCATAAATGGCACTTTTGGGGAACTGAATATCCATCAGGTCGCTGTAGTATTTGTACTCGGTGCCCGGTGGAATGGTGACCTTGATTTTTGGTAGCACAGCATGACCAAAGGCAATAACAGAATCAGGAATATTTTTACGCAGGTCTATGAGATAGACGGAACGATTCTGATTGAAGTAAGCCGGTTCAATTTCGCTGGCGCTTCCTTTCCGGTAAATTTTTGCTTTGGAGCCGGAACCAGGTATTGTACCTGCTGGCGGTCTGGCGGCAACCATCAAAATATTTTCGGTGATGTCGGCAATAATATCGGTTGTCATCGGCTCCAGCGACTTCACTTCGGCAATAACAGGATTTGGCTTTAACTGAAAAGTTACCGTGCTGGTGTTGCCGTAACTGTCTTTCATCTTTACCTGCACCAACGAAGTTCTGGCTGGATTGACTTTTACTTTTCCGGAAGTAGGCGAGGCGTCATAGAATTTTAATTCGTTGCCATCATCGATGTACAGTTTGTAAAAGCGGGTTCCGCGGTTGCGCATGGTTTTGAAATCCATCACGGTGTAGATCGCGCGACTTTCAGCAATGTTCAGTTTCTCGATCGCCTGATGAAATACCAGTACGCTGTCGACCCACAACTCAATGTGATTTACGCCACCATAAAACGGACTGCGATAGGCCAGTTTATCTTTCGCCAGAATTTCAACACCGATCGAACCGCTTGCCAGAATCGGACTGGCAATAACATAGTTATTCCCAATACGATTTCCGTAAAACTCATACCGCCCGAAGCGATCGTTAATCCGCGCGTTGGCATCGAGTGTAAGCACGGCAACCTTTTCGGGTGTTGGGGGGTAGGTGTCAACAATTTCTTTGAAGCCATCTACTTTCAATGGGTTGAGTGCAAAGTTATTGGAATCGCGAATTTCAAAATGCAAGTGTGGTCCGCCTGATGAACCTGAGTTTCCGGACAACGCGATGGTTTCGCCTTGTTTTACCTTCAACTGATTTTCGCGGAAGTATACTTCGATTTCGCCAGTCTTGCGAGCATATTGCTCGTGCAGCATAAACTGCGCGAGTTCACCTTGAAATTTATCGAGGTGCGCGTAGAGGGTTGTGTTTCCGTCAGGGTGGGTGATGTAGATTACATTGCCATAGCTGGAATTGCTCATGGCGGCCCGCGAAATGTAGCCGCTCTTCGAGGCTAGCACCGGCATGCCAATCATGTTGTTGGTGCGAATGTCGAGGCCGGAGTGAAAGTGCGTGGCGCGAAGTTCGCCCATGGTGCCAGCAAGCGATCCGGGTTTGCCGGGATTAACGGGATAGAGGTACGTTTCGTCTTTCGCGAACTTGACTTCCTGTTTGCTGAACTGTGCCAACACAAGGGTTGGAAGCACTGCGAAGCACAACGCCAGCAACCTTCTACCTGACTTCGAATTCCAATAGCTTTTCATTTTCAATATAGGCCGATAACACGTTTCCAACCACCACCGGGCCAACACCTTTGGGGGTGCCCGTAAAAATTAAGTCTCCGGTTCGTAGCGTAAAAAATCTAGACAGATACGAAATTATAAAATTGAATTCAAAAAGCATAAGACTTGTGTTGCCTTGTTGTTTGAGTTCACCATTTACCTGCAAACTGAAGTTAATGTTTTTCAAATCGGCAAACGAACTCACCGGAATAAACGTGTCGGAGAGCGGAGCAGAACCATTAAAGCCCTTGGCAATGTCCCACGGCAACCCTTTCTCTTTGGCTTTCTGTTGCAGGTCGCGCGCAGTGAAATCGATTCCGATACCTATGGCATCATAATACTTGCCGGCAAATTTCTCCTCGATGTTCTTGCCTTCTTTGCAGATGCGCAGCACGAGTTCTACTTCATGATGAATGTCTTTCGAAAAATCAGGGTAGTAGAACGGAGCGTTGTTGCGCAGCAGCGCTGTATCCGGCTTTGTAAAGATAACGGGCTCATCGGGCCGTTCATTGTTCAGTTCTTTAATATGTTCTGCGTAGTTTCTTCCGATGGCAAAAATTCTCATGTCCGTTATCCGTTAATCGTTATTTATCTTTCAAAGATAGGTAACTCGGAAGCAAATACTCATAGACAATCCTGAGGATTTATTACCTGCCGATACCGGTTACCGATTAACGGCTAACGATTAGCGGTTAAGAGATAATGTGTATTTTTACCCCAAAATAATTCTACCATGAAGAAGGTTATATTTTTCTGTTTAGCTGGTTTGGCGATCTACGCTTGTACCTCTGTTGCTGTAACAGGTCGCAAGCAGCTTACGCTGGTTTCAAATGCTGAGATTATTCCGATGGCTACGCAGCAATATCAGGAAGTGCTGAAGAAGGGACCACTATCCACCAACAAAGAGCAGACGGATATGGTGAAGCGTGTCGGCCTTAAAATTCAGAAAGCAGTGGAGGAGTATATGGCCAGTAAAGGTGCCTCGTCTGAGCTGGATGGATTTCAATGGGAGTTCAACCTGATTGATGATCCCAACACCGTTAACGCGTGGTGTATGCCCGGAGGTAAGGTTGCGTTTTATACAGCCATCATGCCGATTTGTAAAGATGAAACTGGTGTCGCGGTGGTAATGGGACACGAGGTAGCGCATGCTATCGCCAATCACGGTCGTGAAAGAATGAGTCAGCAGATGATTGCGCAGTATGGACTGGAGGCAGCAGGAAGTATGCTCGGTCAGAATCCAACCGCCAGTAAGCAACTCCTGATGCAGGCTGTTGGTGCCGGCACGAACATAGGGATGCTGAAGTTTAGTCGCGAGCATGAATCGGAAGCCGACCACATTGGATTGATTTTTATGGCCATGGCCGGATACGATCCGAATGCAGCACCCGCATTTTGGGAACGCATGACGTCACTGAGTGGCGGCCAACAACCGCCTGAGTTTATGTCAACTCACCCTTCGCATGAAACCCGCATCAAGGATTTGCAGGGATGGATTCCGGAAGCGATGAAGTATAAGAAGTAGTATGAGAAGAAGATTATGGATGAATAAGCTGGTAATGATACTTTCGTTATCAGCTTCTTTTTTGGGTGCGGTTGCACAGGGATCAGACAACGATGTAATCAACGCGGTTAATGCCCACCGGAAAGAGCAGGAGGATACGTTCAGGGATGCGGAGAAATCGCCCCTGGATAAAAAAGAGCGAAGAAAGTTCAAGGGGTTGAAGTACTACCCGATTGATACTACCTATCATGTGCACGCGAAGTTTACGAAGAATGAAACTCCGGTGCTGTTTAAAATGAAAACCACCACCACGCGACTTCCGGATTATGTGAAGTATGGTGAAGTTTCATTTTTGCTGGACGGGCAGGAATACAAACTGGAAGTATATCAAAGTCCGGATTTGATGAAGCGCCCCGGTTACGAAGACTATTTGTTTATTCCGTTCACCGATGAAACCAACGGCAAGGAAACCTACGATGTAGGCCGCTACCTGGAATTCAGAATTCCAACCTCCGAAGATGTGGTAATTGATTTTAATCTTTGTTACAATCCCTACTGCAGTTACAGTCCGAACTATTCATGCCCCATTCCTCCGGAAGTAAATCATTTGCCGAGAGAGATTAGGGCGGGGGAGAAGAAGTATAAGGATACTTCGCATTAGGTTCTTGTTGATGGTTCAAGTTTGTGGCGCAGAATTAGGCACAAGTGAGCTTTGCTAAGGCCAGCACTAAACACTTGCGCCAGGTGGGACGAAGTGAAGAGGTTACCGTTTTGTTCGTTAATCTATGGGGAAGACTAAAAAGAAACTTTATTTATTTAAGCACTATCGAAAGAACATTGAGATACTTTGTGAAAATCCTCGCTACAAGTCTGATGTTTTGCGGGATATTATCATTTGTCCAATCTGCTTCCATACATTTACGGAGTCTGATGTAAAGGCAAGTAGGAGTAAAAATTTCCTGACCATTGAACATGTACCACCCTTAGCTGGCGCGAATGTTCTTATATCCTCGCGCGAAAGTTACTTTCGTGCGCCAAAGAAATCTTTAATAGGTTGGAGTAACTAAAATTGGAAGTTAGTTCCAGAGCCTGTTTTTGTTTGGATTCGGCTTTGGAAGTAACCTGTCTGCCGACAGGCAGGCTTCCATTTAGATTGGTTTACCCATTGAGATTCTAATAGCGCACGGAAGTAACTTCCGCGCGAGGATAGGGTTCCTAACTTCAGTCCGATCTTCTTCCTCCCTTTCTGTTGAACTCGTTGTTAGCGACAAGTATTAGGAGGGAAATGATTTAATCAAAATTCTCGCTTGACAGCATGCTAAAAAACATACCAACTAGTTGACAGCACAACAAAGCAGTAGCGGAGGCAAATGGAGGTTATGCGAAACGTCAAATGAGACAATTGTCCACGATCCAGTAATTGAGTCGCGACACTTACACACTTAAATTAGGCAGTGTCAATTTTAGCTGATTATACAGACCAGCGCTCAACACTTCCATGTTTTTTGAGAAACAATTTCTTTCGGCAGGTTCATTATTTGTGGCGTTTATTTTTAATTAAATTGCACCTATTAATTATTTAAACAAAATACGATGATGAGGAAGAAAAACTATTTGGCGACCCTTTTGGCAATTTGTGCCGTAACAGTGTTTACACTGTCTTGCAGCGATGATGATGATGGATCATCAAAGAATGTTTTAATCACCAGCCATCGCGGAACAGGACAATTTTATACCATTAACCTGACCACCGGTGAAACAACAGAAGCATTCACCATTACGGAAGGGGCAAACACACTCAAGGACCTTCGTGCGTTTGTTTATCATGGTAAAGCAAAGAAGTTTTTCGTAAGTGAATCGACAGATCCGGGCGGAAAGCTTTATAGCGTGAATACATCAACAAAAGTAGCCACGCTGATCAATGATAACTCAGGCGGAGAGGGCGGTAACGAATACGATGAATGGGATGCTATTGTAAATTGGGCGGTGGCATCGGATGATAGTCTGATTGCTGTCGGAGATTTTAACGATGATGGTAACGGAACCGTTAAGTTTGGTACTGACGGAGGAAGAAGTAACCTAACAACAGAAGCTGATATTTGCTGTGGGTTGGGATTGATTTACGATAAAGCCTCTGGAGATTTTACCGTAGGCAATGGTTGGAGTTCTGATGATGGTGAAGTTATCATTGAGCGTTTTAATAAGAGCGGAGTGTCGCAGGACGAAACAATCATAACAACCTTTGAAGGTTTTCCGGGCGATGATATCACTACCGAGTGGTTGACGGTTAAAGGACTTGCAAAAGCAGGTAATGGAAATGTGTACGGCTTGATTTTTACCTACGACACGAAGAATACCTATTTTGTAGAGATTGATATGGAAGGCGAAACGATAAGCTATATTTCTACCTTAGGCACAGGCGGCAGCAATCAATATAACGTGCTTGCCTTTATACCTGGAAATAAACTTTAAGCGGTAAGCATAAATGCAAAAAGCCCCAGCGTCTCTGGGGCTTTTTGTTTACCTAAACCTAAACCTATGAGAAGAATTACTCTACTCATTGAATACTAACGGCACGGTTAGGTTAGGGTTTCGGTTGAGGTAAAATTTTTTACGATTTTTTAAGCTTGTCTTTAAACACCTTCTTGAACTTCTCCACTTTCGGCTGAATGACATAAGAGCAGTATGGAGCGTCACCATTCAGGTTGAAATAGTTCTGATGATAGTCTTCGGCCTTATAAAATTCCGTAAAGGGGCTGATCTCCGTAACAATTGGATTGTCAAATACACCTTCGGCATCCAGTTTCTTTTTGTACGATTCGGCCAGTGCTTTCTGTTCATCGTTATGGTAGTAAATCACAGAGCGGTATTGTGTTCCAACATCAGCTCCCTGACGGTTGAGTGTTGTAGGATCGTGTGTCATCCAGAAAACTTCGAGGAGTTCATCGAATGAAATCTTTTGCGGATTGTAGCTTACCTGAATTACTTCTGCGTGACCTGTAAGCCCGGAGCATACTTCTTTGTACGTTGGATTTTTAACACGCCCGCCTGAATATCCGGATTCAACTTTTTCGACACCTTCCAGGTTTTGAAACACGGCCTCGGTACACCAGAAACAACCAGAGCCAAAGGTTGCCTGCACTAAACCGGCCGGAATGGATTCGTTTGACATAGTAGTTTTTGCTTGATTACTTTTCTGACCGCATGAATTACCAGCAAGCAATACTGCGAAGGCCAGGGGAACGATGCTAAGTCTCATAGAATGATTTTGATTGTTAAACCCAATTATGTGCAAAATGGTTTAGATGGATTTATGCATTTGTCGGCTAGGATACAGAATGGATGATCAATGCGTCAATTGTCAATGTGCAAATTACTGTGGCTGTTGATGGGTTGATTCAACGTTTTAATAAGCAGATGTTCTCAATGCACACTCTACGATTACTAGTTAGTGCATTGATCATTGATTTATTGATCATTGAAAATTGAGTACTAGTAATTCTGGTAGAAGCCTCTGATGCCGGGTATGAGTTGATTGTAAATGGGTCGTGTAAACTCCAGGAATAAATCCTGTGCTACCGGAGGTTGGGTTTCGCGCTGCTTGCACATGGCCAGTTGCTGATCGGTCAGGGCGCGGTCATCGCCATTGAAGCGTGCCCACTGACTTACCCACACATACTCTCCACTGAATTTTTTGTGCGTGAGTACGCCATTGGTCTTGGCATCAACAATAATCATACTCAGCAAACCGTTTGACATAACTTCTTTGCGATAGGTGGTGAGTTTAGCTTTCACGGTATTATACACGGGAATAGTTTTACCGTCCACTTTAGCTTCGCCTACCTTGACGCTGTCTTTCGTAACGGTTTCTTCTTTTTCTTTCAGCACCGAATTGCCAACGGAAAAATCATCGAATTGAATTCGCATTATTTGATCGGCCTGTGCCAGGTTGAGGGTGCTTGCTTCTTGTGGCGTGTAGAATTGAATAAATGTTTGCTCCGTATAATTGGTGTGCAGAAACTCCTCTACTTTGTCCTGGAAGAAACCACCGCTGAGGTTATAGCGCGTAGGCACAGGAATTTGCTCAACAATAACTTTTAGTGTGGCTTCAAATTTCGCTTTGTCCAGGTACTCCACCACGTCTTTGTAACCGGGTACGTAGGCTTGCGCATCGGCAAAATTGAAGTACGCTTTTTTGGCGTCATTACGGGTACCTTTCATTAACGCATTGATGCCGGCATTGTAGCTTTCATCGGCTGCTTTCTCTTTTAGGGGGCCGATCTCGGCATAGTAGTTCACCGGGTTCTTCACCACCTTCAAACATCCGGGGCAGGCGCGAATCGCCTCATACATCTGGTTGATGGCATTATAGGATTGGATAGCATTCTTCCATTTGAAATTGGAGTTGGAAGCGATTTCGTTTTTGGCTTCTGTTTCAAAATATTCAACCGCCATCGGGTATGCATTTTTCAACGCTTCGCTGGATTTATCATGATCGGGTTTTTGTCTTAAGCGGCCAACTGCCTGCATTACAGCTTCGTAGTAGTTACCTCGTTCGTAGGCTTTTTTGCCTGAACTACAGGCTGAAACGATAAGGAGGAGTACATAAAGGGCAAGGAGTAAACGTCCGTTTTTCATAAAGAATGGTTATGGCCGAGGTAAAACAAATTAAGTGCCCGAAGTTAATCACTCGGCAGGAAAAAAGTAAATAAGGATGTCATCGATCAAATCACGCCAGTTACCCCACGAATGGCCTTGGTTTACCTCTTCGTACTGGTAGGTGCAGGTGTTCTTGCTTAATATGTCCTTCATTTTTGTTGCGCCTTCCTGCGTGTCGTTGATAACCCCGGTGGTCATAAATATTTTTACGGGCGGCTTTTCGGGCTTATCGCACACGGCATAGATTTCAGGCTTGAACCAGAACGCAGGCGATTGAATACCGGCCAGCCCAAACACTTCAGGTTTTGAGAAGGCAAAGTATGCGGCAGTCAATCCTCCCATTGAGGTTCCCAGAATAGCCCGGTCTTCAGCCTTGGTTGATACCGGGTACTGACCTTCCACTTTAGGGATGAGTTCTTCTGTGACGAATTTCAGATACCGATCGTTCATGGCGAGCTCTTGCATTCTGCGGTTGTTCGCGCGGTTAACAGGCTCACGGTTATCGATGAACACAGCGATAACCGGCTTAATTTTTTTGAGGGAGATAAGATTATCCAATATGGTGATCATGTTGCCCATGCGCTCGTGTATGTATTCGTATCCATCGGTTACGTAAATGATGGGGTACTTTTCCGTGGAGTGTGCTTTGAAACTTGCCGGAAGGTAAATGCTGTACGTGATCTGGTAGCCCATGTTGTTGCTGTTGATCAGCAGATCGTTCAACACCCGGCCATGAAGAATATCCTCCATTGGTTTTGCTATCGGATCTTCTTTCCATAGGGGCATACGCAGTTCAGAGTTTGGACTGCCACCGCCTACACCGGTGAGTTGATAATTGGGATTGGCGGGATCGAGAATCCAGTTTGCCTGATCGACAACAATCTTGTAATCAAGACGCGCATCGGCCGGAAAGGAACATTTGAGTATCCAGATATCGGTGGATGGAATCCGGGTTCCGGATGTTTTGAAATTTCGATTTGAACCCCATCCATTGAAGTCGCCCATCCACTGAACGGATTTAGCCTCACCCCGATAGAGAAACGCTACAGAGTCAGCAACTGCAAACGGAATGTTGTGTTCAGCAACCAGTTCATTCCACGTACTTTCCGCGTTAGCGGTGTAAAGCTTTTGAATGGTTTGCGTGAAAGGTTTGTAATCCTGCGCCTGACAATGCCATGCCGTGATGAGCACCAGCAGAAGCGTTATCGTTTTATTTGTATTAGTCGTTGTCATCAACACGAAGCGAAAGTACGCCAGCCAGTATCATTAGTACTCCTCCCAGCACCAGGGTTAACATCGTATTACCGTTGAATACATTCATGGTTAAAAAACCCAGAATAGTAGCGGCAATTATTTGGGGGATAACAATAAAGAAATTGAACACGCCCATGTAATACCCCATTTTGTTAGCAGGAAGTGCACCGGCAAGCATGGCATACGGCATCGACAGTATACTCGCCCAGGCCATACCAACCAGGCCCATCGCAATAGCGATTGTCCAGGGTTCGGTGATGAAATTTAACGAGACAAGACCAATCCCTCCGATAACCAGGCAAAGCATGTGTGTCTTTTTTCTACCCACCCGATAGGCTACAATCGGAAGTATAAAAGCAAAGATTGCGGCTACTCCGTTTCTAACGGAAGAGCAAACACCCAACCAATCCGCGCCATCGTTGTATTCCTGTTGAACTCGTTTTAACGTCTTTGCTTCGTGATCCGGTAAATCAGGGTTGCCAAGAGCAACGTTTACAAGGTTTATGGTGACGGTGATATTTTCATTACCCGACTGGAACCGGTCTATTTCTTCGATGTCAGTGTTTAATGAATTGTATTCCTTTTCGGGCAATGTATTTTTTTGTTCCTGTAGCTTAGTCTTTAGTTTGTTGTAGAGTTCCTTCGGCACTTTCATATCGTAGATTGTACTGGTCACCGCATTGGTTGAATAAATCCACATCGAGAAAAGTGCAAACCAGGTGAAGAATTGAACGAGCGCTAACTGCCGCATAGCCTTGGGCATATTGAAAATCCCCTGCACGGTCTCCTTCAATCCATCGCTGAAGCCAGCCCTTTTATTCTCTTCCCTGAATTTTTCAAGATCTTCGGGTGGTGTTTCCTTGGCGGTAAAGACCGTGTACATTACTGCAGCGAGGAATGCAAAAGCGCCCAGGTAGAACGACCATTTTACCGAGTCTGGAATGACCCCATGTTCGGCTGTATTACTTACATCAAACCAGTTTGTAAAAATCCAGGGAAGCAATGCAGCGATTACAGAGCCAGTACCGATGAAGAAGCTTTGCATGGCGAACCCTGCTGTTCGTTGTTCAGACGATAACTTATCGCCCACAAAAGCTCTGAAGGGCTCCATGGAAATATTGATGGAAGCATCCATGATCCATAACATACCTCCGGCTACCCAGAGCGCTGACGAATTTGGCATTATGATTAGGGCAATCGAAGCGAGGATGGCTCCAATAAAAAAGAATGGTCTGCGCCTGCCCCAGTAAGGATGCCACGTTCGGTCGCTGATATATCCTATAATGGGTTGTACAATTAATCCCGTAAGCGGAGCAGCGATCCATAGAATAGGAATTTCATCTTTATTGGCACCGAGTGTTTCAAAGATGCGGCTCACGTTTGAGTTTTGAAGCTCAAACCCAAATTGAATTCCGAAAAAACCGAAACTCATGTTCCAGATTTGCCAGAAGGAGAGGCGTGACTTATTGCCCGGGGTGGTAGTACTCATGAATAATAAAAAGTTGTGAGCGCTCACGATTGCGCTTTACTAAAGTGGGTAAAAATGTTAAAGGTTCCTAGTTCCACGTTCAATGTTCCAGGTTCCAAGAATCCGTTTCGAGTTTCGGGTTTACCGTTTCGTGTGAATGTTACGCGTTTCGGGTCTAAAGTTTCGACTTTAGCGTTTCCGGTTTCAGTTGTCTGAGTTAACCTTAGCGCAGAACTCGAAACCCGCGACTCGAAACACTTTAAAACTGAATCACCATCGGGTTGACCGAGTACGGTATTTCGATGGAAAGCACATCTTCGCTCGGAGCCGGTGCCGGATCGTAAAACGGATCAAACTTTTCAAGTGGTGCGAAGAAGCTGTTAACGGTCTTTTTCAACTCTGCAGCCTTACCATTTAGACTCATTGAAGTGGTGTTGAATCCGTGCAGAACGAGTGTAATCTTCTTAAGGGTTGATGCATACGTACCGTCAACTGCACCCATGGTTAGTTTACGTTCACCCGGAATGAATTCAAGTTCACGCTTACTATACACGCCTGCCTGGTAACTGAAGGTAGAACCATCGTCTTCATAGAAGGTAAATGAATTGCTTTCTTTTCCAGCGTAGACATGCAGGATCAGGTTGTCGCTGGATTCCTTCGTGCTTGATTTCACCGGTTGCATTGGAATGAGTGCGCCTCCTTTTACAAAAACAGGAAGTCGGTTGAGCGGACATTCCAGAATAACTTCGGTATTGCCGCCATAGTGCTGGCCGTCATAAAGCGAGTACCAATCACCAGCAGGGAAATATACTTTTACAAAATTCTTGTCGCTTTCAACCGGAGCCACGAGGAACGATGGGCCAAACAAATATTGATTTTGAAACTGGCCATCGTAAATTTTTGGATCGTGAGTATAGTCGATGGCAAGTGAGCGCTGCACCGGCATACCGGTTTTACTGGCATCGTAAAACAACGAATAGATGTAGGGGAGGAGTTGATAACGGAACTTGATGTAGTTCCTTGAAATTTGTTCTACTTCTTCGCCATACGCCCACGGTTCTGAATCACGGCTGTTGATCATGGAATGGCCGCGAAAGAAAGGTGAGAAGGCTCCGATGGAAATCCAGCGGGCAAAGAGTTTTGTACTCGCATCACCCACAAATCCTCCAACATCGTAACCGGCAAAAGCGATTCCGGAGAGGCCCATGCTATTAACCAGCCGTACGCCTAGCAGCATGTGCTCATCATAGGCAACATTATCGCCCGTCCACACGGCTGCGTAGCGTTGAACGCCCGCAAAGCCCGAGCGTGTTAAGTTGAACGGACGCTTGCCTTTCATCAGTGCTTTTGTTCCTTCGTAGGTGCCCCGTGCCATCTGAAATCCGTACAGGTTTCTGCCTCTTCGCATGGTGGCACTATTGCCTTCAAAATCCATTTCAATATTTTCAGGAATCATCTGGCCCCACGTGGCAATTTCATTCATGTCGTTCCAATACCCTTCTACACCCAACTCGACATAATCTTTTAGTTGTTCCTGCCACCAGGCTCTTGTTTGTGGATTGGTGAAGTCAGGAAAGTGACACCAGCCCGGCCATACTTGCCCGGAGTAATTTGTTCCATCAGGATACTTGATAAAAACAGATTGTTTCACACCATCGTCATAAGCTTTGTATCCATCTTCAATCTTGATGCCCGGATCGCACATGAGCACCACATGAAAACCGAGTTTCTGTAACTCATTCAGCAGCGCTTTTGGATTGGAGAAATCGCGGTTGTTCCAGGTGAATATTTTGTACTGGTCCATGTAGTGGATATCAAATACAATAGTATCGGCCGGAATATCTTTTTCACGAAATGTTTTGGCGAGCGTAAGTACTTCCTTGTCGGGGTAGTAGCTGTAGCGGCATTGCTGGTAGCCGATACTCCACAGCGGAGGCATCTCCATTCTTCCTGTGAGGTGCGTGTAGTGCTGAATAATTTCACTTACGGAGTTTCCATAAATGAAGTAGTAATTCATTTCTCCGCTATCGGCCGAGAAACTTGCAAAGCGATTGTTGGAAGCGCCAAAGTTGAAGAATGACTTATAGGTATTGTCGAAGAAAATTCCGTACATCAGTCCGTTGTGTATGCCAATGTAGAATGGAATGGAACAATACAACGGATCCGCTCCGGGAGAATATGCAAATGCATCGGTGTTCCAGTTTTGATACCCCTGACCTTTGCGATCGAGCGGTCCGGTTTTTTCACCAAGCCCGATGAAGCGTTCGCCTTCCTGAAGTTTTTTATAGGTAGTTACCTGCTCGCCATTCCAGCTTGTTCCAAAGCCAGCATCGTCTTCATTAATAAGTTTACCTTGTTTGTTGAGGAACTGAAACCGCACCGGATTCTTGGATACACGAACGATGAGCTGGTCTGTCTGAACTTCCAGGAAATCGCTTGTTTCTCTGATCTCAGGTGAATGTGAAGGGGCAGCAACGATGGAGTAGGAGAAGTCTTCGAATTGATCGGCAAGACTTGCCGTGATGCGGGCTACGTTGGTGTTATAAAATTGAATTCTGAATTTTCCGTGCGAGGTATCACCACGTAATCCAAAATCTTCGTTGTGCCAATGGTTTAGCTTCCCGATACTTTTACTTAAGGGGGAATTGAGTTTACGCGACATGTTAGGTTTTTGACTGGTTAATTCAGTCAAGTAAAATTAATTCACAACACTTAACCTAACGAAGCGAAATACAAAAAACAGAAATCGATTGCGGTAACTGGTTAGGTAAAGAATAGTCTTAAGCTTATAGTCTGGAGTCCTGAGCAATTTCGATACTCAAGACTCAAGACTAGCTACTCGATACTATTACTTCTTCTTTCCTTTTTTCAAGGAAGAATCGCGCACGATGAGGCGTGTCTTCAACACCTTGGTTTCCGGTGTTGGGTCAACATTGTCTTTTGATTTTAATTCAATTTGACGGATCAACAGTTTTGCAGCTTCCTGGCCCATTTCAAATCCCGGCTGATCAACAGAAGTCAACGGTGGATCGAGCAGTGCGCTGAAGAACCAGTTGCTGAAACCAACCACAGCAATGTCTTTTGGAATTTTCAGTCCAGCTTCTTTGATGGCTTGCATGGCGCCCATAGCGGCAGGATCGTTCGTGGCAAAGATGGCATCCGGAGGGTTGGCCATCTTCAGCAGTTTTTCGGTTGCCGATTTACCTTCTTCAATGGTACCCAGAGGGCATGACATAATAATATCCTGTACTACGGGAATGTTCGCTTCTTTAAGTGCTTCAAGGTATCCATCCAATCGTTGCTTGGTGATGCCCAGGTTTGGCGGCCCTTCCAGGTGAGCAATGCGCTTGCAGCCTTGTTCGATGAGATGTTGTGTTGCTTCTTTCGCACCACTCAGGTCGTCTACTATTACTTTGCTGGATGTCGGTGTGTCGTACACACGATCGAAGAATACCATCGGAACACCTTTCGCCAGGGTTGATTCGATATGCTCGAAAGAGCTGGTTTCTCGTGAAAGTGAAATGAGCATGCCATCTACGCGACTGTTGAACAACGTTTTAATGTCGCTCTTCTCACGCTGCAGTGATTCATTAGACTGTGTGATGATCACATTGTAGCCGGCACTATAGGCCACATCTTCAATACCGCTTATAACTGTAGAGAAGAAGAAGTGGACCAGTTCAGGTATTACCACGCCCAGGGTATTGGTCTTACTCTGTCGTAAGCTAAGCGCAACGATGTTGGGTTGGTAGTTAAGTTTTTCAGCCAGTTCGTTAACGGCTTTTTTGGTTTCCGGGCTGATGTCCGGATGATCTTTAAGCGCTCTGGAAACTGTGGAAGGAGAGATGCCCAACTCGCGGGCAATGTCTTTAATGGTGACCTGATTGTATTTCATGTGTTAATAATTGATTTTTTAGGGGTCACATGGAATGGCTAGATGGATGAAGTTATTGGGTTAGTTCCCTCTTGATTGCCATTTCATAATATGCAAGTTTACGAACAATTGCGGAACCTTCGCAACCCGTTGCACAATTAATTTTAAGAATCGCAATCGTTTGCGACTCCGATTCCGAATCCGATTCCGTGAATTTTTATGCCAGCTTTTGAATTTCTTAATGGGTTAAAAGATAGATTGGCCGCCATAAGCCCAAATCAAACTTTATAACAAACTAAACTATGATGAAACTTTATCTACTAAGTAAAAAAGCTTTCGTCCTCGTGTTGCTGCTAGCAAGCTCTATGGCTGTTGCGCAGACAACAACAGTCACCGGCCGCGTGACTTCCGGAGACGATGGAACCGCGTTACCGGGCGTGAGTATTATTGAAAAGGGTACTACAAACGGAACGGTAACAGATAGTGAAGGTAACTACTCTGTTAGTGTTGGCTCAGAGTCAACACTCGTTTTTTCGTTTGTCGGTTTCACGGCACAGGAAATTGCCGTTGGAAGCCGTAGCTCTGTTGACGTGACCTTAGTTTCGGACATCACTGCATTAAGTGAGATTGTGGTAGTAGGTTATGGTACACAGGATAAAAAAGACGTTACCGGGTCAATTGCTAAATTAAGTGCTAAGGACTTCAATCAGGGTGCGATTGCCAGTCCGCTACAACAGATTAATGGTAAAACTCCTGGGGTAACTATTAACCAGGTTGGAAGTGAGCCTGGTCAAGCTCCCAATATTCGGATTCGTGGTATAACCTCACTCGTTGGTGGAAATGACCCATTGGTAGTGGTTGATGGAATTCAAGGTGGATTGGATTTACTTTATCAAATTCCACCAAGTGAGATTGAGTCATTCGAAATTTTAAAAGATGCATCGGCTACAGCAATTTATGGCTCACGTGGTGCAGCGGGTGTAGTATTGGTTACTACGAAGCGAGGCAGCGAGAAGAACACAACTGTTGAATATACTGGAGTTTACTCCATAGAGAATGTTGCTAAGAAATATGATGTACTCTCGGCAAGCGAGTGGAGAGAAGTTGCTGATGAGCGGGGTATTGCACCCTCAGCAGATAATGGAGGTAACACTGATTGGTTTGATAAAATATCGCGTCAAGGTTTTACACAAACACATAACCTGGCTTTTGGAGGGGGAACCAAAAATTTCAACTACCGTGCTTCGGCTACAGCCATATTGCAAGACGGTATCATAATAAATTCCGATGCGCGCAATTATATCGGCAGGATAACAGCCACCCAATTTGCTATGCAAGAAAAGTTGACGCTGACCTATAATTTGAATGCATCGATTATTACGAACAACTATAACAACGCAGATGTAGTGACCCTGGCAACATATACCAGACCAACAGATCCGGTTTATGATGAGAATGGTGACTATTTTATTGATAATAATCTTTTCAACTATACGAACCCATATGCCAGAGCGAAAGAAATCATTGATGGCGATGAGAAGAACAGTTTGTTCGGAAGTCTTCGTGCGGAATACGAAATCATTGATGGCTTAAAGGCCGGTGCTTTTGGTAGTTGGAGAAAAACGGATCGTTTTTACGGTCAGTATCAATCCCCTGAAACTACGTTGCCTGCTGCCGTTAGTCAAGAAGGTATTGCAACCAGAACGACTAATTTCTCAGATGAGAAGCTTCTCAATTTGATTGCTAACTACAATAAGAGTTTTGGAGAACATTCATTCGGTGCAAGCTTTATTTATGAATGGCAGAAGCAAATCTATTCAGGGGCAACTGCCATCGGTAGAGGTTTTGTGAATGACTTTACATCATTTAATGCGCTTCAAGCCGGCACATTGGCTAACGTTCAGGCGGGTGACATCAGTTCCTATAAGAATGACCGCACACTCGTATCTTTTTTAGGACGGGTTAACTATTCCTTTAAAGATCGATACCTCGCAACACTTACTTTCCGCAGGGACGGAGCCTCAGTTTTTGGTGTAAACAACCGTTGGGCAAACTTCCCGTCCATATCATTGGCGTGGCGAATTATGGAGGAGAATTTTATGGCCAACCAAAATGTGGTGGACGATTTAAAGCTGAGAGTTGGTTATGGTGTGACTGGAAATCAACAAGGCTTAGGGCCTTTGAATTCTGTTCGCTTGGTGAGCCCAGATGGAACTGTATTTTTTGGAGGTGAAACAATAACCAACTACTCGATTACTCAAAATGCTAACCCAGATTTGAAATGGGAGACTCGTAAGATGTTTAATCTTGGTGTTGATTTTAAGCTTTTGGAAAGCAAACTATCAGGAACTCTTGATCTTTACTATGGCAACACAGATGACCTATTGTTTAATTACACTGTACCACAGCCACCCTATCCTTATGGAACAATTCTGGCGAACGTAGGAACGGTTTTGAATAAAGGTATAGAATTGGGGTTAAGTTATGAGTTGATCAATAACAGCGATCTTAAAGTAACACTGGCCGGTAATTTCACAAGTAATAAGAACACAGTGGAAGAACTCAGTGGTTCAATCAATGGCGTTCCATTGAATACTGATTATGTTCAGTGGGGTTCTGGTGGTACTACAGGTGTTGCTTCAACAAATAATGGTATTTCTTACCTCATCAAAGGACAGTCAATTGGAACTTTCTACTTGTTCAAACATGCTGGTGTAGATGAGTACGGTAACCAGATTATCGATGACATAAGTGGAAATGGTGTGGTTGATGATGGTAATCGTGAGAATCCCGATCGTTACATCTGTGGGCAAGCACTGCCAAAATTCACATGGGCATTTACCCCTTCCGCCACATATAAGAACTTCGATTTGAGCCTTCTGCTAAGGGGTGTTCAGGGGAATGAAGTATATAATGCTGCTCGTGCTTCACGAAGCGCCATGGCACAGTTTGGCACTCAAAATGTTTTGAGCGATGCACCAGAAATCGGTATTAACAACTTGGATTATGCATCAGATTTTTGGTTGGAAGATGGTTCTTTTGCACGATTGGAAAATTTAACCATCGGCTACAACGCCAGCTTGGGTAATGCATCAAGATACATTCGCTCGTTGCGCTTTTCGTTTACAGGTAACAACCTGTTTGTAATCTCTAAGTACAAGGGAATCGATCCGGAGTTGAGCCAGACAGGTAATAATGGTTTTGGTATTGATTATGGTATCTATCCGCGCATTCGCAGTTTTGCCTTGGGTGTAAACCTGGTGCTTAATTAATGGTAAAATTTAATTCAAGTATTATAAAAATACGATCTATGAAATTAGTAAGAGTACTACTACTTAGTGTCTTAATTGCTGCAGTGAGTTGCACCAACCTGGACGAAGGTATATATGATAAGCAAGTTGCAGATGACTTCTATTCAACTGAAGAAGGCATCCGCGCTGCTCTCGCCAATGTTTATAATGAAGTTAGGGGAGATTGGGGAGGTAAAGGGATAGCCGGTGCTGACCGGGGATGGTATGATCTAAATGAGGTTTCGACTGATGAAATGATGGTACCAACACGTGCTGATGGTGGTTGGTCTGATAACGGTATTTGGAGAGCGATGTATGAGCATGAATGGACACCTGCTCATGAGTTTATGAACAACACGTGGGTCTGGCTCTACCGGGCTGTGTTCAAGTCCAATTTAGCAGTAGATCTGCTAACAACTGCCAATGCAGACTCGGAGGCGATTGCAGAAGCTCGTGTGCTACGGGCCTATTTCTATTATATGCTTTTAGATGGTTGGGGCAATGTGCCTTTCTATACAGACAATAGTGTTACGGTGGAAAATATTCCACAGGCACCAAGGGCCGAGGTATACAATTTTGTTATTGATGAGCTGACTACTTATGTTCCAGAACTTTCAGAAACAATTGATGGAGAGTTCTATGGCCGTTTTAATAAGTGGGCCGGTTATGCTTTGATGGCAAAGGTGTACCTGAATGCTCAAGTGTACACCGGTACTGAAAAATGGAGTGAATGTATTGATGCCTGCAATCAAATTACAGAGAATGCTAGCTTTTCACTGGTTTCTTCTGGCGAATATTTTTCTGAGCTTTTTGGCGATCATGGGGATGCTCGTGAAGTGCTTCTTGCCGTTTATGTAAACGCTAATTCGGCCCCGCGAAACATCATTGGTATTCGATCATTGGCTGGCCCACATGGACAAGCGCTGTTTGGATTCAGTACCTGGAATGGTGCCACAGTACACAAAAATTTTGTAAACAAGTATGCCAATGAGGACATAAGAAAAGCGCAGTGGATTACCGGGCCACAAGAGGGAGGTGTTAATTATAACCTAGAAATTGCATCGTTGGAAGCAGCTGCTGGTGAAGATGGCGCGAGAAATACCAAGTTCCTTCCTGTAGCACCGTACAATGGAGGTTCATCTTCAAATCACTTCCCGGTTTTCAGATTAGCAGATGTACTTCTGATGAAGGCTGAAGCTCTTGTACGTGATGGTGATGCCGGCTCTGCAAAGGATCTTGTTGATGATGTT
>Ga0315910_10000250_pt1 | contig 59058 bp, 50 predicted proteins | sample EdamamesoilMG_FD_204470 | JGI IMG/M metagenome (GOLD analysis project Ga0315910, IMG submission 204470) | Garden soil microbial communities collected in Santa Monica, California, United States - Edamame soil | ecosystem: Environmental > Terrestrial > Soil > Garden | place: USA: California... | reverse complement strand
CGGGGCTTGCTCGCTGGCGTCGCTCGGCCGCGCGCATGGACTGGGGACGCCGCTCGCATGAGAAAGTGGGGTAGGGCGTTAGCCCAGAGCGGCCGCCGTCTCAAGCTCCGTCCCCCGATTTCAGGCCGGTTTTGCGGGGCTCGGTCACACGTCGAGGTCATCGGCCTGCGCTGCGCCTTCCATGATGAACTGGAAGCGGGCGGAGGCGTCTTTCCCCATCAGGTCACTGACCACCCGGTCCGTGACCAGCCCATCCTGGATTTCCACCCTGAGCAGGCGGCGCCGGACCGGGTCGAGCGTGGTTTGCCAGAGGACGTCCGGCATCATCTCGCCCAGGCCCTTGAAGCGGGTGATCTCTGCCTTGCGGTTGCCCTTGGCGTGCTCCGCCAGAATGCGGACCCGCGCGTCCTCGTCGGCGGCCCAGTAGGTCTCTTTGCCGACATCGATACGGTAGAGCGGAGGCACGGCGACGAAGATGCGGCCGTTACGGATCAGTTCCGTCAGATGACGATAGAAGAAGGTCAGCAGCAGCGTCGTGATGTGGTGCCCGTCGGAATCGGCATCGGCCAGCAAGATGACACGCTCGTAGCGCAGCCGGCCGAGATCGAAGTCCTTACCGATGCCGCAGCCGAGTGCCGTGACCAGATCGGTCAGCTCCCGATTCTCCAGCACCTTCGGCAGCGTGAGTGTCTCGGTGTTCAGAACCTTGCCTCGGAGCGGCAAGATGGCCTGCTTGTTGCGGTTTCGCCCCTGCTTGGCCGAGCCACCCGCCGAATCGCCTTCCACGATGAAGAGCTCGGTCCCTTTGCGGTCGCTGGCCATGCAGTCCGAGAGCTTGCCCGGCAGCGTCAACCGCCCGCTCGTCGCCGTCTTGCGCGACACCGACGCCGACGCTGCACGCGAGGCCTCCCGGGCGCGGGCGGAGAGGATGATGCGCATCACGATCTGCTCGGCCTGGGTGCGATTGGTGTTGAGCCACGACTCGAGCACCGGTCGGACGGCACCGTCCACGACCGGCTGCACCTCTGGATTGTTGAGGCGGTCCTTGGTTTGGCCTTGAAATTGCGGCTCTGGCACGAAGACGCTCAAGACGGCGATGAGCCCTTCGCGGATGTCGTCGGCAGTGATCGTCATGCCGCGCGGCGTGAGCTTGTGGGTCTCCATGAAATTACGGATGGCCTTGGCCAGGCCATTCTTGAGGCCGTTTTCATGGGTTCCACCCGATCCGGTCGGGATGCCGTTGACGTAGCTCTTCACGACTTCGTCGGTGGACTCGGTCCAGTTCAGTGCAACCTGCACTCCGACGTCGCCGTCCTTGTCGAGTGAGAAAGGCGTTTCCAAGATGGCCTTGGCGCTGCGGTCCCGCACCAGGCGCTGCACGAAGTCGGAGAGGCCGGCGGCCTGCAAGAAGGTCGTCTTCTTCTTGTTGACCTCGTCGTTGAACTCGAGCTTGACGCCCCGGTGCAGATAGCTCGCCACCTCGAGACGTTCGAAGATCGTTTCCGGCTGGAAATCGGTCTTGGGAAAGATGGTCGGGTCTGGATGGAAGAACACCGTCGTGCCGGTGCCCTTGGCTGCGCCTTCCTTCTTCAGCGCTCCTTGAGGCACGCCGCGCGAGAACTCCATCACGTAGGAAAATCCGGCGCGCTTGACGCGGGCGACGAGCTTGCTCGACAGCGCGTTGACCACCGAGGCGCCGACACCGTGCAAACCGCCCGAGGTCTTGTAGTTCTGGCCTTCGAACTTGCCGCCTGCGTGCAAAGTCGTGAAGATGACCTCGAGGGCCGAGCGCTTCAGCTTCGGGTGAATGTCGACCGGGATGCCACGGCCGTCGTCGGACACCGTGATGCTGCGACCATCGGCATGCAGAGTGACGACGATTTCCTTCGCATGCCCGTTCATCGCCTCGTCGATGGCGTTGTCGAGCACCTCCCACACCAGATGGTGGAGCCCCGCCGCGCTGACGCCACCGATGTACATGCCCGGGCGCTTGCGCACCGGCTCCAGTCCCTCGAGGACCGTGATGTCTGCCGCGTCGTACCGCTGTGTCATGGTCGTTCTCGATTAAGCTGCGGGGAAAGGTGCTGGAGCTTCGGGCAAGGGGCGCACCATCTCGGTGAACTCGCCGCGTTTGATCAGCTCTTTGCCGCGACCGCCGCGGCCCGTGAGCTCGACGGCGCTCGCCGTCACCTCGTAGGTCCCGCCTTGCGCCGTCACGACGGTCAACGGCGGAGCGCCCTTCTCCTTGGCACCGGCGGCCATGACCTTGTCGGTCGAGCCGAGCTTGATCAGAGCGACACCCTTGCCCGGGCCGGACAGGAAGCTGACGTCGTCGATCTTGCAGCGCAGCGCTCGTCGCTCCTTGGTCACCACGGAAACCGTCTCGTCACCGTGCACCAGTGCCGCGGTCACGACCTCGGCGCCCGAGCCGAGCTTGATGTAGCGGCGCCCGCTCTTGGTCGACGCCTCGATCAGCGCCGCCAGGCCGAAGGCGACACCCATGCCATCGCTCGTTGCAGCGAATCCGTACGTTTCTGGGAAGTACCCCTCGCGCTCGGTGGTGTCGCCCACCACGCGTCGGTCGAGCGAGAAGGCATCGATGACGCGCTCGCCATCCTTCAGCTTGAACAGCTTCTGGATCGGGTCGCCGTAGCCGGTCGTCGACGGGATGTCCGCCACGCGGGCCGTGTACGCCGTACCCAAATTCGTGAAGAATACTGCGGTGGCGCGCGTCGATGCCGCAAAGCAGGCCAGCACCGCATCGCCTTCACGAACGCGCGTTGCCTTCGTGTCTTTGATTTCACGCTGACGCTTGATCCACCCGTCCGTGGTGACCAGCACGTGCGCGTCCTCGTCGACGATCAGTTCCTCTGCCGAGAACTCCGGCTCTTCGGAAATGGCTTCGATCACGGTGCGACGCTTGCCGCCAGCGCCCTTGACCAGCGCTTGCATCTCCTCGAGCTCGCCGCGCACTACTTGCCATTTGCCGGCCCCTGACTTCTCGTTCAAGAGCTTGCGAATTTCGGTCGCGCGTCCTCGCTTTTCCTTGAGCTCCTTTTGGATCACCAGGATCTCCAGGCGCGCCAAGCGATAGAGCTTGAGCTCCAAGATGGCGTCGGTTTGCTCGGCATCCAGCGAATAGCGCTGCATGATCTTGCTCGCCGCGTCGGCCTTCCCCTCACTTTGCCGGATGATCTTCAGGATGGCGTCCAGCGCGTCGAAGATGGTCTCGAAGCCGCGCAGGATGTGGATGCGCTTCTCGAGGGCAGCTAGCTCGTGCTCGAGCCGCTTGGTGACGACCTCCATCCGGAAGTGCAGGAAGTGCCAAAGGATCGCTTGTAAATCGAGGCGTTCGGGACGACAGACGTCTTGCCCGTCGCTGGGCACGAGGCACGTCATGTTGACGGCGAACGTCGTCTGTAGCGGCGTGTTCTTGAACAGGTAGCCGAGGACCTTCTTGGGGTCGGCGTCCTTCTTGAGCTCGAGTTCGATGCGAACGTCGCTCGTCGAGACGTCCCGCACATCGGTGAGCAGCGGCATCTTCCGCTCCATGACCACCTCGGCCATGCGCTCGACCAGCGTCGACTTGTTCACACCGTAGGGGATGCTGGTGATGACGACGACGTCCGAAGTCTTGGTGGACTCGCCTCGTTCCCACGTGGCTCGCACTTTGATGCTGCCGTGGCCAGTCTCGTAGATCTGCTTGAGCTCCTCGCTCGTGGATACGATGTGGCCGCCCGTCGGAAAGTCGGGGCCTTTCACCGTCCGACAGAGCTCGCGCACGCTGAGCTCGCGGTCTTCCACCAGCGCATCCAGGAGACGAATCGCCGCAGCGCAGATTTCCTCTGGATTGTGGGGCGGAATGTTGGTCGCCATGCCGACCGCAATGCCGCTGGCGCCGTTGATGAGCAGGTTGGGCAGCCGCGCCGGCAAAACGACGGGCTCTTCCTTGGTTCCGTCGTAGTTCGGGCGGAATGCCACCGTCTCTTGCTCGATCTCGGCGAGAAGCGGACCCGCACTCGGCGCCAAGCGGCACTCCGTGTAGCGCATGGCGGCCGCTGCATCGCCGTCGAGTGACCCGAAGTTGCCGGACCCATCCACGAGCGGCAAGCGCATGGAGAAGGACTGGGCCAAGCGGACCAAGGCGTCGTAGATCGCCGCGTCGCCATGGGGGTGGTAGTTGCCCATGACGTCGCCCACCACCTTGGCGCATTTGCGGTGCTTGCTGTCCGCAGTGATGCGCTGCTGCCACATCGTGTAGAGGATGCGCCGCTGCACGGGCTTGAGGCCGTCCCGCACGTCGGGCAGGGCACGACTCGTGATGACCGACAGCGCGTAGTTGAGGTAACGGGTGCGTGCGAGGTCGTGCAGGCCTGCCGCTTCGCCGTTGGCGCTGTCGAACGGATCTGGTTTGGGCCCCTTGGGGGTGGGTGGTCTGGCCACAGTGCTGTCGAGGCTTTCCGGAGGGTCCCCCGAGGAGGGGGCCCTGAACGCAGTGCCAGTTATCGCGCGCGAGCGGCACGGTCAATCGCCGGCCGGAGCCCGAGGTCTGGCCGAAAGAAGCCGCTCGGGGTGGGAGCCGGCCGGCGCGGGCAGGCCAGCCAGGTCCGCCACGGTCCCGGCCAGGGCCCGCACGTCCACGGGGCCATCCATCGTCCCGGGGGGGACTCCGGGGCCACGGAGCACGATGGGTACGTGGCGATCCTGGTGCCACGGGCTGCCGTGGGTGGCGGCGTAGATGCCGTCGGCCAGCTGCAGCTCTGGATCGAATACCAAATAGAGCTCGCCCGAGCGCTCGCTACGAAGCGATGCGAGCACTCGCTGCCCGACCTCGCTGTCGTCGCCCTGCTCGCTCGATACGTAGGCTTCGTAGACGCCCGGGCTTTGCGACAGCTCCTCCGCCAGTCGCTCTGCGACTCGACGTAGGTCTTGCCCGCTGCGAGCGATCTCGCTCTTGTCGAGATACACGTTGGGTAACGCCAGTCCGCGCAAGAACCGCTCGTGCCCGTGAGCCGCGCGCAGCAGGCGTCGGATCTCGCTTTCGAGCTCCGCCTCGGTGATGCGCCCTGCAGCCAAGCCGGCGCCGATCCGACTCTCCGGGGAGTCGCCGATGCCGTGGTCGGCGCTGAGCACGTACAGGACTTGCTGGCCCGGGACCTGAGTCGCGATGAAGGCGAAAAATTCACCCAGCAGGCGGTCGAGGCGGGCGAACAGGTCCTCGGCTTCTCGACTCTCGGGCCCATACAAATGGCCCACGTAGTCGTTGGCGGACAGCGAAATCGCGAGCAAATCGACGACGTCGTCCTGACCCAGCGCGAGCGCCTCGCAGGCGTGCATCGCGAGATCGATGACGGCGCGATCACCGGCAGGACTCGTCTTGAGCCAGGCTGCTTCCGAGGTGCCGGGTGAATGTCGATGTGGGAAGCGCTCGGTTCGCGCGTCGACGCGGGTGCCGAGTGCTGGGCGCTCGAGTGCGCTCTTGTACTCGTCCTCGGCAAGCAAGAGCGACCAATCGCTCGCGACGTAGCTCGACAGGGGGTGACGCTGGGCGTGCTGCACGAGGAGCGGCGGGACTTCGCTCGCGTAGTGTCGACTGGTGACGAAGCCGCGCTTGCCCAGCCAGAACGCCAGGCCGGCTTGGCCTCCCGGCAGGATGGCCCCGCGATCTTTCAGCGACACGGCGGCGACGCGGGACTGGCCGTGCGTGTGCTTTCGGAAGGCATCTCCGACCGTGGGCAGCAGGAGACGACGGGGGGAGCGACCGGCCAGCTCCAGCGTCTCGCTCGGATCGAGCTCGACACTCAGGAGTGGCGCTGCCTCATCGAGTACGGAAGGAATCAAACGGCCCTCGGCGGTCAGCCACTCGTTGGCGATGATGCCGTGGTCCCGCGGGGACGCGCCGGTGAAAAGTGTCGCATGGCCGGGCGCCGTTTCGGTGATTGCGTGGAAGTAGGTGGCCGCGCGGAAGTGCAATCCACCCGCGAGCAGCCAGCCAAATCCATTGGGACTGATCAGGTGAGCGAAGCGTGAGAACGAATCACCGCGCAGCTGGTCGACGGTGAGCCAGACGACGAGGCGCGGTCGAGCGGCCGTAGCTGACGCGGGCGCCGGCTCACTTGGCGCGGGCTTGGCCGTGACTTCTGCCGCGCGCGGCGCATCCGGTACTCCAGCCGGCGGCTTTTCCGGGGCGCACGCCGAGAGCACGGCGAGGGCGGCGAGCCAGCGCCGCATCACGTGCTTTCTCGTCCCCGATAGTCCTCGACATCGATGTCGTACTTCTTCATCCAGCGATGCACTTGCATGCGCGCCTTCCCGAGGCGACGGCCGACCGCCGCCACGTTGCCCGCCTCCTCGGCCAGCAGGCGCTTGAGCTCTTCCTCCTCGGGCGCCTCGGCTCGCGGGTTGGGCGCGCCCGCGGCGTAGTCGACGATGGCCTGACGCACCGAGTCGGGCAGATGTTCCTCGCCCAGTACCAAGCTCGGGGCGGGCGGGCGCTTCACGCTCGTGCCCGCGAGGGCCACTGCCCGTTTGATGGCACCTTCGAGCTCGCGCACGTTGTAGGGCCAGTCGTGGTGCAAGAGACCGGCCATGAACGGGAATCCAACGGTCAGGTCGGGTCGACCGGAGCGCGCCAAGAAGGCGCGCACGAGCTGAAAGATGTCTTCCTTGCGGTCGCGCAAAGGCGGAAGCACCACCGGAAACTCGTTGATGCGCGCGTAAAGGTCGCGACGAAATTTGCCCTCACGTTGCAGGCGCGAGAGGTCACGGTGGGTCGCGGCGACGACCCGCACGTCGACGGATTCGGGCTTCGTGGCCCCGAGTGGCAAGACCTCACGAGCCTGCAGGACGCGCAGCAGCTTGGCTTGAGCTGAAAGGGGCATGTCGCCGATCTCGTCGAGCAGAAGGGTGCCGTGGTCGGCGGCCTGGACCAAGCCGGGCTTGTCACGATCGGCGCCGGAGAAGGCACCCTTCTTGTAGCCGAAGAGCTCGCTCTCGATCAGATTCTCGGGCAGCGCCGCGCAATTGACGGCCGCGAACTGGCCACGTCGTCCACTCTTCTCGTGCAGTTCGCGTGCGGCCACTTCTTTGCCGGTGCCGCTCTCGCCCAGGATCAGCACGGACAGGACGGACGCGGCGATGCGCTCGAGCGAGAACGCAATCTGATCCATCGTGTGCCCCCCGACGAGCGACGTTCCCCCACGCGTCATGCGCTCGGAGCCGCGAACCATGCGGCCATCGAGCCCGTAGTCCGCGTAGCGGAGGCCGGCTCGCTCGACGAGCTTGAAGATGGCGTCGCCAATGCGCAGTTCGGCATTCGGCTCCAAGACGGCTTCGCTGATGCGCTGACCGTCGACCAGCGTTCCATTGGTGGAGCCGAGATCGCGCACCCACCACTGCCCGCGGTGCAGGCGGATCTCGGCGTGACGTCGCGAGACGGCGCTCACCGGCAAGAGCAAGTCCACGGGCGCCTCACGGCCGATCACGAGCGGTCCCGGCGTGAGAGGAAACGCCGAAGGCAGGGCCAGGTACCCCTCGGCATAGAGCAGCACGAGTCCCGCTTCGTTCGACGTGCCGCCGGGTGGCCCCGCGGCGCGGAAGTTCTGCATCGCGCCAGTGCTGGGGTCGTTCATCATGCCGAGCGGGATCCGTCGCTTGGGAGCGCTCGGCTAGCCTATCATCCTAGACTAGGCGGGGGGAGACCGCTCCCGTTTCGCCAGCGCCGAGGGAGTTGCTAGCCTTTCCGCGCATGTCCGTTCCCCCCTTGCGCGTCGCGGCGGTGCAGATGTCGAGCCAGGATCGCGTTTCCGACAACCTGCTCGCGGCAAGTCGCCTGCTGGCAGCTGCTGTCGCCGACGGGGCGAGGCTAGTCTGTCTGCCGGAAGGGTTTGCGTACATGGGCCCGGAGACGGGCCGGCGAGCGATCGCCGAGGAGCGCGGCGGGGCGGGACCGATTCAGGCCAGAATGGCCGAATGTGCGCGCGAACATCGCGTGCATGTGCTCGCGGGTGGCATGCCGATCGTCTCCGGGGTCGCGGACAAGCCCTTCAATTCCAGCTTGCTGTTCGGGCCCGACGGACGCCTCCTCGCGAGCTACGACAAGCTGCACCTCTTCGACGTGGCATTGGACGACGGAACGGTGCTTTCCGAGTCAGCGGCCACCTCGTTCGGGTCGAGCGTGACCGTCGCGAACGTCGAAGGCATCGAGTTGGGCGTCTCCATTTGCTACGACGTGCGCTTCCCTCAGCTCTTTCAGGAGCAACGCTCGCGCGGGGCCGAGGTGTGCGCCGTCACTGCCGCCTTCACGGAGACCACCGGTCAGGCGCATTGGCACGTGCTGCTCCGAGCGCGCGCCATCGAGACGCAGTGCTTCGTGGTGGCCGCCGCGCAGACGGGGGCTCACGGTCCGTCGCGCCGCACCTATGGGCACTCCCTGATCATCGACCCCTGGGGCCGGGTGGTGTCGGAGCTCGACGCGGGTGAAGGCTTCGTCATCGCTGACATCGAGCTCGAGCGCGTGCGCTCGGTACGCAGGCAAATGCCCGTGTTCGAGCACCGGCGCCCGCTCTGACGATCTCCGCGACCGGCGCGCTGTCAGAGGTGGCGCCGGGCGATCTCTGTCCAGGTCCCTTGCGGCTCGAGCGCGATGTAGCTCTGCCACAGCGGCCGCGCCTTTTCCGGCTGGCCCGTCTGTTCGTAGGCCATCGCCAGATTGAAGTACGCGTCGGAGAAGCGGGGGTCCGCTTGGAGCGCGCCCAAGAAGTAATCGATACTGAGCTCGGGCTGGCCGCGTTCGAGCATCAGATAGCCGAGGTTATACTGAGCTTCCGGCTGGCGATCGTCGATGCTGAGCGCCTTCTGGTAGCACTCTTCGGCGCGGTCGGGCTGGTCACGACGAAACGCGATGTTGCCGAGATTCGTGTGAGCGATGGCCAGCCAGGGGTCGAGGCCAATGGCCTGCTCGTACAGGGCCTGCGCTTCGTCCATGGTCGCGGGATCTTCGTCGAGCTCGCTGGCGCGCAGGTAGAGGTCGTACGCAGTCTTGGCGCGCTCGCGTCCTGCGGAAGGACGGAGGACGCGGACGATGTCGCGACTGAGGTCCTTGACCTCCAGATCGAGCAACATTTGGCCGGTGAGGGGCTCGTATTTCCCCTGCTGCCCTTGCACCACGATCCGTCGCCCATCGGACTGGATGCGGAGCTCCGACAGGGGGCTTTTCAGCCGAGGTAGCTCTGCACGCAAGAGAGCGATGGCGCGCGAGACGTCGCGCAAGCGCACCTTCTGATCGAGCAGTGCCTTGGCTGCCCGGAGTGCAATCAGGTCGGAGAAGTCGTAGGCGCGCCGTCCGCGGCGACGGGCGCTGGGTGAAACCACTCCACCTTTGTCGAGCGTGCGCAGGCGCGAATCCGACAGCCCGAGCAAGCGGTGGATCTCTTCCTTGGTGAAGACATCGGTCAGCGGCTCGTTGCGATCGGACGCGGGGCGAGCCACGGGGACCGCGGTGGCGGTGTCGTCGGACGTCGTGGGCTGGTACCGGCCGCCGCCCGGCCCGAAGACGACATGAATCACTTTATGGTCAGGGCGCTTCTTTCGCGGCATCGGACTGCTCGAGGTCGGGCTGGGGATACGGCCATGGATGCTCCTTGAGTGTCAACGCATCGGCGTCTTCCTGCTATCGATTGTGCGGATCGTGCGGGCACGCCGAGGCGGCTTCGTGCGGAGACCGGGACGGGCGATGGCGGCGCGCTGCTCAACCGAACCGTATTGACGGCGGATGGAAATTTTTCCAGGGCCGTCTGCTCGGGGGATACTCAGGCGGTGAACACTTCGCACGACTCGACCTACCGCGGCCCCGATCGACGAATGCATCGCATGTTCGTCACCAAGAATACGGAGTATCACCTGAAGGACAGCGTGTGCGTCGCCGTACGCGATCGCCACAGCAACGTGTGGCTCGAGGGCCACCTCGCGGTGGGGCGTCGCCTGACCGGCGCGGTTCGGGTGCCGCAAGCCGGGAGCGCTGCAGTTCCCGCTGGGGCGGAGCCGAACATCGGTGACGCGCTCTACTTTTCCGATGGCCGGCGTCAGCTCGTCACCAGTGTGCTCTGCGCCATCGAACGGCCGCGGCGCGAGCTCGTGCTCTCGTACCCAAACTGACCCTACTCCAAAAGGTGCTGTGGTCTGACCAATCAGCCCGCAGGGTGCGAACGACTGGCCACGCTGCGGATGCCTGGCCGCGAATGAAGTTTCGCGTTTGGCGGGCGAAGCGGAGTCAGGCGCCAGGAGCGACCGGCCTTCCTGCCCGTCGAATCCTGTCCAACGCGGCTGCAGAGTTCGGCCGGCATCCTTCTTGAAGGGTGGGGGCGGACCGGGTGGAGCTCTGAGCGAGCGCCACGTGGCCTGGTCTAACCAATTGTATGTCAGAGGAAGTGAACCGCATGTCACTCGAGACGCTCGAAGACCGATCGCACGCCCCGACCATTCTGGCGCGCACTCCCGCACTGCTGGCGCGGTCCGCCTACAAAGATTTGCGGGCCGGTGGCCTGTCGGACACGGACATCATGGCGTTCGCTGGCGAGATCCTCTCGCTGGTCGCCGCCGGTGTTCGGGATTCCGCTCCCCGCGAGGACTGAAGCTGCGTGGACCGCCCGGGACTGCCACCCGGGCGGACGGTCGTCCCGCTCGCGCTTCGTCGTGGCACCCCCGGCCTCGAGCGTGCGTGGGCGTGGGAGCAAGAGCCGTGAGCCGGGGCGCCCGTGGGAGGGGAAGACTCCGGTCACCGGCAATTGACAGAGGGCAGGCGGGACTGAAAGTCTGGGCTCCGTGGTTGCGGATTCCGCTTCGTCAGTGCCTGAGTATCTCGTCGTCGTCACGGAGAAGGGCGGGCAGGAGCGACAGGAGGCGTTCCGGGCCGCCGAGCTGACCATCGGGCGGGTGCAAGGCAACGATCTGGTGCTGCCGAAGGGGAACGTCTCCAAAAGGCACGCTCGCATCCTCTATCGCGAGGGTCGCTTCATCGTGACCGACCTCAACAGCACCAACGGCACGTACGTCAATCGTCGCCGTATCACCCAAGCGACCATCATCCGCGATGGTGACAAAGTGCACGTTGGCGACTTCGTGATTCGCATCGAGTCGCGCAGCGACGCGGAAACCTCCGAGCCGCCGCTGCCTTCCTCGTCGCCCCATCCATCGCCGCTCCCCGCACCCTTCGTCGAGCCCGATTTCTCGACCGGGGCTCATTCTGCCCTGCCGGGGTGGGAGCACCCCTCCGGCTTCGAAGATGGCGCCCGCGTCTCGTCCGGCCCTCCCAAGGCCCCCGACGCTCCCTCCACGCCCGACATGAGCAGCGCCGCGGAGCGCTTTTCGGACCTGTCCGCCGGCCACCGCGAAGGGGTGCGTCAGCTCGTGGAGCTCGTGAAGGCCGAGATTGGGCAGCCGCCGCTCGAGCCCGACGCTGCCTTCGACGCCCTGGTCCGCGAGAAAGTAGCGCAGTTGTCCGATCAGCTTCTGGTGGACGGCCATGTGCCCGTGGGAACTTCGGCCGACGCCATCGGCGATCAGGCCATCTCGGAGCTCTTACACTTGGGGCCGCTGACGGAGATCCTCGATGACGAACAGGTCTCGATGATTTCCGCCGCCCGTTTCGACGAGTTGGTCGTGACGCGCGACGGTCGTCAGCAGACCGTCCCGCCCGGCTTCTCGTGCGCTGCGTCGCTCGACCTGGCCCTGCGTCGGCTCTGCGCCAAACACGGCCGCGACATCGCCAGCGAGCAGCAAGTCGACTTCCACCTGCCGCACGGCGAGCATTTGGCACTCGTGCGGGGGAAAGTGGCTCCGACGAGCCCGCTTTTTACGCTGCAGAAGCCGCGCCGCATCAATAGCTCGCTCGACGACCTGGTGCGGCGGGGTGCCATTTCCCGCTCGATGGCCACCTTCCTGGGCCACTGCGTGACCGCTCGGCTCAATATCCTGGTGGTTGGGCCACGTGGAGGCGGGGCGCACACCGTGCTCAGCGCGCTCTGCGACGTGGCTGCACGGGAACGAGTCGTCATCGCGTCGGACTTCGACGACATTGCGTCAGACCGCGAGGGTGCCGTGCGCATCGACCTGAGCGCGCCCGATGCCGACATGCGTCGCATCGTCGACATCGCATCGGGGCTCTCCCAGGCGCGTCTCGCGATGACACTCTCGACACCGAAGCTGGCTGCGGCCGCGCTCGAATCCATGGGCGTCGGCATCAGCGGTGTCATGGCCTCTTTGCGCGCCTCGACGCTCGCCCGAGGCCTGATGCGCTTGCCGGCCGACATTGCCTCGATGCGCCCCGAGGTCGGGCTCGAAGCGGCCGCCGGGTGGGTCCTGAGCGGCTTCGATTTGGGCATCGAGGTGGCGCGGCTCCGTGACGGCCGCATTCGGGTGCTGCGCGTTGGGGAGCTGGCGGCCGGCATGGGTGGCACGCTCGAGTGCCACGATATTTTCCGCTTCACCGTATCGCGAGTGGCGACCGGTGGCTCGGTCGAAGGCAACTTCAGCCCCACCGGGCATCAGCCGCGCCTGGCTTCTCAGCTGCTGGCCGCTGGTGTGCGCATGGAAGGCACGCTGTTCTCTCGGCCACCGACGAGCTGACTCCGCCGCAGCAGAGCGCGGGTGTCCGCGGCTCCGCTGGCGCAAGTGTGCCGCCGCCCGGACGCCCTGGCCGCGGCGTGCGCCGGTTTGCCGGGACACGCCCTAGCGCGCGTCAGCCAGAGCGCGCTGCACTTGGCGGCTGATCTTGCGACGCTTGAGCGGCCCGACCTTGTCGATCATCAAGACGCCGTTCAGGTGGTCGTTCTCGTGCTGAATGGCAACAGCCAAAAGCCCGGTCGCCTCGAGCTCGAAGGGCTGCCCATCGAGTCCGAGGGCGCGCACGCGCACGCGCTCGGCGCGCTTGATGTCTTCCGCGGCTCCCGGAAAGGACAAGCAGCCTTCGCCGTAGACCTGCTCGCCATCGAGCTCGAGTAGCTCGGGGTTGATGAAGGTACGAAGCTCGCTCGGCTCGTCCTCTTGCGCCGTGTCGATCACGAAGATGCGCTTGAGCACGCCGACCTGGTTGGCGGCCAGCCCCACACCGGAGGCGTGGTACATCGTCTCGGCCATGCTGGCCGCGAGCTCGCGGATCTCGGCCGTGACCTCGGAGATGGGCTCGGCCTTCGTTTTCAGCGCTGGGTGCGGGTAGGTGAGGATGGGAAGCAGTGCCATCGGAGCGGGAGTTCCTCGCGCTCCATGGCCTATCACCCAGGTGGATCCGGAGCAACTTCAGCTGCACCGTAGAGCAGGCGACCGGTGACGTGCGCATCGTTGCCGTGCAGCTCCCAGCGCGGCTTCTCGAGGCGCGGCGCGTCGCGCGGCGATTCCGGCCCGGCCCAGTCCACTGCTCCGGCGAGCCCCCGGGGACCGAGCAGGATGGGGGCGACGAAGGCGTGCACGCGCGAGACCAGGCGGTCGGCCAGCAAGCTGCCGGCGAGCTCGGCGCCGCCTTCGCACAGCACGCTCACCACCTCGCGCTCGGCGAGGGCACGCAGGGCAGCCCGCATGTCGCAGCGCCCGCCGGCCGTCGCCGGGACGCGCACGACCATCACGCCGTGATCCTCGAGTCGGAGCTGATGCTCCATGTCGGCGTCGACGGTAGTGAGCACGCAGGTGGGCGTTTCGCGCGCGGTCTGCACGACCTTACGATCGAGCGCGATGCGCAAGCGGCTGTCCACGATGACCCGAATGGGGTTCTTCGCCTCCAGAGCACGCACGGTGAGTCGAGGATTGTCGCTGACGACGGTCTTCAAGCCGACCAGCACTGCGTCGTGACGCGCGCGGAGCTTGTGACTGTAGGCGCGAGACTCGACACTGGTGATCCATTTGGAAACGCCGGTCCGGCTGGCGATGCGGCCATCGAGCGACAGCGCGAGCTTCAAGGACAGACATGTGCGTCCCTCGGTGATGTAGTGCGCCCAGGGCTCGATCAGCTCTCGGGCCTGGTCCTCCAGCATGCCCACCACGACTTCGATGCCGTGCGCTCGCAGCTTCTCGACACCGCCACCGACGACGTGCGGGTTGGGGTCGCGGCAGGCGATGACCACGCGGGCCACGCCAGCGTTGATGAGTGCGTCGACGCATGGCGGAGTGCGGCCCTGGTGATTGCAGGGCTCGAGCGTCACGTAGGCGGTGGCGCCCCTGGCATCAGCACCTGCACGCTCGAGCGCGATGGCCTCCGCATGCGGCTGCCCAGCTGCTTCGTGGTGCCCTTCCGCGACCACACGCACCGCTCCCCCTTCGCGCTTGGCAATGACGCAGCCGACGTGAGGATTGGGTGAGGGCTCCCCCGCCTGGGCGATGTCGAGCGCCCTGGCCATGAGTGACGGGTCCATCTCGCTCACGTGCCGACGCTAATCCCCGGGACGCGCGCGAACAAGGTTGCCCACCTCGTTCATGAACTCGTCGATGTCGCGAAAGCTCTTGTAAACGCTGGCAAATCGTACATAGGCCACTTCATCGAGGGCCTTCAGGCGGTCCATCACCCGCTCGCCGACGAGTCGCGATGAAATTTCCTTCTCCCCGAGCGCTGCCAGCTCGAGCTCGATGTCCTGGGCCACCTCGTCGAGCGTTTCGGGGGTGACGGGGCGCTTGCGGCATGCGAGCTCGAGTGAGCGCAAGACTCGGTCGCGCATGAACGGCTGACGCTGACCGTCTTTCTTCACGATCACGGGCAGCGTGTGCTCGACCCTCTCGTAGGTCGTGAAGCGCTTGCGGCAGCCGTCACATTCCCGCCTTCGCCAGGTCACGGTCCCGCCGGACGCTAGGCGGGAATCGACCACGCGACTGTCCATGGCTTTGCAATAGGGGCATTGCATGGAGGGTGCCTCCAGATCAGCCGACGAACTTCGAGAAGACGAGCGTCGCGTTCGTGCCGCCGAAACCGAACGAGTTGCTCATGACGCGCTGAACCTGACGCTCACGCGCTTCATGTGGGATGAAGTCGAGCGGACATTCTGGATCCTGCTCGTCGAGGTTGATGGTCGGTGGCAAAATCCCGGTGTTCAGGGCCTGCACGCAGACGGCGCTCTCCACGGCTCCAGCCGCGCCCAGAAGGTGGCCCATCATGCTCTTGGTCGAGCTGACCCAGAGCTTCTTGTCGGTCGCGTGTGCGCCGAAGACTTCCATCACCGCGCGGGCCTCTGCCAAGTCACCGGGAGGTGTCGAGGTGCCGTGAGCGTTGATGTAGTCGATTTGATCGGGGGCAAGCTTGGCATCCGCCAGCGCTGAGCGCATGGCGCGGACGGCACCCCCACCGCCGGGAGCCGGCTTGGTGATGTGGAAGGCGTCGCTCGTGGCTGCATAGCCCACGACTTCGGCGAGGATGCGCGCGCCGCGTGCCTTGGCTCGCGTGAGCGACTCCAGGACCAGCGTGCCTGCTCCTTCACCGCAAACGAAGCCATCGCGATTGACGTCCCACGGACGACTCGCGCGCTCGGGCTCGCTATTTCGGCGGCTGAGCGCGAACATGGCCGAGAATCCGGCAATGCCGATGCCGGCGATGGTCGCTTCCGCACCCCCGGCGATCATCACGTCGGCGCGTCCATACTGAATCCAGCGCATGGCTTCACCCAGTGCATGTGCGCTCGAAGAGCAGGCACTGGTGTGCGCGAAGCTGGGCCCTCGAAAATCGAAGGCGATCGAAATCTGCCCTGCCGCCATGTTGGCGATGAGGGAGGGAATCAAGTACGGGCCCATCCGACCGGGGCCCTTGTGCTCGAGCGTCAGCGTGCAGTTCTCGAGTTGCTCGAGACCACCCATGCCGACACCGATGAACACACCGACGCGGTCACGCTCCTCGTCGGACAAGCCGAGGTCGGCTTGTTCCAAGGCCATCCGGGTCGAGGCCATGGCGAAGGGGATGAAGCGCGAGCACTCCTTGACCTTCTTCTTTTCCATCCACGCCGCGGGCTCGAAGTTCTTCACTTCGCAGGCGATGCGCGTCGGAAAGCGCTCGTCGGTGGGGAAGATCGTGATCGGACCTGCACCACTTTGACCACGGCAGAGCGCGCCCCACGACGGTTCGGTGCCCACCCCGACGGGGGTAACCATGCCGATTCCCGTGATGACGACGCGCTCCATCAGTCCGTGCGCTCTCTACTGCGTGAGTCTCTACTGCGTGAGCTCGCGCGTCTCAGGCGTGCTTGTTGATGTAGTCCACGGCGTCCTGAACCGTGCGGATCTTCTCGGTCTCTTCGTCGGGGATATCGATCTCGAAAGCCTCTTCGAAGGCCAGAACGAGCTCGACCAAGCCGAGAGAGTCCGCGCCGAGATCGTCGATGAAGGAGGACTCGGGTTTGATGTCCGCCTCTTCTACGTCCAGCTGTTCCTTGATGATCTTCTTAACCTCGGCGAGTACGTCGCGATCTGCCATTTCTGATTCCTCCGGAGCCTACTTGGCTCAGACCTTTCGCTCTTGAGCCGCATGGGCTCGGATCGTCCTTTTGTGGGCCGCCGAGGGGCGGCCCGAAACCTTCACATGTACATGCCGCCATTCACGCGCAGGGCGTGTCCCGTCACGTAGCCGGCCTCGTCCGAAGCCAGGTACACGACGGCAGCCGCGATTTCTTCCGGGGTTCCAGCCCGTCCCAGTGCCACGCCCGACAGCATGGCCTCCTGCTGCTCCTTGGTGAGAGCGCTGGTCATGTCGGTCGACACGAAGCCAGGAGTGACCGCGTTGACGGTGATGCCTCGCGCCGCGTACTCGCGTGCCAAGCTCTTGGTCACGCCGAGCAGCCCGGCCTTGGAAGCGGCGTACGACGCCTGTCCCGCGTTGCCGCTCTCGCCCACCACCGAGGAGAGGAAGATCACTCGTCCGTGACGGTTCTTCATCATCACGCGCAGCGCAGCCTTCGCGGCGGCGACAGCCCCCACCAGGTTGACACTGAGCGTCTTCATCAAATCTTCTTCGCGCATGCGCAGCATCAAGCCGTCCAAGGCGATGCCGGCGGAGCACACCAGAATGTCGAGCCGACCCAAGCGCTTGCTGAGGTCCGTGACGGCGCTCTCGCTTGCCTCGAAATTGCCGGCGTCGATGCGCAGGGTCTCGGCCTTGCCACCTCGCGCGACGATCTCTTCGGCGACGCTCGCAGCGGCCGCTTCACCATTCAGGTAGCCGACGACGACATGCGCGCCTCGTGACGCGAGCGCCTTGGCGGTTGCCGCGCCGATGCCGCGCGAACCACCGGTAACGAGAGCGTACTTTCCTGTCAGATCGAACATGGCTTGGCTGCTCGCAATTTGCCGGCAAGCGCGGCGTTATTACCTGCGGCCCCCCCCGATTGAAAGCGAAAACTTGTTTGCTGCGGGTGGTTTGACCAACTGTGCTGCGACTCTGCCGTGTGGTTGCGCCCGGACGGCACTAGGTCTCAGAGCAGCCCTGGTCGAGCCTGTTTCCTGCGCTGCGATGGCCCGGCCTCGGCCGGGACGTGGGAGCGCGATTCGTGCGGGGGCTGGACGCTCGTTACGGCTGCAATCAGAACGATTCTGCCGCTTTACCAACGCCCTCGGGACTATTGACCGACCACACGCGCACCGACTTGTCGATGCGCTTCACCAAACCGGACAGAACCTGTCCCGGGCCGATTTCGAGGGCGCGATCGACCCCGGCGCGTGCCACGAGGGCCACGCTCTGCTCCCAGAGCACGGCGTGGTCGACCTGCGAGACGAGCAGCTCCGCCAAGTGCGCACCGCTCGTGACTGGCTCGCCCAGCACGTTCACCACCACCGGTACGCGTGGGTTGGCGACCGTCACTTTGCTCAGAGCCTTTTGTACGCGCTCGCGCGCGGGGGCCATCAGAGTCGAATGGAAGGGCGCGCTCACCTTGAGCGCGATGCCTTTGAGCGAGCGGGACTTGGCCAGCTCGAGCGCGCGGTCGATCGCGGCGCGGGCACCCGCGATCACGACCTGACCGGGAGCATTGAAGTTGGCGGGGGCGAGAACTTCGCCTGCGGCCGCGTCTTGGCAGAGAGTGCGAACCGCGTCTGCGTCGCCGCCCATGATCGCAGCCATGCCGCCTTGTCCTTCGGGCACGGCCTCTTGCATGGCGAGGCCGCGTTCCCGCACGATGCACACTGCGTCCTCGAATGCGAGCGCACCCGCTGCAACCAGGGCGCTGTACTCACCGAGGGAGTGGCCGAGCACGAAGGCGGGCTGCGGCAGGTTCGGGTGGGCTTCCTCGAGGGCCTCGAGCGCCGCGATGCTTGCGGTCAGGATTGCGGGCTGTGCGTTCTTCGTGAGAACGAGCTCCGAATCGGGGCCCTCGAAGCAAAGCCGAGTGATGGAAAAGCCGAGGGCTCGATCGGCACGCTCGAAGACGGCGCGCGCGCGTGGGCTGGCCTCGTACAAGGCCTTGCCCATGCCAACGGATTGAGATCCCTGTCCAGGGAACAGCCAGGCAGCGCTCAAGCCGATTGCCTCAGCTGTTGCTGTCGGAGCCCGCCTTGGCGGACTCGACCACGGCGCGGCCCTTGTAGTGCCCGCATGCCGGGCAAACCCGGTGAGGTAGGGTGGGTGCGGAGCAGCTCGGGCACGGGATCACGTTGGGCGCAGTGATCTTGTCGTGGTTCGCGCGCCTCATGTCGCGCCGGCTAGCGGTATGACGTCGTTTCGGAGTTGCCACGGGGCTATTCTTTCTTTTCCAGACGAGCTTTGAGCGCCATCAGGGGCGAGAGCCGCGGATCCAGTTCCTCCGGCCGGGCTGGCACGGAGGGGACATCTTGGCTCGAATCCCCGGCGCTCGGACTCCCGGGGGGCGAAGGGGTAGCCTCAAAGGGTGCCTTCCGCAAGTCTTCCCGGAGGGGCACCATGGGGATTTCGAGCAGGATGAACTCCCGCAAGAAGTCATCGAGGACCACCTGCTCCCCGGTGTAGGTATCGCGAGCCGCGTCTTCTTCCCCGAGGAGCCCGTCCTCGTCCCAACCGCCCGACGATTTACTGCCTCCGCGCGCGCGTCCGGCCGGAGCGCGGCCTGCGCCGCCTTCGCCGCGGGCGCGCAGGTGAGGGCTGCCTTCTGCGCCCGCCTTGGGGCCGAGGAGCAAGAATACCTCGGGGCTCACGCGGTAAACGGCCGGATCCAGCGTGCGCGCGCAGGGCACCTGGACGGTGACCTGGAGTCGCCCACGGACGAGCACCTCGCGACCACTCTTGGTCAGGGTCACGTCGAGGGCGCCGTCGCCCGTCCCCGCCGGCTCGACATCCGTGTCAGACAGCTGCTGGCTCAGCCACGCGTCGTTGATGGGCTGACGCAGCGTCTTGGGGCCGTCTTCCAAATCGCGCAGCGGAACCACGTAGGCCTTCTGAGTCACAGCCCGCGAACGCTAGCCTCGCCGGACAGGCCTCGCAAATCCGCCGTGCGTGGAGGCGCGCGTGCTCGGCCGCCGGCGGCTCACTCGCGCCGGATGGTGACTCGTTCGATCTTGGGCGGATCGACGGCGCGATCGCCACGGGTCGGAACGGAGGCGAGCTTCTCGATGGTCTCGTCCGGGCTGCACGCTCCGAAGATCGTGTAGCCGCCATCCAGGTGCGGCGCAGCAGCGTCCGTGATGAAAAACTGCATGCCGTTGGTGTTTTTGCCTCGGTTGGCCATGCAGAGCAGGCCGCGACGGTCGTGCCGGCTTCCCTCCCAGATTTCATCGGGGATGACGTAGCCGGGCTCACCCGTGCCGTTGCCGAGCGGATCGCCACCTTGGATCATGAAGCCTTTGACGACGCGATGAAACGTCGTGCCATCGTAGCCGGGGCGTAGGGCCCATTCGCCACGAACCTTGAAGGGGCGCTTGCCGCGGGCGAGGCCGACGAAGTTGGCGACGGTGACGGGCGCCTTGTCGGCAAAGAGCTCGCAGCTCAAGGTGCCGAGGCTCGTCTTGATGTCTGCCGTCAGTGTCTTACCGGCAGGCAAGCCGACGGTGGCTTGCTCGAGGGTGATGGGAGAAGTGGGCGCGGCGACCTCGGCCGCGCTCGCCGACTGCTGCGTCGAGGCCACCGGCGCGGGCCCGCGTGACGCCGGTTCGTCGGGCTTGGCGCGGCAGGCCGAGAGCACGAGCAGGGTGGACAGCAGGGTGAGCTTTCGTGGCGCGATCACGCCTGCCTTTTGTCAGGCGGATCGCCGGAAAGGCAAGAGGAGCGCTCAGGACCCGAGGATGACGCGCTGGCCAGGCCGGACGCCATGGTCCCTGGTCCACCCAGCCCGCACCTCGAGGACGTGCGTCGAGGCGCAGCGCACTGCGCGTCGCGCCGTATTCCAAGGGGGGACCTGCTCCAGCACCCCCACGACGTACCCGTCCTCGTCGATGAACATCATATCGAGCGCCAGGCAGGTGTTCTGCATCCAGAAGGTGTGGACGGACTCCCCTTCGAAGGTAAAGAGCATGCCCTCGAGCTCACCCAGATGCGGGCGAAACATCAGGCCGTGGCCGCGGTGCGCGTCGGTGAGCGCGAGCTCGACATCGAGTGTCGGCGCCCCGGGCGCCTCCGGGAAGCGGACGCTCCCGCGCGGCATCACCGGGCGTCCCTCTGGATCGCTCGGGCACTCCTCGAGCGATGTCGCCGCGGGCGGCTCCGGCTCGCTCAGGGGGACGACGCAAGCGGGCCCCGCACCCGCGGTCGATCCACCGCCCGTGGATTCTTCCGACGGGCGTGCACCGCCCGCCGCCGAACCGTCGCTGGGCTCCGGGGTCCGGCTGCACGCCCCCATGAGCACGACCGCAGCCAGAAAGCGGCTCAACATGGGACCGACCATTACCACGGCGCCGGCTTTCGACCACAGCTTCGATCTTGGCTATGGTTTTTGTCGTGATGCAGTCGTGGATGCGCGCAACGTGGGGCAGGGGTCTCGTGACGGCCTGTGCTGCGCTCGTGAGTAGCCTCGGCTGTGGCGGGACGATCGGCGGGCCAGACGGAAGTGGTGGCAGCGGCGGAGGCGATCCGATTGAGGATGGCAGTGGCGGCTGGTCGACGGGCGGCGCGCTGATCGATCCGGACGAGTCCGGTGGCACTGGCGGCGTCGTGCTCGGCTCGGGCGGCGCTCCTTACATGGAAGAAGAGTGTCCCGACGAACCCGCTCCCCCGGTGGAGCCCGAGTGCGACCCGATGGACCCGAACGTCGGCTGTCCGGAAGGCCAGGGCTGCTACGCCTACCTCGTCTATCCCTACGGCGAGGGCTGCGGATTTCCGACGTTCGGTGCGACGTGCGCCATTGCGAGCACGGGTGGGCAGGGCGATTTGTGCGGCATGGGCAACTACTGTGAGCCTGGTTTCATGTGCGTGATCGGCGCGACCGCAGGCGCACGGTGCACGCAGGTCTGCTCGCTCGTCGAGCCTTCGGGTTGTCCGCCGGGCCTCGTGTGCAACGAAACCGACGTCGTGGGCTACGGGGTGTGTTTTTGAGGAAGTCTCGGGCAGGTTCTGCCCCGGTTGCCTCTGTCGTTCGCGTCCTCTTGGCGCTGGGCGTCGCCTCCGCGCTCGGCTCCTCTGCTTGCGGCTCGCGCACGGGTCTGATGAGCGGTGAAGGGGGGGCTGGTGCGGTTCAATCCTGCCAGACACCCGACGACTGTGTGGCGACGGACCCGTGCGTGGCGGTCGACTGCATCGACACGTTTTGCCAAGCAGTCGGCCCCGTCGCGTGTCCGGTCATCGACGTGTGCAGCGTGGGCACGTGCCAGCCAACCAGCGGCGAATGTGAGTACGAGCCCGTGACCGAGGACCTCGATGGTGACGGGTTCCTCGGCATCCTCCCTGGCACGGTCGCGGGCGAGCCCGGATCGTGTGGCGAGGATTGCGACGACACGCGCGCCTTGGCTTTCCCCGGCGGGCGGGAGGTCTGCGACGGCGTCGACAACGATTGCGACGGCATCGTCGACAACGGGAGCGACTACCTCTCCACGGCCACCGTGGAACGCGACTTGCGCGTCGTGCAGAGTCCAGGTCTCGAGTCGGCCGGGAGCACCGATATGGTGTTCGGTGCCGGGACGTTCGTCGCGAGCTACTGGGGCCGCACGGACACTCAGCGCCCTTACATCCGCGGTCTCGACGAAGTCGGCGAGGAGACGTTCACCGAACGCGTCGTGGCGAACCTCAACTCCACGACCTTCGGCGCCGATCTCGCCTTTTCTGGCATGACGTTCGGGGCGGTGCTGTCGGACAATCGCTTCGGAGACTACGAGGTCTCGTTCGCGCACTTCGATGCACTCGGGCAAAAGCTCGGTCCCGACGTGTGGATCACGGACGCGCCCGGCATGTCGACGCACGAGCGTTTGATCTTCGATCAAGGGCGCTTCGTGGCCGTCTGGGACGATCACAGAGACGGCATACCGCGCATCTACGCGCAGTTCATCGACGTCGATGGCGCCTTGATCGGAGGGAACCTGCCGCTCTCCGAGGCAGAGCAGCACGCCGAACTCCCCATCATCGCGGCGACGCGGGCGCGCTTCGGCGTGGTGCACACCGTACTCGTCAGCGACACGGAGGCCGCCACGGAGCTGCGCACGTTCGACAAGCAGTTCGGGGATGCCACTGCCGTCGAACTCACGCTGCCCGACATGCGGGTGCCGAACATCACCGCTATTGGCTCGTCGTTTCTCGTGACCTGGAACGCCTACGACTTCGACCAGGATCTGCCGGGGCCGGTCGTGCGCGGCGCGCTCTTCGACGAACGAGGCAATCCACTGGTGCCGCCGAGCGCCCTGACGAGTGGTGCCATGTTCGCTCACAGCCACGCGGTCCTGTCTTTGGGCGACCGCGCCCTCCTGGTTTGGGCGGAGTACGCCGATGACGCCAACTACGAGCTCTACGCCAAGGTCATTGGCCTGGACCTCGTGGACATCGAGCCACGGACACGCCTGACCAATGCCCAGTACGACAGCATCAACCCGTTCTTGGCCATCACCGAGGGCGGCAACGTGGGCATTCTGTTCGACGACCGACGCAGCGGGGTCAAAGAGGTCTACTTCATGACCGTGGGCTGCCAGATCGCCACCGCGTGCGATTGCTCGGCCTGCGGAATCGGAAGGTGTCCGGATTGCTGCGTCGAGTGAGCGCTCGGCGGCCAAGAGCGACAGCCGGCTGACCGTGCAGGTCAGCTCGCGTCAGAGGTGCAGGAAGCGCAGCTGCTCTTTGGTGCGGCTCGGCGTGAACGCGATAGGGTAGTCGCCGCTCCAGCAGGCATGACAGAAGGCGGTGGGGTTCAGCGGCTGGCCGTGGATCGGCAGCTTCCGAACGGACGACGGCCCGCTCGTGGGGGCTTCGCCACCGAGTGTGGGAACACTGAGTGTGGGAACACTAGCAGCGGAGAGCACGTGGCCGTTGCTGGGTGGGGGCGGGCTACTACTGCGGCGTGCCTCGTCCCACAGTACTTTCTCGTGGCTCTTGCGCGCCTCGAGCACCGCTTCGACCAGGTGGTCGATGGAGAGGTACGCGAGCGTGTCGGAGGTGATGTACTGGTTGATCTCCTCGACCGAGTGCGTCGCTGCAATCAACTCCGCGCGCGTCGGCGTATCGACACCATAGTAGCAGGGCCACTGAGTGGGCGGGCTGGCGATGCGCATGTGCACTTCCGCTGCGCCAGCGTCGCGCAGCATCTTGACGATCTTGCGACTGGTGGTGCCCCGCACGATCGAGTCGTCCACGACCACGACCCGCTTGCCCCGCAGAGTGTCGGCTACCGGGCTCAGCTTGAGCTTCACGCCGAAGTGCCGAATGCTTTGCTCGGGCTCGATGAAGGTGCGCCCAACGTAGTGGCTGCGTACCAGGCCCATTTCGAACGGAATGCCCGACTTCTCGGCATAGCCGATGGTGGCGGGCAGACCGGAGTCTGGCACCGGAATGACGACGTCGGCGTCCACCGGATGCTGCCCGGCCAAGGCCCGTCCCAGATTCTTGCGCGCTTCGTAGACGTTGACGCCATCGAGCGTCGAGTCCGGGCGGGCGAAGTAGACGAACTCGAAGATGCAGGTCCGACGATTGGACTCCGGAAATGGACGAGCGCTGGTGACGCCACGTCCGTCGATGATCACCATCTCACCGGGCTCGATGTCGCGCACGAATCGGGCATCGATGAGCTCGAAGCTGCTGGGTTCGCTGGCCACCACCCAGCTGTCGCCCAGTCTGCCCAGGCAGAGAGGGCGGATGCCGAGCGGATCGCGCACGGCGATCAGCGTGTCTTCCGTCAAACAGACGAGGGAGTAGGCGCCTTTGACGTGGCTGAGTGCGTCGGCAACGCGGTCGACCACGCGCGCCTGCCGGCTCTTCGCGATCAGGTGAACGATGACTTCCGTGTCGCTCGAGCTCTGGAAGATGGATCCGAGCTCCTCCAAATCGTGCTTGAGCTCGTCAGCATTCGTGAGATTGCCATTGTGCGCGAGGGCCAGGGAGCCTCGCGCGTAGTTGATGGCAATCGGCTGTGCGTTGCGCAGCGCCGAAGCGCCGGACGTGGAGTAGCGCACGTGGCCGATACAGTGCACGCCCGACAGCTCATCGAGCTGGCGCTGCGAGAACACGTCGATGACATGGCCCATGCCTCGGTGCAGCTTGAGCTGGCGGCCATCGCTGGAAACGATGCCCGCGCTTTCTTGTCCGCGGTGCTGGAGCGCGTGCAAGCCGAGGTAGGTCAGTTTTGCTGCCTCCTCGTGTCCGTAGATTCCAAAGACGCCGCACATGGAGATGACTGAACCCGAACGCGCCCACCCAATACCGCATTCGCGGCGCTTCGCAACGCGTCCTCGTGTTGCGGGCTTTCGAGTCCTCTCCGGGCGCGCGGCGCTCAGCGCGGCCGGGCGCCCCCGGGAGCGCGTTGCTCGATCATCAGGCGGAGCTCCTCGGTGTCGTTGGAGCGACCCATGGCCTCTTCCAGGCTAATCAGACGGCGTGCATAGAGCGAAAACAGCGACTGGTTCAGCGTCTGCATGCCGTGTTGCGCCTGTCCGACCTGCATTTGCGAGTAGATCTGGTGGGTCTTGTCTTCGCGGATGAGGTTTCGGATGGCGGCGTTGGGCACCATGATTTCCATCGCCAGTACCCGCCCGGGCGCGCCGGCCCGCGGGAGCAGGAGCTGGCTGATGATGCCTTCGAGCACGAAGGAGAGCTGGGCCCTGACCTGTCCCTGCTGGTGGGGCGGGAACACGTCGATGATGCGGTTGATGCTCTGGACGGCGGAGTTGGTGTGCAGGGTGGCGAAGACCAGGTGCCCCGTTTCGGCAATGGTCAGCGCGGCTTCGATCGTCTCCAAGTCGCGCATCTCCCCGACCAGGACCACGTCTGGGTCTTGGCGGAGCACGTACTTGAGCGCCACTTTGAAGGCATTGGTGTCACTCCCCACCTCGCGCTGGTTGACCACTGACTTCTTGTGGGGGTGCAGATACTCGATCGGATCCTCGATCGTCATGATGTGCTGACGAGATTCCGAGTTGATCTTGTCGATGATGCTGGCGAGCGTGGTGCTCTTGCCCGAGCCGGTCGGACCGGTCACGAGGACGAGCCCGCGCGGCTTCTTGGCCAGGGCCGCCACCACGGGCGGCAGCCCGAGCTCTTCGAAGCTCAGGATCTTGAAAGGAATGGAACGGAATGCGCCTGAAACGGCGCCCCGCTGCATGAAGACGTTGGCGCGGAAGCGCGACAGGTTCTTCACGCCGAACGAAAGGTCGAGTTCCTTGGTCTTCTCGAACTCGATCTTTTGCTCTTCTGTCAGCACGGAATAGCAAAGTTGTTTGGTCTCGACAGGCCCGAGGGGCGCCAGCTTGAGCGGCACCACCTGGCCGTCGATGCGCAGGAGAGGCGGCGAGCCCGTCGTGATGTGCATGTCGCTGGCGCCCTTCTCGATCATGGCGCGCAGCAGCTGGTGCAGATTGACTTTGACTCCGTCGGGCGGGGTGGTTGGGTCCATCGAAAACCTCGAATCCTTGCGGCGATTGGTGGTCGGGCTGCCCGGGCGCAGCGCGGGCACTCAGTGAAACGCGAGAAGGGAGGTCAATCTGCCATGGTGACGCGCGCCACTTCCTCCGGCGTGGTCACGCCGTCGAGGACCTTCTTGATGCCGCTCATGCGGAGGGTGGCCATTCCGTTCTTGATGGCCGCTGCCTTCAGCTCGGCCGTCGACGCGCCCTGGAGCACGAGCTCGCGGAGGGGCTCGGTGAAGCGCATGACCTCGTAGAGCGCGACGCGCCCTTTGTAGCCGCTGCCGCTGCACGTGGCGCAGCCCGCGCCCTTGTAGAGGGTGACGCCGGCCAGCTGTTCCTCCTTGCAGCCCAGCTCCAGCAAGACCTCTTTCTCGTACTCGTGCGGCTGCTTGCAGTCGGCGCAGATCTTGCGGCCGAGACGTTGGGCGAGCACCAGATTCACGCTGGCGGTGATGAGGAACGGCTCGACGCCCATGTTGAGCAAGCGGGAGATGGTCGCAGGGGCATCGTTGGTGTGCAGCGTAGAGAGCACCATGTGGCCGGTGAGTGCGGCCTTGACCGAAATTTCGGCGGTCTCGAAGTCGCGAATCTCGCCCACCATGATGACGTCTGGGTCTTGCCGCAAAAACGAGCGTAGGGCGGCGGCAAAATTGAGACCGATGTCATCGTGCATCTGGCACTGATTGATGCCGTGCAGGTTGTACTCGACCGGATCTTCGGCCGTACTGATGTTGATGCCGGGCTGATTGAGCGAGCTGAGCGCCGAGTAGAGCGTCGTCGTCTTGCCTGAGCCGGTGGGCCCGGTGACGAGCACCATGCCCCAGGGCTGATCGATGGCCCACTGGAAGTCTGCCTGAGGCTTGGGATCGAAGCCGAGCTTCGCCATGTCGAGCTGCAGATTGCCCTTGTCGAGCAAGCGCAAGACGACCTTCTCACCCCACATGGTGGGCAGGGACGAGACGCGGAAGTCCATCTCGCGTCCTTTGCCGATCTTGAGCTTGATGCGGCCGTCTTGAGGCAGGCGCCGCTCGGCAATGTCGAGCTTGGCCATGATCTTCAGACGGCTGACGAGCGCGTTCTTCAGCTTCATCGGCGGGCTCATCTCTTCGGTGAGCACGCCGTCGATTCGATAGCGGACGCGGAGCCGTTTCTCGTAGGGCTCGACGTGGATGTCGCTGACGCCCTTCTTGATGGCATTCAGCAAGAGCACGTTGACCAGACGGACCACCGGAGCGTCCTCACTGGCACGCTCGAGGTCCAGGGCATTCTCGTCGTCGCCCGTCGCCTCGAAGTCGATGTCATCGTCGCCGATGTTGAAGTCCTCGAGCATCTCCTCGTAGGACGGGCCGGCGTTGTAGTAGCGCTCGATGGCGTTCGCGATGGCCGTCTCGGAGGCAACGACCGGCTCGACGTTGTAGCCGCTGAGGAACTTGATGTCGTCGACCGCATGCAGGTTGGTCGGGTCGCTCATGGCGACGATCAAGGACGAGCCGGAGCGACTGACCGGCACGATGCCGTGCTTCATGCAGACGTCCTTGCTGACGATCTTCAGCACCTCGCCATCGATCTCGAACTCGTCGAGGTTCACCGCCGGCAGGCGGTACTGGTTCGACAGGAAGTTCGTGATTTCTTCGTCGTTGACGAACCCGAGGCGCGCGAGCGCGTAGCCCAGGTTCTTCCCCGACTTCTTTTGCTCGTCCTGCGCCTGGCGCAGCTGCTGCAAGCTGATGAGCTTTTCCCGTACGAGGAGTTCGCCGAGTCGATTGGTCGCCATGGGGTCTCGTCGCTCCGCCCGAGCACGCGGCGGAGTCGGCACGGTCACTCTAGCAGCGCCAATAACCATCGGATAGTACGATAGAAATCGGCACAGGCCGCGGGAAACATCGGGTGATGTCGGGAACAGTAGGCGGGCTGACCTCTTGACCTTTCTCGGTGGGCCACAATATTAGGGAGCACATTGGTGCATCGGAGAACGGGACAATCTCGTTCGGACGCTGCCCAAGTCGGGACATTTCTCGGGCGAACCTGCCCGAGCAGTGCCTCCGCGGTAGTACCCGCCTCTCCCTTGCTCCTGCCGGCCGCCCCGGTGGCCGGACCCTCAGAAAGACCCCAGATGGCCAAGACCTACGCAGACCTGTTCGCCGACGTCCGCAATGCCGTGCGCATCACTTCGCTGGATGCGCTGCGGGCGCGGCTCGACGACAAGTCCCGACCGGCTCCCGTGCTCGTGGATGTGCGCGAGAAGGACGAGTTCCGCGCGGGCTACATCCCCGGAGCGCTCCACATCCCGCGCGGTTTTCTCGAGATGCAGGCCGAGCAGAAGCTGCCCGACAAGCAGGCCGAGATCATCGTGTATTGCGCGGGCGGGACGCGCAGCGCCTTTGCCGCCAAGTCCTTGATGGAGCTCGGCTACGAGGACGTCACGAGCGCCAACCCGGGCTTCGTGCGCTGGAAGGATCTGAAGTTCCCGGTCGAGACGCCCGCGCAGCTCACGGAGGCGCAGCTCGATCGCTACAGCCGGCACATCTTGATGCCGGAGGTGGGGGAGCGCGGCCAGGAGAAGCTCCTCAAGGGCCGAGTGCTGCTGCTCGGTGCGGGCGGCTTGGGCTCGCCCGCTGCGCTGTATTTGGCTGCAGCCGGCGTGGGCACGATCGGCCTCGTGGACGCCGATGTGGTGGACGCGTCCAACTTGCAGCGCCAGATCCTCCACGCGACCTCGCGCATCGGACAACTCAAGGTCGATAGCGCGGAGGTGGCCATTCGCGACCTCAACCCCGATGTGAAGGTGGTCAAGTACCAGGAGCGACTGAACAGCCAGAACGTCGATCGCATCTTCGGGGCTGGGTGGGACGCGGTGGTCGATGGCTGCGACAACTTCCCCACGCGCTACCTGGTGAGTGACGCGTCGCTGTTCCACAAGATCCCCGTCGTGCACGGCTCGATCTTCCGCTTCGACGGCCAGGTCACGACCTTCATGCCGTTCGATGGGCCGTGCTACCGCTGCCTCTATCCCGAGCCTCCGCCGGCGCACCTGGCACCGAGCTGCGCCGAAGCTGGCGTCTTGGGCATTCTCCCTGGCACGGTGGGCGTGCTGCAGGCCACGGAAGCCATCAAGATCATCCTCGGTCAGGGGGACCTCTTGAAGGGTCGCCTGCTCACCTACGACAGCCTGCGCATGACTCTGCGCACGCTGAAGCTGCGGCGCGACAAGGCTTGCCCTGCGTGCGGTGAGAACCCCACCATTACCGGGTACATCGACTACGAAGGCTTCTGCACGCGCTGACGCCTCCGCCTCTCCTCATGATCCAGAGTTTCTCTCCCGCCGTTCGTCTGCTGGGCGCGGTCCAGCTTGGCCTGTTCCTCCTGGGCTGTGGCAAGTCGGCGGCGCCTGCCGCGGCGGCACCGCCGGCGGCGGAGTGTCCGGAGGGGCAAACGTGGGATGGGCAGTTCTGCCAAGTGACGGGCACGCCTCCGCCAGAAGCAGCTCCGGCAGAGACGCCCCCCGCTTCGGAAACGGCAGTGGCCCCGACGGATGCGCCAGTGGCGAGCGCGGACCCCGCGCCGGCCCCTGAGGTTCCCCCCAGCACGGCTGACCCGGCTGCCGCCGCGCCGCCTTCGCTCGCGACGCCCGTCGACGTATCGATGGCCGCGCAGGCGGGCCCCCTCATCACCTACCTGGCCGGCTCGCATCTGCCCTCCGGCGCGCGGCCGTTCGGGGCGCCGTTCGCGGCCCAGTTCGCCGAGGGACAGGTCTTCGAGCAGCAGCTGAAGCTGACCGTGGGCAAATGCTACACCGTGGTCGCGGCTGGATTGCCGCCCATGAGTGAGGTCGCGCTCGAGCTCTACGATCGTGCGGCGACCACCGGTATCGCCGGTCCTGCCCCGCTGCCGCTCGCAAAGGACGACGCGACTGGCCCCCAGGCAGTGCTCGGAAGCCGCTCGGCCTGCATCAAGCCGACGGCTGCGGACCTTTGGCTCGTCGTGCGTGCGAGCAAGGGTCAAGGCGTCATCGCTGGCCAGGTTTTCGAGAAGTAGACGCGCGCCGACGGACGGACGGGCAGCGAAGGGCACTCATGGCCAGCCCGGCGCGCTGCTCGTGTGCAGCGCCGCGCGCTCGGCCTTCACGGCGCGTAGAAGCAAGCACGGCGCTGAGCTAGCGCGTTCAGCCGTCTGTTACAGGTCGCGCGGTCGTCGTGGGGCCAAGAGAGGCCAAATCCGCCCGAGCTCGGCATCGTTGCGGCGGCCGAGCTCCCAGTCGCCGAAGCGGCGCGCTACGGCGTAGCCGAGCAGGCCGAGCGCGAAGCCGGCCACCACGTCCGCCAGGTAGTGCCAGCGCAGGAACATCGTGGCCAGGATGATGTTCGCGCTGAAGAGCGTGGCGACGATCCAGGCGTGTGAGAGCAGAGGGACCAAGCGGCGCAGGACCGGCAGCTGGCGGACGGCCTGCGCGAGCGTGCGCACGAAGAGGTAGCTCTTGCGGTGCCGGTAGCCGAAGAGACAGAGGAAGACGGGCACGGCGGTGTGGATGGACGGGAAGATGTCCATGTGCGCGCCGAACTCGCGCACGGTCGCATTCATCAGCGTGGTCCAAAAGCCGCTCCCGAGCGGCGCGGTGAACGCCTCGGGCATCGCGACTCCAGGTCCGTAACCGGGAACGACGAAATAGAGCAGGTGTCCGACCACGAAGACGAACGACAGTCCCAGGGAAAACTCCCCGGCCGCGCGCATGTGGCGGCTCAGGAAGAACATGGGCAAGACGTGCAGCGAGAGGAACACGAAGTAGCCGTAATAGGCGAACGAGAACCACTCGGTCGTGAGCGGCGTCACCCAGGCATCCATGCTCATCGCCGGTTCGAAGCCGAAGAGCCAGAGATCGAAGTCGAGGATCTGCTGGTCGAGGGTGGTGGGGTAGAGGATGGGTAGCAGGCGACCCATCTCGTAGTAGCTCAGCTGGACCGAACACAGGATCGTCAGCCGGTAGAGAATGCCAGCGGTACGGGGTCGCTCGTGCAGGTCGGCACGCACGGTGATGAGCGTCAGGCACACGAACGCCAGGAGCAGCACGAAGCTCCGCGCGATCCGTCCGTGGTCTGGCCCCGCGGGAGCGAGCAGCGCCACCAGGACGAGGACCGCGTGGTAGCTGACGATGAGCCAGTCCTGCAGCGCCATGCGGCGAAGTGCGCGCCGGCCCGCGACGGCGAGCGCCTGGCCCGCGCGACCCGCCTGGTCGCGAAGTACTGGGGCATGGGAAGTTTCTGGGAGTCCTGACACGGGAGAGGGCTATGCGGGCGTTCGGTCCGTCTAGCAACGAAAGGCCGTTCTGGTAGCCTCGGCCGCCATGACCGGCAAGTTCGAGGCCCCTTTCGCCAACTATACACGACCCCGCTCGCTGCTTCCGCTCCGCGAGGCTCCTGGACGGCGGGCTGGGGCCGGTCGGCTGCGTCTGGGCCTTCGCACTTCCTTCGGAGCGGCCCTGCTGGCTTTGGCTTGGTCCGGCGGCGCCCTGGCCTCCCCCGTGCTCATGGCGGGCTCGGGCACGGAGAAAGTGAACAGCACGCAGGTCGTCGTCATGCAGAAGGACGGCATGAGCGCGGTCACCTTGATGCCGGACTATCAGGGCCCCCTCAGCTCCTTCGCCATCGTGTTTCCGGTGCCTGAGGACGTCGATGTCACCGACATCGTCACACTCAAGCGCGAGTACGTCGATCGCGTCGACCTGGTCAGTGCGCCCCGTTTCGCCGAGTTCTGGGAAATGGACCCATGTGAGCCGGGCAAGGCTCAGCAAACGTGGGAGCGGAACCTCACGGCCAGCGCCGACACCGGCTTCTTGGGCGTCATGCAGACGGACCCGGCCAAGAAGGTCGAGAAGGAGCTCTTGCTCGACGTGGCGGCCAAGACCAAAGACGGCGAGTACAAGGAGGTCTCGGTCGGGACGGCCGACGAGATCAAGGCGTGGCTCAGCGCCAAGAAGTACGCGTTGCCAGCCGGCGCCGAGGCCGCGTTCGCCGCGTATCCCCGGTTTGCGGCGCTGGACGTGAATACCAGTCGCATCGAGCTCATTGGCGGCGATCGTGGCCAGCTTTCCCCCGTGCGCTTCGTCACGGAGACGACCTACGACACCTTGCCGGCTCGCTTCGGCCTGAGCTCGATCGGCAAGGGTCATGAGCTCCTGGTGTATGCAATGGCCGCCGAGCGCACGCAGGTCGGCAACTATCCGACGAAGCCGGTCCCCACCAATCTGTCGCTCGACTTCAAGGTCAAGGAGCGGATGGGCGAGTACTTCACGGCTCTGCAGGACATCTTCCTGGCCAAGAACCCCGGCACGTTCTGGGCAGAGTATGCATTTTCCACGGCGGACTGCGGCAAGCCGTGCCCAACCGAGCCGCTCCTTCCGCATGAGCTGCTCAGCCTGGGTGGCGACGCATTCGAGGCCAAACTCAGCGAGGACGTGCGTCGGCCGGAGCCACCCGAGCCCACGGCCGAGGACATTGCCAAGCGCGATGCATCGCTCGAGGGCAAGACCCCCAAAGAGAAGAAGACCCTGCTCGAGGATTGGAAGAAGGATCGTGAAGAGCTGGCGGCGCGTAAGGCGATGATGGCTCGTCAGACCTACGTCCTGTCGCGCCTGCACTATCGCTACGCCACCCCGGCCGAGCTTTCGCAGGACCCGAAGCTCGTGGCGGGCGCTGCCATCACGGGCGGCACGAAGTTGCCAGAGGGCCCCGAGGGTGCGGCGGATCTCAGCGTGGGAGCCAGCGAGAAGAACGAGTTTCAGACTCGCTACAATAACCTCCACCCCAACATTTCGGTCATCAAGTGCGAGACGCCCGAGCGCCACAAGTGGGGCAAGCCCCCGCGCACCTATCGCGGCTCGAGTCGCATCTGGGTGGCGGAGGATTTGGCGCGCAAGAACCGCAAGCAGATCGATCCGGTCGCCATGACGCTCACCGCGGTGCCGGAGCTCGGTCTGCCGGGGCGCTCGCTGCAAGAAAAGCCCAAGGAGGCAGCGCCAGCACCCGCGCCCGAACCCAAGAAGGAAGGGTGTGGGTGCCACGCTGCAGGGCAGGACGCTCGCGTGAGCGTGGGCGCCTGGATTTTGGCGGCGCTCGGTCTGGCCTTCGTGGCTCGGCGTCGCGCTCGCTCGTCCTCACTCTGATCTTCGCGCCGACGTGGCTCGGGCGCAGCGCCGCCCGAGCGCAGCGCCGCCCGAGCGCCGCGCTGCCCCACCGCGAAGACTCGAGCCTTCAGCGGATGCCCTGCACGCCGCGACGGCGGAAGTAGGCCGCCAGGAGGTCGCGCGCGACCTGGTGTCCCTTGCGCACCCAGCGCTCGGGGTTCTGCAGGAGGACACTGACGACGACCGTGGGACGATCGCTCGGCGCGAAGCCGACGAACCAGCTCGACGTTGGGCGACCGCGACCAGGGCAAAGCGTGCCCGTCTTGCCGGCAGCCTGGATGGGGCCGAGCAAGCTATGACCTGCGTCGTCGACGAAGGCGTCGCGAGCAGTTCCGCTGTGGACCGTGATCTCCATCGCTCGTCGCAGACGACGCGCCGTTTCCGGCGACAGCACGCGGGTGCCCTCCGCATCGCTGTCGGCACTGCGGGCGAGGTGCATGGGCCGCAAGAGCCCACCGGTGGCCACGGTCAAGGCGAGCTGAGCGCCGCCAAACACAGACAGGCGTGAGTTCTCGAAGCCGGTCGCGGTGCGAGCGAAGTCGAGGTCGTTGTAGGGCACGTCCAGAAAGCCGACGTGGCCAGAGCTATCGAGCGCGAGGGGCGAGCCATAACCGAGCCGCTCGCTTACTTCGACCAGGTCGGAACGCAGCAGCTCCGTCGTAGCGAGCTGGGCGTAGGCCGCGTTGCGGCTGACGCCGAGGGCCTCACCGAACGCGGCGCAGGTTGCATCCGGCCCCGATGCAGGTCGCAGGTGCTCGCCCGTGATCTCGCGCACCCCACCGGCCGTGCACACCATCGTGCGCGGCGTGACGGTCGTCTTTTCGTAGAGCGCGGCGGTCGTCACCAACTTGAAGACGCTGGCTGCAGGTGCGACGGGCTCGAAGAGGAGGCTCGGTCCAGTGGTGTTCGTCTCGGCCGCGGCCAGGACTTGGCCCGTGGCCACGTCGACCAAGACGGCACCGCCGGCGATGGCACGCGCTCCGGCCAGCGTCTGTTCGACGAGGCGCTGGAGGTCGGGGTCGAGGCCCAGCTCGACCCGCTGACCGCTCGCTTGCTCTGCGCTGGCGTGTCCGCCCGCCCAGTCCACCGTCTCCCAGCGGATGTGTGGGGTGGGGGAGGCGGCCGGGGCGGCCGTGCTCGCCAAGATGCACGCCCCCAAGAACGTCCAGGCTCGGCGACCCATCCAGTGCATGGGTCGACCTGTACGCAACTCCGCCCGCGTAAGCAAGAAAGCTACATGTAGGATAATGTCATTAAAAGTTGGCCCTGGCCTGGCGTCGGCCCGTAACCTTTCGCAGGCCAGCAAAATTTCTACCAGGGCTGCTCTGCAGCGGGAGGACGCGATGGAACGACGAATCTGCCTACGGGGACGCACGGATTTCCCGGTGCTGCTGACGACCGGCTTCCGCCGACTGCAGGGGCGCGGAGTGGAGATCTCGCCGTCCGGCATCATCGTCGACCGAGGCCGCCAGCTCGAGGACAGCGACCAGCCTCTGACCATGCGTCTCACCATCCGTTTGCCCGAGCGGCGGCGCCCGATCCTGGCGCTCGCGCGGCACGTGCGCTGCTTCGGCAGTCAGCAGGTGCTCCGCTTCGTCGAGATCTCCGACGTCGATCGGCTCACTTTGGCCGAGCATCTGGACATCGTGCAGCGGCGCGGATCCATCCTCAACTAGTCCCTCAGCATACCAAACCAGCCATGTTGCCCCTTCGAATGCCTTCGTCCCCACGAGCTCTGCATCGCCTGATCGTGGTGCGCTCCATCGTCGCCTCATCGATGCTGATGGGGTGCGTCGAGGCCACCGCCTACGAGCAGGCCACGTCCGCGGCTGAAGTGCAGGCCGAGGCTCGTCGCCGTCTGACCGCGGAATACGCCCAGCAAACGGCGGAGCTCGAGAAGCTGCGCTCCGAGCGTGACCAGCTGCGGGCCGACAATACGCGGCTGCAAGCGGCCCTGAGCGAGCGCGATGGCGCGGTGGACCAAGCGCAGCTCGAGCTCGTCGTCGCCAAACAAGAGCACAGTCAGGAGACCTCGCTCGTGCAGCAGCTGCGTGGAGATCTAGCGCGCGTCGGCACCAGCCTCGACGTGTTTGCCGATCAGAAGGCGGACCTCACGTCAGAGCTCGGAGCTGCTCGAGCGGAGAACGCCCGGCTGACGGCGCGAGTCGCCGAGCTCGAAAACGCGAACGCTGCGAGCGCCGCGCGCGAAGCAACCGTAGACGGCGACGGGGCCGCGGGCAGCAGTGACTCGACGGCGGCCGATACCGAGTCCGCCAGTGCCTCCGATTCCGTTGATGCCGAATCGGCCGAATCCGGGTCCGCCGAGGCGGCGCCGCCGCCACCGGAGCCACAGCCAGCGCGCGCGAGCGACGACCGCTGACGAGTTAGCGTCGGAACGTGACCTTGGCGGGCCAGCTGCCCGGTGAACCGAACTGAATGCCTTCGACTGCTTGAACCAAGCAGGAGGCGGCTTCCTCACCGGAGTCATCGGAGTGGGCCACTCCGGCCGTCATGACGTGGCCCTTGGTGTCCACGTAGGCGGTGATCTCGAACGGGCCGCCTCGTCCGCAGGCCGCGAGCTCGCTCGAGTGATCGGCCAGAGCGCTTTGAACATCGCTTTCCGACCATTCCACGGGGGGCCGCACGTCCGACGGCGGGTCGAACGCGATCGAGGTGCGTGCCAGGCCAATTCGTCCTCCGACCGGCTTCGGCCAGCGGCTCTTCTTCAGCTCGCTCAGCATGCAGCGCTCCGAGGCATAGTCACCCAGCGTGGAGCGCTCGGCGTGTGCAATCTCCGCTTGGCCGCTGGTGTTGACCTTGACCAGGAAGGCGACCTCGCCGCCGAGGAAGTCCACTCGCTTGGAGCCGTTCATCAAGCAATCCGAGAGCGAGGGATAGAGCTTTTCGATGGTCTTCTTGACCTTCTCTTCGTTCATGCCGCCGAACTCTTGCATCATCTCCACGCCGCCCGAGTCGTCCCGTTCGTCATCGATCTCGTAGGCGGGTGCCTTGGATTCCGGTGCTTGCTTGCCGCCACAGGCACTCGCAAAGAGCGCAGCCACGATGAGTGAAGTCGGACGAAAGACAGAACGCATATCGGCGCCCGTATAGCAGGCGGCTGCCTGACAGGGTGCCGAAAAAGTCTTCCCAGCACGCGGGGTGCTACTCCGCGCGGGGAAGGAGGCCGAGATCGGTGCGCCGGGATGCGCCTTTTTCGGGACCGTCGCGCCTGGCGCGGATGTACGGAAAGCACCGCGTTCCGGCGACTTCAAGGAGCGATGGTGCTTCGCCGACCGAGCAGCAGCGCATTCGGGTGGTGGCGCAGGCCATCGATGAGCCCCGGCTTCTGTCCCAGGCCCACGGCCAAGTGCGCCTCGCGCATCATATCGAGATCGAACGCGCTGTCGCCGAACGTCGCCACCCAGGTGGTCGTCCCGAGGAGGCGTCGACCGCGCGTCGCTTTCTCCGGGCCGTACGGGAGAGGAAAGCCCAGGCCAACGTCGATGCGACCGGAGGCCCAGTTGGGGTCGCCGGCGACGATCTGGTCGTGGCGAAATCCGAGCCCCGAGAGCGCCTCCTCGACCACGATGCGCGGAGATGCGGAGACGACGTAAGTTTCTGCTCCGCGCTCGCGAGCGAAAGCGGCGAGCTCCAGCACCTCGTGGTGCAGGCCGGCGGCGTGCTGCGGCTGATCGAGCACGTCGCGGCAGAGGCTACGGAACTCCTTCTCCGTGAAGTCGACGTAGGCCCACACCTGAAATTCGGCGAGCGCCTGCTCACCGCAGACTCCACCTCCGAGCGCGAGCTCCATGGCTCGCACGATGGCGGTCACGGACGCGCCTTCCGAGAGCGGGACATCTCGAAGCGCCGCCTCCCTGCGCAGGCGATCGTGCGCACTCGACTTGAATGCGTGCCCTTCGCGAGCTGCGTCGAACACCATGCAGCCCACGTCGTGCGTCCACAGGGTGCCATCGGCATCGAAGACCAATGCACCACCATCGTGCCGGTCGAGTAGGCGCGCCAGTTGCTCCCGGACGCGCAGACTGTCGACGACCGGGAGCGCTGCATTCATCGAGAAAACGCCTCCTGACAGCGCTCGACGACGCTGCGGTCCTCGAGTGTCGAGAGATCTCCGCTGATGTCTTGCCCCGCGGCGATCGACTTGAGCAATCGTCGCATGATTTTGCCCGAACGGGTCTTGGGCAAAGCATCCACCAGAACCACGCGCGCCGGTCGAGCGAACTTGCCGATCTCGCCGGCCACGTGGGCCATGAGGGCGTCGGACATCGCGGGGCTGGGCGTGTGCGTGGGCTTCAGTGTGACGAACACGACCAAGGCTTGTCCCGTGACATCGTCGGGTCTGCCGACCGCGGCGGCCTCGGCCACGGCGAGATGGCCGACCAGGCAGCTTTCGATCTCGGCGGTGCCGATGCGGTGGCCCGACACGTTGAGGACATCGTCGATGCGACCCGTCACCGTGAAGTAGCCGTCGGCGTCACGGCGAGCACCGTCACCGGTAAAATAGACGTGGGGAATTTCCGAGAAATACTGGCGCCGAAAGCGCTCGTCGTCGGCCCAGATCGTGCGCAGTATGCTCGGCCAGGGGCGCTTGATGACGAGCAGACCGCCTTCGCCGGACGGTACTGCCTCGCCGGTTGGACTCACCAGGTCTGGCTCGACGCCGAAGAATGGCAAGCCGCAGCTACCGGGCTTCATGGCGTGCACGCCCGGCAGCGTGGTCATCAGGATGGATCCAGTCTCCGTCTGCCACCAGGTATCGACGATGGGGCAGCGCTCGCCGCCGACCTTCGTGTAGTACCAACGCCAGGCTTCCGGGTTGATGGGCTCACCCACGCTCCCGAGCAGACGCAAGCTCGAGAGGTCGTAGGGTGCGAGCCATTGGTCGCCCGCCTTGATGAATGCGCGGATCGCCGTCGGCGCCGTGTAGAACACCGTCACGCGGTGCTTCTGCACGATCGCCCAGAATCGCCCGAAATCTGGGTAATTGGGGGCACCTTCGAAGATGAGGCAGGTCGCGCCATTCGAGAGCGGCCCGTAGACCACGTAGCTGTGGCCCGTCACCCAGCCGACGTCCGCGGTGCACCAATAGACGTCGTCGTCTTGGAGGTCGAAGACGTACTTGGTCGAAACGTGCGCGCCCACCAAGTACCCGGCCGATGCGTGCAGGATGCCTTTGGGCTTTCCAGTGGAGCCCGAGGTGTAGAGGATGAAGAGCGGGTGATCGCCGCCGACAATCTCGGCGTCGCCGGTCGCTTTGCCGCCGAACTCGGCGATGGCCTCGTACCAGTCGCGATCTCGCCCCGGCACGAGCTGAATCGGGCAGCGGGCGGCGCCGGCGCGCGACAAAACGAGCACGTCTGCGACCGAGGGCGCGCCGCGCAATGCATCGTCGACGGTGGCCTTGAGCGGCACGACCTGTCCCCTGCGTAGTGCTCCGTCCTGGGTGAGCACCAAGCGCGCTTCGCAATCGTTGATGCGATCACGTAGCGCTTCCGCTGCGAAGCCGCCGAACACGACCGTGTGCGGCGCACCGATGCGGGCGCAGGCCAGGATGGCGATGACCGCTTCCGGCACCATGCCCATGTAGATCGCCACGCGATCGCCGCGACCCACTCCCAGGCCGCGCAGCGTTTGCGCCAGCTGCACGGTCGCTTCGTAGAGCTCGCGATACGTGTAGCGGCGAACGTCGCCCTCTTCGCCCTCGAAGATCAGAGCCGTCTTGTGCTCACGCTCCGTCCCGAGGTGGCGGTCGAGGCACGTTTCGGTGACGTTGAGCTGGCTGCCGACGAACCAGTTTGCATGCGGCTCCTGCCAGTCGAGCAGCCCGCTTCCGCGCTCGCGGAAGTGCACGTCGGCCGACTCGCGCGTCCAGAAGCTCGCCGGCTGTTCGAGGCTCTCACGGTAGAGCCGCTGGTACTCTTCGGCGCTCTTGATGCGGGCCCGCGCCGTAAACTCGGCGCTCGGATGATAGACGTCGGCACCGTGACCAGCGCGATCCTGCTCTCCCATGGCCAGCCAGCCTAGCAGCGACCCCACGCGCATTTTAGGGTCAGCGGAGCGCGGCCGGGCGTTGGTAGCGCCTCCAGTGACACATTGAACAAAACGACCCAGGCCGCGGCGTACCGCTCCTGGGTCGAAGTCGCTACTGTCTCCCGGGCTTGGCCTGTCCCGGGACCTAGTCCAGCTGGGGGCCTTTGCTCGCCCGGGGACCTAGCTCGCTCGGGGCTAGCTCGCTCGGGGCTAGCTCGCTCGGCGGGACCTAGCTCGCTGGGATCAACCCAGCTTGGCGAGAGCGGCGTTGATGCGCGAGATGGTGCGCGAAGCGGTCTTCTGATGAAGCACGCCCTGGGTGACGGCACGTGCGAGAGCAACGCTGGCTTCCAGCACGGGCTGCTTGGCCTGGCTCACATCTCCCACTGCGAGGGCGGCGCGCGCCTTCTTCAGGCTGTTGCGGATCCGCGTACGAATGCTGCGGTTCCGTTCGGTGCGGACGAGCCGCTGGCGGTTGCGCTTTTCTGCTGAGGCGTGGTTCGACATCTACTGTTCCTAAACTCTCACTTGCCAGCAGCGCGAGCCGCTGCGCCGGACGAACTCTGGCCCTCGGACTGAGCAGGACGTGCGTCCGCAGCCTTGGGGTCGTAGCCGGGGGGATGAATGGGGAAGGCGGGTGTGCCGGCCTTGGCGCGAGCACGCTTGGCCGCGCGTCCGGCGCTCTTGGCGCGGATTTCGCGGCGGGTGGTGGTTTGGCGCGTGTAAGAGACCATGGGAGTGCGTTCTCGTTCGAAGACCCAGGCGGAACCGCTGGCGCGGGCGCTGGACCCGCCTTCGATTCCGAAGGGGGCGCGAATATGAGCCACGGCCCCGCGCCTGTCAACGCGATTTTCTGCTGGATTCTAGGGGCCGACAGCCCGGCGCGGCGCGTGTCCGGGGACTACGAGGCTCGGACGGACTCATTTTCCTGCCGGCGGACCGGCAAGTCCAGGCTGCCGAGCGGTGGACTCGCAGATCGGGGCCCGGGAATGCGTCGACGCAGGCAGCCGTTCGCCCGGCGGGCCAGCCCGTGATGGGCAATCCAGAAGAACGCCGAACCGGCCTGGGCAGCACCTGGCTGGGTGCATGTGCCACTTGGGCACCGAGGACCTGACATGTGTCCAAGTGCCAAGAATCTTATGAAATTTTACCTCTGACCCCTCCCCGCCTCTGCGCCTCTGCGCTCTGATCGGTGCTCGCGTACGCGGCACTGCCTCCCATGGCGTCTTCGAAACCTGCCCTCCAGCCTTCGCCCTCCTCACCGGAGATCCGACCCGAGCTCGACCCCCTGCTCGGGCGATGCCTCAACGATACGTACCTGGTCGAGGCCGTGCTGGGGGAGGGCGGCATGGGCCGCGTCTATCGCGCCCGGCATACGCGCATCACGCAGAAGCTCTTCGCGCTGAAGGTGCTCCACCCCGAGTTCGCGCGCGACGCTCAGCAGCTGGCGCGGTTCCAGCGCGAGGCGGAGGCTGCGGCCACCATCTCCCATCCCAACGTGGTGGGCGTGTTCGACGTCGGGAGGACGGAGGACGGCTATTCGTACCTGGCTTGCGAGCTACTCAGCGGCTCGGACCTAGATCGTCACCTCGAGACCGTTGGGCCCCTGGAAGTGCCTGCCGCCGTGGGCATCGCGCTGCAGGTGTGTGAAGCGCTGGAAGCGGCTCATCACCTCAATGTGGTGCATCGGGATCTGAAGCCGCAGAACGTATTTCTGCTTTCCGAAGGGGACGGCAAGGTCCCGGCGCATCCACGAGTGAAGGTCGTCGACTTCGGTCTGTCGCGCTTCTTGGACAAGAGTGACGCCCAGCTGACCAAGACCGGTGTGGTCATGGGCACACCGGCCTTCATGGCGCCCGAGCAAGCGACGGGTCTGCGCGGAGACCACCGCGTCGATATCTATGGCATCGGGGCCATCCTCTACGCCGCCCTCACCGGCAAGCCGCCCTTCGAAGCCGAGACCGTGCCCGCGACGCTGCTCGCGGTGATGATGGAAGAGGCTGAGCGACCTCGGAAGGTCAATCCCAAGATTCCGGAAACGCTCGAGCTCGTCATCCAGCGTGCCATGGCGAAGAAGCCAGAAGATCGCTACCCGAGCGTGCGCGAGCTGAAGAGCGCGCTCGAGGCGTTCGTCGGCCCGGCCGCCCCGCCAGCTTCGGGCGCCCAGCGGCAAGTCACACGGATGACTTCGCAGCTCCACCTCGAGGGGGATGCCTACGAGCTCAAGACCAGTCGTCCTCGCTTGGTCTTGCTCATCGCCCTCGTCGTGCTCGTGGCGCTCGCCATGCTCACCGCAGCGATCAGCGGGCTCGAGCTTTTCGTGGGCCCGATTTCGTTCACCAAGACCGAGCTCGTCTTGGTCCTGCTCGGGACGGCCGGCACGCTCGCGATGCCAGCGACGCTGGCGGTGCGTCACTTCCGGCGCACCATCTGGGCGAATAGCGCCAAGGTGCTCGATCTCTTGCGCGCTCTGCGCGAACCGCTCTTGGCCGCCATCTTGGCCTACGGGGCGAGCGTGGTCGCGCTGCGCTTCGCGGATGACTTCCTCGGTCGCGTCTGGTTGTCCCAGACGTTCGCGCGCGAGCCGGGTCTTGCCTGGCCGGGCTTCACTTGGATCTTGCCGCTCGTCGCGCTGCTTTCGGCAGGCCTTGCGCACCTGAAGCGCAAATGGAGCGAGGCAGCCCCGAGCGCCACCCGGCGTCATCTGGTCGGCGCCCCCATGCGGGTCCTGAGCTTCCTCGCAGTATTCGTGGTCTTGCTGCTCGGTTTGAACTGGCGGCGCTCGCACCTGGAGCGCGTCGCGCTCGAGGCGGCGGCAGCGCCTGCTGCTCCAGTTGCTGGGACGACGCACGCTCCCGCTCCGGGTCCTGCTCCGGCTGCGCCGGCGCGCGCGGCCGAACGCCCTTCCGTGCCGCCTCCAGCGCCCGTCCCGCCCCCGCGCGCCAGCGACGACGAGCTGGCTACGGCCGTTCAAGCAGGGACCGATGGCCTACTGCCGCTGTCGGAGAAATATCCGCAGGACCCGCGCGTGCTCGAGCGTCTGCTCGTGACCTTTGCAAGCCGCGCTACGGGGTACGCCGACGCCATGGCAGTCGCCAAGCGCCTGATCGCGGTGGCGCCGGAGTACGCGCGCAGCGAAGCGCTGGGCCACATCGTGCGCCGCGCGGCCGAGACGCCCGGCAATGCGTCGCAGACGGCGTACGAGCTCTTGAGCGGTCCGCTCGGCGCGTCGGGCCCGGACCTGCTCTACCAACTCTCCTTGTCGGATGCGAAAGGCGACGGTCGAGCACGCAAGCTCTTGTCCACCCCCGAAATACGAGCGCTCGCGTCGCCTGCGCTCAGGGTGGCGCTCGACATTCGAGCGGCGGCTGATTGCGCGACCACGCAGGCCCTTCTGCCGCGCGCGCGCGCACTCGGCGATCAGCGGAGTGCCGCACTCTTGGCAGGGCTGGCCCAAGGCACCCGATCCGGCTGCGGCAAATGGAAGAAGAGCCCCTGCGTCGCGCAGTGCAAGGACCAGTCCAAGGAAATTCTGGAGGTCGTCAAGGTCATCCAGCTCCGAGGTAAGACGACGGAGCTCTGAGCGGCCTCGGCATCGTGCACTCCTGCGTGCTTCTGCCTCGGGACGAACTAGAGTCGGAGCGTATGACGAACGCTGCGAGCGTGACCGCGAGCGTCGCCTGGAGGCGAGTGTGAAGGCGCTGAAGCAACCCACCGACGCTAGTGCCGCTCCGGCGGCGGCTCCGGCGTCACCCCAGGCCGCGCGCGACGTGGACGAGATCGTGCGCCTGCTCGAAGCCGATTTGCGGCGCGAGCGCCGACGACGTCTGCTGCGTTGGGGCATCATCCTCTTGGTCGCCCTGGCAGGAGCAGGAGGGTTCGTGTCGTACCAACGCGCCACCGCGCCCGCTCCCCAGGCCAGGTTCACGCTCAGCCCGCCGTCGCTGCGCGACGTGATCGAAAAGGTGCAGTCCACGGGAGTGGTCGAGCCGGTCAACAAGGTGGAGATCGGATCCCAGGTCTCGGGCCGCGTCGTCAGCGTGCATGTCGACTTCAACGATCGCGTCGAGAAGGGCCAGCTGCTGGCCGAGATCGATCCCGAGCTCTTCAGCGCGGAGGTCGTGCAATCGCGAGCACAGCTCGACGCTAGTCAGGCGGCGCTGGGGCGAGCGCAGGCAGCTCGCGATGCGGCTCGTCTGCGGCGCGACCGGGTGCGGAGCCTGGCTGCAGAGGCCGCTGCCTCGGCGGCAGAGTCGGATCAAGCGCAAGCGGACCTCGACATTGCGGAGGCCGAAGTCACGAGTGCGCAGGCACAGATTAGCCAGCTGAGTGCACGGCTGAACAGCGCCAGCACCACCCTGAAATACACCAAGATCTACTCGCCGATCGCCGGTGTCGTCATCGATCGGCGCGTCGAGTCGGGCCAGACGGTGGCCGCTTCGTTCAATACGCCCGTGCTGTTCGTGATCGCTCGGGACCTCACGCAGATGAGGGTCCTGGCGGAGGTGGACGAAGCGGACGTCGGCAAGGTCGAGGCGGGCATGGCCGTCGACGTGGTCGTCGATGCGTTTCCGGATCATCATTTCACCGGCAAGCTGACGCAGATCCGCTACAGCCCGACGACGGTCGAAGGCGTGGTGACGTACGCTGCAGTGGTTCTGGTCGACAATCCCGAGGGCAAGCTGCGCCCGGGGATGACGGCCACCGCGACCGTGGAGACGAAGGCCGAGCGCGGCGTCCTGGCCGTGCGCAATGCGGCTCTCCGCTTCGAGCCTTTGCCGCGCCCCCGGGCGGGCGAAGCAAAGTCAGCCGCATCCGCGAAACCCGAAGCGGCGTCCGCGCCACCCAAGCGGGCGCTCGCCCCCGGACAAGGAGTCGTCGTGCTGCAGACGGGCGGTCCGCCCGAGGATCCAATGGTCGAGCGGCGCACGATCGAGATCGGCATCTCCGATGGCGTGTACACGGTCGTGCGCTCCGGCCTCGAGCCGGAGGCGCCGGTGATCGTGGACGAGAACGCGAGTGAAGCACGGCGTGGCTTCCGCCTGTTCTGAGGAAACGGCCGAGGACGGATGATGACTCCGCTCGTGGAGCTTTCTGGGGTTGGCCGCGACTACTTGGTGGGCGGGTCACTCGTGCGCGCGCTCGTCAGCGTGGATCTGGCCATCGAGGCGGGGCAGTTCGTGGCCATCGTCGGACCGTCCGGCTCTGGCAAGAGCACGCTGATGAACGTGCTCGGCTGCCTGGATCGCCCGACACGCGGAAGCTACCGCTTGGCGGGCGTCGACGTATCGTCGAAGGATGCCGACGAACGAGCGCTCATTCGCAACCGTCTGCTCGGCTTCATCTTTCAGGGGTTCAACCTGATGCCGCGCACCAGCGCGCTCGAGAACACCGAGCTTCCGCTCGTCTATCGAGGCGTAGGCAAAGCCGAGCGGCGGCGCCGCGCCCTTTCCGCGTTGGCTCGAGTGGGCCTCGAAGCACGGGTGCATCACACCCCTTCCGAGCTCTCGGGCGGGCAACAGCAGCGGGTCGCCATCGCTCGTGCTTTGGTCACCGATCCCCCACTTTTGCTGGCGGACGAGCCCACCGGAAATCTCGATTCCGTCACGACGTACGAGGTGCTCGCGCTCTTGCAAGCTCTCGTGAGGGAGGCCGGGCGCACGGTCATCCTGGTCACGCACGAACCTGACGTGGCTGCCTGCGCCGACCGGGTCGTCACCGTGCGCGACGGCAACGTGGTCTCCGACGTGCGGCCAACTGCGCCGGAAGACGCGCAAGCGCTCCTCTTGCGGGCACGCCTACGGGCAGAGCAAGTAGGGAGCTCGTGACCGCGCTGTCGGTGGCCCTGCGGGCGCTCTTGGCTGCGCGGGTGCGGGCTCTCTTGACCATCCTGGGCATCTTGATTGGGACCTCGGCGGTCGTGGTGGTGGTGGCTCTGGGCACGGGAGCTCGGGCTCGCATCAGCGCGGAGATCGCGAACATTGGCAGTGCGGCCATCTTCGTCTTCCCGGATACGGGCATGCGAGGCGGCGCGCGCTCCGGCAGCGCGGAACTCACGGATCAGGATGCAGCGGCCATTCGCGTCGACGCCTCGGCGGTGAGCGGCGTCACGGTCTGGAACACCTTGCGCGCCCGCGTGCATTCGAACTTCGACAGCTACCGCACGAGCGTGATGGGCATCGACCAAGAATACTTCGCGGTTCGCGGTTTCTCCATGGCCGAGGGGCGCACCTTCTCGGATAGCGAGGTGCGCGCGAAGGCCAAGGTGGTGGTCATTGGCAGTACCGTCAAGAAGGAGCTTTTTGGCCCCGAGCCCGCGGTCGGGCAGTGGCTCCGCATCGGTCGTCACACCTACCGAGTCATCGGCCTCTTGAGCGAGAAGGGCCGGACGCCGTTCGAAGACCAGGACGATCGGGTGCTCATGCCCATCGGCGCTTGGCGCTCGCGCATTTCTCCGGCCAGCGGCCAGCGGGTCCAGCTCATCATGGCGTCGGCGAAGACCAGCGCGCACACGACGCGCGCCGAAGAGCAAATTCGTCTCATCTTGCGGGAGCGTCATCGGTTGGGCGCAGACTTGCCCGACGACTTCGTGGTCCGCAGTCAGGAGGGCTTTCGCCGCGCCCAGAATGCCATCTTGGACATGGTCACTGGGCTCTTGGGCGCCGTCGCTCTGGTCGCTCTGTTCATCGGTGGAGTCGGCGTGATGAACATCATGCTCGTCAGCGTGGCCGAGCGGACGCGTGAGGTGGGCATTCGCATGTCCATTGGCGCACGCGAAACCGACATCTTGCTCCAATTTCTAGTGGAGGCTCTTCTCCTTACGACGAGTGGAGGCGTGCTCGGCATTGGCCTCTCGGCCATCGTATCCCGGGCGCTTCAGAATGGCCTTGGTTGGTCGCTCCGCCTCGACGGCGGGGCGATTCTGGTGGCCATTTCGACCAGCATCTTGGTCGGACTCGTCTTTGGCATCTTGCCCGCCCGCCGCGCCGCTCGGCTCGATCCCGTGGAAGCGTTGAGGCAAGGATGAAAGGCGGAGTCGTACTTCGGCGGGCCGCTGTTGCCCTGACGCTCGCGTTCTGGTCGCTTTCGCGTCATCCACTCCGCGCCAGCCTGACCTCGGGCGGCATCTTGGTCGGTGTGCTCTCGGTGACGACGGTCATGACGCTGGGCGAAGGTGCGGAACGATCCATTCAAGCGCAGCTCCAGAATCTCGGAGAGAACCTGCTCACCGTGCAGCCGCGTGATGCCCAGCTGAGCGGTGCGCGCCAGGCGGAGCCAGCCAATCTCAACGAACTCGATGGTCAGGCGCTCGCCAAGGAAGTCGCAGAGATCGCTCTGGTCGCACCGGTGCTCGAAGGAACGGGGCGTTTGCGCGTACGCGACCGGAACACCTCGGCGAAGCTCGTGGGCACGAACCAGGTGTACTTCGCGCTGCGCAACTACGAAGTCAGCGAAGGCGCGTTCTGGGACGAGGCGATGGAGCGCGCCGGCTCCCGAGTGATCCTGCTTGGGCGCACATCCAAAGAGCAGTTGTTCGGGGCCCAGTCGGCCGTGGGCGAGTTCGTGCGCATTGGCCGCCACGCCTTCCGTGTGGTCGGCGTATTGGCCGAGAAAGGGCAGACCCCTTTCGGCATGGACCAAGACAGTATCGCGATCCTGCCGCTGCGCACGATGCGCGCGAAGATCAGCCCCGGCCGACCCGGCGAGGTGTCTCAGCTCTTGGCCAAGCTAGAGCCCGGCGCGACGTTCGCAGCCGCAGAACGCAGCATGACCACCCTCCTGCGCCAGCGGCGTCATTTGGACGTGGAGGCGCCCGACGACTTCTCGATCCGAGACTCGTCCCGTTTCGCCGAGGCGCAGCGCGGCATCCTCCTGGTCATGCGCACGTTGCTCCTGGCCATCGCAGGTATCAGCCTGATCATCGGCGGCATCGGCGTCACCAACATCATGCTGGTGAGCGTGCGAGAGCGGAGCCGCGAGATTGGGACGCGCCTCGCGATCGGAGCGCGGGCACTGGACGTGATGGCGCAGTTCCTGTTCGAGGCAGTCTTGCTCTGTGTGCTCGGCGGCCTCTTGGGCGCTTTGGCCTCCGCGCTGCTCATCCCGCCGCTCGAGGAATACTTCGGCTGGGACCTCAGTCTCTCCTTGCGCGCCTTGAGCGTGGCCATCGCGGTGAGCACCACCTTGGGCGTGACCTTCGGCCTCTTGCCGGCGCGCCGCGCCGCAGAGCTCGATCCGATCGAGGCGCTGCGACGCGAGTGACTTCGGTTCAGCAAGAGCACGGCGCTCGGCCGACGGCTCTGCCGCGTGCGGGCTAGCCGCCGAGCTTGCTCTTGAGCAAATCGCCCAAGGTGCCGAAGTTCGACTCCTTGCGCATCTTGGTCTGATACTCTTTGTGCGCCTTGCGCTCTTCTTCTTGAGCCAGCTTGCTCACGCTGAGCTTGGGTTCACGGCGCTTCGGATCGATCTCCGAGACCAGCACCTCGATCACCGAGCCCTGGGTGAAATGCTTACGGAGCTCTGCACCACGCGGGGTGCCGGTCTGACCAGCTGGCAAGAAGCCACGAGCATGACGGCCCGTGGCACCGAGGATGCGTACCGTCAGGCCCGCCTGCTCGATCTTGACCACTTCGACCTTCAGCTTCTGGCCGCGCACGACCTTCTGGCGTTCCTCGGCCTCTTGCTCTGGCGTGGGAGCAGGATGCAGAGCGATACGCCGCTCGCGTGGATCGATGTGATGGACCAGCACCCGGACGACCTCGCCCGGCTGCATCACCTTGCGCGCATCCTCGACCCGGGCCACGCCCATGTCGGACACGTGGCATAGGCCCTCGTAGCCTTCGGCGATCTGGATGAAGGCGCCGAACTCCTCCACGCGGGTCACGGTGCCTTCGACGATGGCGCCCGGCTTGAGATTCTCGGTCAGCTTGGCGAAGGGATCTTCGACCAGCGCTTTGCGACTGAGCCAGATCTTGCCCTTCTCGTCGATCTTCTGGATGCGGACGTCGATCTTCTGACCGGGCTTCAGCACGTCGGCCACGCGGTCTCGCGGGTTGTGGCTGAGCTCCGAGACGTGGACCAAGCCTTCGAGGTACTCGGCCTCCGGCAGTGCCACGAAAGCACCCCACTCGACGACGGTGCGGACGATGCCCTGCATGTCCATGCCCTCCTGCAGGAGCTCGCGGGCACGCTTGCGTCGCTCGTGCGCCTCTTTCTCCAGCATCGGGCGGCGCGTGACGACGACGTCCTGGCCGTGCTTTTCGTAGCTCGTCACCTTGAAGTCGAGGCGCTGGCCGACCAGGTTCACGAAGTTGGCGGCGCGAGGATGCAGATCCATGCCCGACGCGGGCGCAAAGGCGCGCAAGCCGTCGATCAGCACCTCGACCCCGCCCTTGATGACTCCCGTCACCAGGCCCATGACGAGGGTGCCGTCCTTGGCCGCCTGCTCGACCTTCGGCTTGGCCTCTTCCTCGCGCAGTGGCTTGCGCGTGAGCACCACGAGGCCTCCGCGTCCGCCGTCGGACAAGACCTTGGCGACGAAGCGATCGTCGACGGCCGGAACGAGGTCGTCCTCGGCCATCTCGCCCCGATCGAAAATCGCTAGAGCTTTTCCGGACAGGTCGATCATCACTGCGGTGTCGAGGACCGCAGTGACCTTACCGAACACCTCTTCGCCCACGTGGAACGGCGCCCGCTCGCTGGCGTGATGGTGGCCATCCGGCTTCTTCTTGCGACGGCGCTTCTTTTTCTTCTTCGGTGCGTCGCCTGCCGCGCCTTTGGCTGCATCGTCGGCTGCGTCGGCGGCGCTTGCCTCGTCGTCGCCATCGTCGCCCTCAGCGCCATCGTCTCCGTCGCCCTCGTCAGCGTCTTCAGCCTGGTCTGTCGACGCAGCTGAAGCCTGTGCGGAGACGGGCGTAGTCGCAGCCGCGCTCGTCTCGCCTTCGGCAGCGGGGATTGCGCCGCCCGTGGGAGCAGCTTCGGTGTTCGCGAGCTCGCTCGCGGGTGCATCGTTCGCTGCGGTGGGCGCCGCGGGCGATTCGGGTGTGGAGTTCTCGGCCATCGCTGGTCCGGAAGGCCGCTCGGGGGGTCCTTCCTGGCGACCGCTCATATCGCGCCTCGGTCGCGGATCCAAACCCCACGGGCGCCGGGCCGGCGCTCAGCCCCGGGTGATGGGCAAGTGGCGGTTCTGGCCGCCGGATCGGTCGATGGCGACTCCAGGTCCAGAATTCTCGCTCATCTCATCCAGGCGCTGGACGACGCGCCCCGCCAGCTCCAGAAATGCCTGTCCGATCGGGGAGCCGGGGGCAGCCTGCACGACTGGAGTGCCGGCATCCGCCCACGAGCGCACGGCCGGATCGAGCGGCAAGGTGGCGAGGAGCGGTGCCCCCGCCATCTCGGCCACCTTCTGCCCTCCGCCACTACCGTAAATCTCGTGCCGCTTGTCACAGCCGTCGCAGACGAAGTAGCTCGCGTTCTCCACGACCCCGGCGATGGGGATGCCGACCTTTTCATTCATCGATACGGACTTGTAGACATCTGCCAGCGCCACTTCCTGGGGGGTGGTGACGATGACGGACCCGCTGACGGCGAGCTTCTGCGACAGGGTCAGCGCTACGTCGCCCGTCCCGGGGGGAAGGTCGACGACCAGGTAGTCCAACGGCCCCCAGGCCACGTCGGCGATGAACTGCGTGAGCGCCCCATGGAGCATGGGACCGCGCCAGACGACGGCCGCCCGAGCGTCATCGAGCAAGAAGCCGATGCTCATCAGCTTGACACCGAAGCGCTCGAGCGGCTGGATTTTCTGCCCCTCGATCGCGGGCTTGCCCGTGATGCCGAACATGGTGGGCACGCTCGGTCCGTACATGTCGGCGTCCAGCAGGCCGACGCGATACCCCATGCGCTTGAGGGCCAGCGTGAGATTCGCGGCCACGCTGCTCTTGCCCACGCCGCCCTTGCCGCTCATGACGAGCAGGACGTTCTGCACGTCGGGAATGGGATCGTCGGCGCGCGCTGCGCGACCGGTGGGCTTGGGGGGAGGACTCGCCTCGGGCGCCGTACTCATGGCCACCGAGGTAGCAGGGCGCCCGGAAAGCACCAGCGGTCGAGTCGAGAGCCCTGATCCGGGCCGAGTGGAGCTCAGCTTGCAGAGGATGCTCAGCGAATGGCTTCTGGCAGCCGATCGAGGGGAACCTTCCGACCGTCGACGAGGTACCCCGGCGTCTCGCGCAGCTGCTTCTTCCGCGCGAGCTCGTACCCGCGTTCGGCGGCTTCGTAGGCGGCGGGCGAGGCGACGCAGGCCTGGAGCTCGTGCTCGTCGACTCGCACATCGACGGCGAAGGCGTGCAGGTCGGGCCGCTTCTTGGCACTACCGCGCGCGAAGAGCCAGCGATCTGCCTGCCAGAAGCGTCCTTGCTCGGCGGCGCAACCAGCGAGTCGGGCCGCCCAGCATGCGCTCGTGCCGACGCGGCAGTGCATCCGGGGGTTCTGGTGGCGCACGAGGCGCACGTGCTCGTGCTTTGCAATCAAGCGCAAGGACCGCGCCGCAGCGACCTGGCAGTGCGGGCAAGCGTAGTCGGTGAATTCGTCGATGACGCGCGTCGGATGCTCCGCGCCGATCCAGGGGTCGCCTTCGGCCGTCACGCCGGTCGCGGCGGGCGGCTCGCCCTTGTAGCTGAACGCTGCCCAATAGGGCGGCAGCGCGAACCAGGTCGCCAGCGCGAGGACGGCGGGAAAGCCGGCGACGTTGAGGAGCGCTGTTCGGTCTTGCAGCGTTCCCTGGAGCGCGTGCCGGCGTCGCCAGACGATGGCCAAGAGCGCGACGGCCGTCAGGTGGATCGCCTCGCACAAGAGGCAGAACGTACCGAGCGCCCCAGCGCTCAGTGCGAAGAGCACGACCGAGGCGAGCGCTGCGAAGGCCGACAAGGGCAGAAGCCAGAGCGATTGCTGTCGCGCGGCCAGGAGGAGCGCCAGAAAGCCGAGTATGCCCCAAATGGCCAGCGGCAGCCCCGCGAAGACGGCGTACGGCGACGCCGCCACCGCTTCACAGTCGAGCCGCTGGCCGAAGCTGCAATAGCTGTCGGCGCTCGGAAAGACGTTGGTCTGGACATGAACCCACTCCAGGACCGTCGATAACAAAAGACCAACGGCTGCCAGGAAACCTGGCAGCCGTCCTAGGTCACGCGCATCGCCTGTGGCCATGCGCGCCTTCTATCAGGCTCTGTGGCTGAGTTCAGCCCCCAGCAGAGAAGCCGCTGGTGAACTGGGTCGCGAAGGAAGCCTGTGCCTCGAGGTTGGCTGCAGACTCGGTGATGAGGCTGCCCATCGTGCTGATGGAGGACTCGATGGCGGGCTGCACGCAGGGCAGCTTGCCAGCGGGTACCTCGGCCACGAGCGATCCGTCGATCACGCCTTCGAGCGCGACCTCGAGCGAGTCTTGCACGCTCACAGCAGCGCAGGTGTTACCCTCGAAGAGAGCACCGTACTTGGCGAAGGAACCGAGCATGGCGGCGCCATTGACCTGCAGCGAGGCCATCTTGGCCGAGAAGTTCGCAGCGGCCTCGGCGTTGGCGTTGGCGCTGAGCGCGAAGTCCACGCTGATGCTCGGGGGGGTGCACTGCACGTCCGCGCTGGCCTGGGCGCTAGCGGAAGCCTGGCAGTCTGCCTCGGCCTCGCAGCTGCCTTCAGCCGAGCAGGACGGGGGCGTCGCCGTGCCGTCGCAGCCGCCGGAGCACTCGCCGGTGCAGCTGGCGCTGCACTTGACTTCGCCCGTGCAGTCGGCCTCGGCCTCTACGTTGGCGGTGCACTTGCCGTGGCAGGTGCCCGAGCAGGTGGCGCCGGCCTTGAGCTCGCAGGTGCCGCTGCACTCGCCGTCGCAGCTACCAGCGCACTGACCGCTGGCGTCGGTCGCCGAGCAGGTGCCGTTGCACTCGCCGCGGCAGGTGCCTTCGCAGGTCGCAGCTGCTTCGAGCTCGCAGGAACCTTCGCAGGTACCCTCGCATTCGGCGCCGCCTTCGACGGACACGGTGCAGGAGAGGTCACCCTCGCAGCCGCCCGTACACGAGCCTTGGCAAGTGCCTTCGCACTTGACGGAGACTTCGCCGCCCGAGCACTCGGCCTCGACGTCACAACCGGCCTCGACCTCGCAGTTGGCCTGGGCGTTGACGGCGACGTCCACGTTCGCGGTGCACTTGGCCTCGACGTAGTCGACCGTCAGGCTGCCCTCGACGTTGGCTTCGATCTCGCCACGGATGTCGGCGCAGAGGTCGTCGACGCGGGCCGAGAGGTCGCCCGTGCCCACTTCGCCCATGAACGCGAGCTCCAGGTTGGCGAGGCCAGCTTCGAACTCTTTGGTCGAGGCGTCGGCGCTCGTCTTCAGGATGGCGACGGCGTTGAAGAAGCCGTCGAGCTTCGCGCTGCCGGAGATGCCGAGCGCGCCCTTCTCCACGTCTCCGCAGGGGCCGCAGACGTCGCTCGAATCGCAGGCCTGAGTGGCCATGGAGCCGGCCGCCATGATCATGAGCGGGGCGCCGAAGAATCCGATCTTCTTGATGAATGCCATTGGTAAAAGCTCCTCTTTCTCTTTCCTCACCGGGGCCTGGGGCCCGCCGTCCTAGATCGGTGCGGCCGGGCAAACTTGCCCGGCTGCGCCGTGTGCTGATTCGCTCGAAGCCAGACTCTTCTTCCTACCGAGTGGGTTTCTCTCGCAGCGCGCCGCTTCGATTCCCTTGGTCTGGCCCTCGTGTTCGCGTGGGACCCTGCGCCCCGAACGAACCCGACATTTTCTACAAGGAAGGCAGCGGACTTGAAAGGCCCACTGCATGCTCATCCCGATGCACGGCCTAGGCCACGTTGGAAACATGGCCGGATCCCATTCAGGTGACTAAGCGGGCCGGGCCAGCGGCCGAGCGACCCAGCTCTTTTGTCCTTCTTCATCGAACGCGGCGCGGGCAGCCCATTTCTGACCCGCGCAATCCCATTCGCGGCGTTCGGACAGCGATGTCAGACCCAATTCCGATGCAGGCGCATCACGAAGCCATGTGGTTCCTTTCGCTACCTCCCCGCGGGGCGGGATGACGCGGCAAAGGGTCGATGTGTGCGCTCTGATGGAGTCGGGGTCGAAGGGGGCCGTGGTATTGGGCGCGCCATGCGGCAAGTGGTTCTGAAGAGCGGCCATGTCCAGCCGGTTTGGGCAGGCCATCCGTGGGTCTTCCCACAGGGCATTGCCGAGGTGCGCGGGCCGATCGCCCACGGCGACGAAGTGCTCGTGCTCGACGCCGAAGGACACGAGCTCGGGCGCGGCTTCTATGCCGAGCGGTCGGCGATCGCGGTGCGGATCTTCGCCATGTCGACCGAAGGCGCGTTCGACGAGGCGCTGGTCGTGCGACGCTTGCGCGCCGCGATCGAGCGGCGCAAGGCCTTGGAGTTGCCGACAATGGGCGCGGAGGCCACCGATGGCTATCGGCTCGTGCACGGAGAAGGGGACGGACTGCCCGGGCTCATCGTGGATCGCTACGGTTCCCATTTGGTACTTCAGCTCGGCACGGCTGGCATGGCGCGTCGCCTGGACGCCATCGTCAGCGCGCTCCGAGCGGTGCTGGCGCCGGAAGGCATCCTGGATCGCACGAGCGTTCGCGTGGCAGAGGCCGAAGGATTCCAAGCGCCCGGCGGCGCTCTCTTCGGCGATATGCCCGAGGTCTTGAGCTTTCAGGAACGGGGCCTCCGTTTCTCGTTGCCGACGGCCCTCGGCCAGAAGACCGGCTTCTACTTCGACCAACGCCCGTTGCGCGCGCGCATCGAGAGCTTGAGCTCTGGTCGTCGCGTGCTCGACGCCTACAGCTACGTCGGGGCGATCGGCTTGGGCGCCGCGCGCGGCGGTGCCCGTGCCGTGACGAGCGTGGACTCGAGCGCGCCAGCGCTCGAGGTGCTCGCGACCTTGGCCCGAGAAAATGACCTGGCCGTGCAGGGCCACAAGGCGGACGCCGTGGAGTTCATGCTGGCCCATCCGAACGAGTTCGACTTGGTCGCTGCCGATCCGCCGAAGCTCGCACCGGGGCGCGCAGCGCGCGACCGCGCGCTGCGCGCGTTCCGGCGCATCGCCGCCGCGGCGGCGGGGGCCGCTCGACCGGGTGGCCTCCTGGCTCTCTCTTCATGCTCGCAGGCGATCGGCCTCGTGGAGGTGGAGCGCGCGCTGGCGCTCGGTGCCAAGGACGCCAAGAAGCGCGTCACCGTGGTCGAGCGCCTGTTCCAGGGCGCCGACCACCCCGTGCCGCCTGCCTTCCCGCAGGGCCTCTACCTCACCACGGTGCTGGCACACGTCGAAGCGGCGCCCTGATCGAGGGACGTAGCGTGGGGCGAGGCCGGCGCTCTTGCTTTGCGCCGCTCGTTACTCGGCGGGAAAGAGCCGCAGGTTGGCCGTGTAGATCTCGTCCGCGTCTGGGAACGTCACCGCGCCATCGAAGCGCTGATCGCTGGCGTCGAAGGTCAGGTCGAGCGTGCCAGGCCGGGAGCCGGCCACCTCGATGTCGCCAAAACAGCCCGTGGATACGCAACGGCAGGTCTCATTGGAGAGGACGCTGAGCCAGTCGCAATCGACCGGCATGTCGTTGTGCGTGCACGTATCGCCGGCGTGCGTCTCCGCGAAGAGGGAGAGGAAGTGGCACTCCTCGTGCACAGACTCGAACGGCGTCTGCATCGTGCACCACTCGTCGCGCGCGGCGTTGTAGTGGATCGGCGACCGGAACCTCGAGTCTTCGTACGTTGCGCCGTGGAGCGCGTAGCTTCCGCCCTCGAGTAGGCCGCGTGGTCCGCAGGATTCGTCGGTGCAGAGGTAGCCGAGCTCTGCCACTGGCGTTTGGGGGACGCCGGCGTGCAGTGTGGCCGTGCCATCGGTCTCGACCACGAGCTCCACGTCGGGACCACCTTCCACGTAGCCGGTCCAGCGTGTGCCCCGCAGTTCGCCCAGCTCGTTGGGCGATCGGCGCCAGGCATCGTAGGCGGCGCGCGCTGCTTGGTCCTCTTCGGCGCACTCGCCCGAAGGTTCCCAGTCATCCGGCGCGCAACCGGCGCATTCCGAGTCGCCGCCCCCAGTGCCTGCCTGGCCCACCACCTCGTCTTGCAGGCAGCCCGTGGTCAAGCCAAACGCGCAGGCAAGCGCGCTCGAGAGGCCCAACCAAGAGCTCGGGTTCCTTCGTTCGCTGGTTACACTTTTCGCACTCGTCATTTCGTGTCCTCCGGTTCGAGTTCACGCGTAGATGTCGCCTTCTCGGGCTTTCCGTCACTGGCGTCGGTGCTCCCCACGCAGGAGGCGCGCAGACGGGCCTCGTAGACTGCACCTGGCTGCGACGAGCGCACACGCGCTGCCACCCCGCGGGCGCGATCGTCTTGGCCGAGCTTGCAGAGGGCCAGCACTTCGATCACCCCGCGTTCGGTCAGCAGCGCCCCGCGTGGGTGGCGCTCTCCGAGGGTCGTGAGCAGCCCGAGAGCGAGCGCGGGGTTGTCGTTCTTGAGCGCAGCTTGCGCTCGTCGCACGTGCTCGAGCTCGTCGTAGAAGGTGGCCGCCGGCGCGCTCTCGGTGGCCGGCAAGGATGCAGCGCTGTGCTTCTTTTCGGGCGCAGCGAGCACTGGTGGCGCTTCGGGGACGAGCTCGATCAAGTCGACGCCCGCTGGTGGGGCGGAGGGGGGAGTCGCATTTGCGACGCCGAGTGGTGCCGTTGGGGCCCTCGGGCGCACCGGCGCCGGGTGGAGCAGCCCGTCGAGCGGGCGCGCGCTCATGAGGCCCAGGCCGAAGCCCACCAGTAGACCCCCGGCGCTACCGAGGAGCCACGAGCTACGAAGACGGGGCAAAGGAGCGCTGCTGGGCGGGGGGCGCACGACTGGGTGCTCGGGCACGTCCTCGCTCGGAAGGCCCGCGCCCGCAGCCACGGCGGCATAGAGGGCTGCCTGCTCCTGGCTGCTGGGACCGAGCCCCGCGCGCGCTTGGTGCAAGAGGTCGGACTCGCGTGCATCGAGAGGGGATTCAGCTGCCGTCATGGTGAGGACTCCTTGGGTCGCCGCAGAATGGGAAGTGCTGGTGCCGACGCCAGGTCGGGCGAGGGTGAAAGGAGCCCCCGTAACTCCTGGCGGAGCAGGCGGACGCGCGAGTAGACGGTGTTCAGAGGGATCTCGAGCAGGTCGGCGACCTCGGGCGCCGAACGTTCCTCGAGCAGCGCGAGCACGAAGACGTCGCGCATGCCTTCGCTGAGGGCGTCGCAAAAGGCCTGGACGACGCGCGCCGCCTGCTGAGCCGCGAGGGCCGACTCCGGGTCGCCATCGCCCCTCAATCGTGCCTCGTCGAGCTCGGTGGTGGCACGGTCACGCGCCGCCTTGCGCCGCTGGTTGGCCGCCACGCGCCAGGTGATGCCACAGATCCAAGTGCTCAGCCTGCAGCTGCCGTCGAAGCTGGCGAGCTTTTGATGCACGATGAGGAACACCTCCTGTGCGGCATCGGGCACGGCTGACTCACGGGTGCCGAGGGTGCGGAGCATCCGCCACACCATGCCCACGTGCTCGGCGAACACCGAGCGAAAGTCGAGCGCTCCGGCGGTGGGGCCAGAGGCCTCACGGGCAGAAGGCGGCGCACTCGGAACCTCGGGCATGGGGACCAATCGTCCGTGAATGTCACGCGGAGGCGGTTCCTTCACGGGCGATCGAACAAAAAGCGCACGCCGAGCTCGGTTCGAGCACCGATTGCGGGTGCGTGCGCCAGCTGACCATCGTCGAGCCGGAGGTAGGTCTGGGTGAGCGGAATGGCCAGCTCGCCCGAGACACGCAGAAAGGTTTGCGGGGAGAAGGCGATCTCCGCGAGCGCGCCCGCGCCAGCACCGAACCAGGGAGTCGTGACGAGGGCACGCTCCTGCCCGCCGTCGCCTTCCTGATCGGAGAAGATCGCGCCCACTTCGAAGGCGACGAGGGGGCCGAGAGCCAGCGCGCCGGTCGGCCAGAGGTAGGCGGCGGTCGCACGGGCCCCGAGCAGCGAATAGCTGATGGGAGCGGCGGCGTTTGCGGGAACATCGCTCCCCGGCGGCAGCCAGCGCACGCCCAGCTGGGTCTCGAGACGACCCAGTCCGAGTCCGGCAAAGAGCCCAACGCCGAAGCGCGCTCCGGGCAGCACACCGGCCGCCAGCTCGGGAGCGAGGGCGACAGACCAGCGTGGGCCGCCGTCCGGTTTTGGGCTGGAGGCTCGGGTGGGTTCGCTCGCGGGCTCTGCTTGCTCGACCATTGCTTGCTCGACCATTGCTTGCTCGGCCGTTGCCTGCGCGGCGGCTCCTTGCTCGGGCGCTTCACTCGCGCTCTCCGCCGGTGTCGCCGCCTCGGCGTCGGTCGGAGCGGGCTCGCCGAGAGCGCTCTCCGGATTGACTGCCAGAACGACGGTGAGAGCTACGAAATCCGCAGCATCGCTGCAGCGATCGACCTCGACTTCCCGCCTTCCTGGGCGACCATCGAGCGCGACATTGACGCTGACGCGCCAGCGCTCGCCCGTCCAGTGCGTGGCACCGTCCACGCTCAAGCGCTCGGGCCCCGGCAGTGGACCTTCCAGCCAATCGGTGACCTTGCTTTGGATGTAGCTCGGATCGGGGCATTCCGGCGGAGCCCGCCAGGACAGCCAGGTTGGCTCGCTGGCGTGGCTCACGAGCGGGAGGGCCGTCAGCACCGCGGCCAGCCGAATCGCAGGTCGGCTGCTGCGTCTTCTCGCTCGTCCCCGCATGAGCTCACGTCACGCTACACGCCTCGGGGCCTCCGTGCCTAGCAGGGAAGCGAAAAAGTCCCTTCCGGTAGAGCCTCGGCCGGAGCGACGTTCGGCCGAGCTCTTGCGCCTGCGCTCACAGCGAACGCTCGAGAATTTCCGTGAGCTCGTCCTCGAGGAGCGGTAGTGGGTTGCCCTGCATGCTGCTGGCGCGAGCGGCACGCTGGACGACGTCCGTCATGTGCTCACGGCGCAGTCCCCAGCTGGCCAGGCCACGGATGCCGATCTCGCCCAGCGTGCGCTCGCACCACGCGAACGCATCGTCGGCGCGGGCCGTGGGCGAGCCCGTCAGCAGCACGCCGAGCTCGTCGAGGCGGCCGAGCGCTGGAGCGCTCGGCTGCCGCTCGCGGAGCGCTCGGTGATTGACGCGCAGCGTCGCCGTGAGCAGCGCCGCGCAGAGCGCGCCGTGCGGTGCGTGGAGAAGGCCACCCAATGGCGCCGCGAAGCCGTGAACGGCGCCGAGCTTGGCGTTGGCCAGCGCCAGGCCTCCGCACAGGCTCGTCACGCACAAGTCCTCGCGGGCGTCGAGGTCGCGGCCGTCGGTGACGGCGCGCACCAGGCTCTGCGCGGCGCGGCGGATGCCCTCGCGGCAGAGAGCATCGCACAGCGGATTGGCCTGACACGACAAAAACGGCTCAATGACCTGGCTCAGCGCGTCGCAGCCCGTTGCGGCGGTACTTTCGGCTGGCAGGCTCAGCGTGAGCTCCGGATCGATGAGGGCCAGGCGCGGCAGGAGCAGCGGGCTGCGCAAGCTCACTTTCACTTGCTGTTCACGCACGTCGATGACGGCATTCTTCGTGACTTCAGCGCCGGTGCCGGCGGTGGTCGGGGCGAGCACGCTGGGGAGCGTTGGACCGGGCAGCGCCAGGCCGCGTCCCACCACCTCGAGGTAGTCGAGCGCGTCGCCCGGTGCCGGAACTAGGCCCGCGGCGGCTTTCGCCAGATCGAGCGCGCTACCCCCGCCGAGCCCGATCACGACGTCGGGGCGGGGGGGGGGGGGCGCCGGGGCGCCCCCGCCCCGCGGGGGGGGGGGGGGGGGGTTTGTGGGCGCGGGGTTTGGGGCGGGCGGGGGCCCCGCCCCGCGGTGAGGCGGGGG
>Ga0315910_10000249_pt1 | contig 59072 bp, 42 predicted proteins | sample EdamamesoilMG_FD_204470 | JGI IMG/M metagenome (GOLD analysis project Ga0315910, IMG submission 204470) | Garden soil microbial communities collected in Santa Monica, California, United States - Edamame soil | ecosystem: Environmental > Terrestrial > Soil > Garden | place: USA: California... | reverse complement strand
GCGAGACTTCCGCGGCGCGCCGCCGGCCTTCCCGGCCCTCGCGGCGCCGCGAAGGAGCGATCGATGCGCTACCGCCGCCTCGGCTGGAGCAGCTGCAAGGTCTCGACGATCTCGCTCGGGAGCTGGCTGACGGTCGGCTGGACGATCGACCAGGAGACGACCAACGCGCTGGTGCGCGCGGCGTTCGAGGGGGGCGTCAACTTCTTCGACACCGCCGACGTCTACGCGCGCGGCGCGGCCGAGTCGGCGCTCGGAAGGGCGCTCGCGCCCTTCAAGCGCGCCGACTACGTGCTGGCCAGCAAGTGCTTCTGGCCGATGAGCGACAACGTCAACGACCGCGGCCTCTCGCGCAAGCACGTGGTCGAGTCGGTGCACGCGTCGCTGAAGCGCCTCGGCACCGACTACCTCGACGTGATGCAGTGCCACCGCTTCGATCCCGAGACCGCCGTCGACGAGGTGGTCGACGCGATGAGCGACCTGATCCGGCAGGGCAAGCTCCTCTACTGGGGCGTCTCGTGCTGGACCGGCGCGCAGATCGCCGACGCCTGCCAGCGCGCCGCCGCGCGCCACGGCTACGCGCCCGTCTCGAACCAGCCGCCCTACAACCTGCTCGAGCGCGACATCGAGGCCGAGGTGCTCCCGCGCAGCCGCGAGGCGCGCGTGAGCCAGGTCGTCTTCAGTCCGCTCGCGCAGGGGCTGCTGACCGGCAAGTACACCGGCGGCAAGGTGCCGTCGGGCTCGCGCGCGTCCGACGACAAGAAGAACTCCTTCCTCAAGCCGAAGATGAGCGCCGCCGCCGTCGCGCGCGCCGACAAGGTCGCGAAGCTCGCCCGCGAGGCGGGCCTCGCCCCCGCCGTCGCCGCGCTCGCCTGGACGCTGCGGACCCACGACGTCGCCTCCGCCATCGTCGGCGCCTCGCGCGTCGAGCAACTGAAGGAGAACCTCGCCGCCGCCGACGTCGACCTCCCGAACGACCTGCGCGCGAAGCTCGACGCGATCTGAACGCCGTCTCGCGCGACCGCTACGATCGCCTCCTGCCATGGTGGCTCGAGACGATCGCTCCCTGTCGACCGCCGGCGCGAGCGTCGCGCTGCTGCTCGTGCTGCTGGCGAGCGGCTGCGTCGGCTACTACCCGCGCTGGCACTACCTGCCGGCGCGCGAGGTCCACCTGATCCACTTCGACGGTTCGGCCGAGTCGGCGGCGCAGGTGACGGCGCGGCTGGTCGGCGTGCTGCGGCCGGAGGAGCAGGACGGCGTCGAGCTGCCACGTCGCCTCCACGCGCGCCTCGAGATCGAGAACCGCAGCCAGGGGCCGCTCGCCTTCGCGACGGCGGAGACGCGCGTCGCGGCGGCGGAGCACGCGCCCTTCGCGCCGATGGAGCAGGCGGCGCTGACCGTCGCGCCGGGCGAGAAGCGGCTGCTCGAGCTCCACTTCGCGCTGCCCGACGAGGAGGCGATCGCCGAGGAGGCGCTCGACTCGCTCGTGCTGTCGTGGCAGCTCACGCTCGACGGCCGCGAATGCCGCGGGCGCGCCGACTTCAGCCGCGTCGCGCCGTGGGCCTACGAGCCCTACTGGCGCGACCCGTGGTGGTACGACCCGTGGTACGGGCCGTGGTGCGATCCGTGGTATCCCAACTACGGCATGCACTGGCACTACGGCTGGCACGGCTGGTACGGACGACTGCAAGCTCCATGAACGGACGCCCGCGGCCCGACGCCGTCTGCGATCCCGACCCGCGCCGCCTCGAGGCGCGCTTCGTCGAGCGGCTGCGCGACGAGCTGGCCGCGGCGCGCGCACGCTCGCCGGCGGGCCTCTCCGACTTAGTCGTCGTCGCGCCAACGCGGCGGCTTCTCGACCGGATCGAGGAACGCGCCACGAAGGAGTTGCGCGCGCTGGCCGGCGTCGAGTTCGTCACCCACCACGGACTCGCACGGCGCGCGCTCCGCGACGGCGCGACGCCCCTGCCGCAGGCGCTCCCGGCGGCGTGGCTGGCACCGCTCGTCGCGCCACGCCTCCTCGCCGCGACAACACCGCTGCAGCGATACCTCCAGGCGCAGCCGTCGGCGCTTGGGCCGCTGCTCGCCACCTTCCGCGACTTGCGCGACGCGGGCGTCGGTGCCGACGCGGCGCGCGCGACGGCGCCGCGGCTCGGCGCGACGGCGCAGGCGACCATCGCGCTCTTCGCCGTCTACGACGAAGCGATCGGCGCGATCGAGCGCACGGGGCTCGGCGACTCGGCGAGCGCGGCGCACGCCGCGACCGCCGCCGCGCCGCTGCGCGCGCAGGCGCTCCTCCACTACGGCGCTTACGAGCTGATCGGCAGCCACCGCGCCCTCGTCGCGCGCGCAGCGACGGCGACGCCGACGACCTTCTTCGTGCCGACGCGCGCCGACGCACTGCCGACGGTCGCGCTGCTCGACGCGCTCGGGAGCGCGCCGATGCGCGACGCGCCTGTCGCACCGCCAAGCGCCGCCGCCGTCGAGCGGACGAGCGCCGCCACGCCGCGCGACGAACTGCGCGTCGCCGTCCGCCAGCTCCTCGCGTGGCGGCAGCGCGATGGCATCCCGTTCGACGAGCTCGCAATCCTGCTGCGCTCGCCCGGCCCCTACGGCGACGCGCTCCACGCCGAGGCGGCGCTGCTCGACGCCGCCTTCGACGTCAGCTTCGAGACGCCGCTCGACCAATCGAGCACGGGTGGCCGGCTCGCGCTGGCGCTGCGCCACCTGCTCGATCCCGCCGACCGGCTAATCGCCCGCGTCGCGCGCCGCCGCTGGCCGGCCGAGTGGCCCTCGATCGAGGCGCTCGCACGCGCGATCGACGGAGCGGCGACGCTGCCGGCGCGGCTCGCGACAGTGCGGGCGTTGGCGGGCGACGACGCGACAGTCGGCGCCCTCCTCGATGGCGCGATCGTCGCGGCGCAGCGGCTCACCGACGCCGCGCTGCTGCCGGCCGCGCTCGCCTCGCGCGAGGCGGCGTGCGACCTCGCGCTCGCCCTCCTTGCCGAGGCGCCCGAACGGCGGGCCGGCCGTGAGCCGGGTGCGCTGCGCGTGATCGAGCTCCACCAGGCGCGCGCGCTGCCGCTGCGGCGCGCCGTCTTGGTCGGCGCCAACGAGCGCCTCCTGCCGCGCGAGACGGGCGACGACTTCTTCCTGCCCGACGGCGACCGGCGCCGTCTGAGCGAGGCGACCGGCGCGCCACTCGCGCTGGCAGCCGACGCCGCGCGCGACGAGGAGCTACTGGTCGCGACCGCGCTGGCCGGCGTCGCCGACCAGCTCGTCGTCTCGTGGTCGCGCAGCGACGGCGAGCGCGAGGTTGCGCCCTCCCCGTGGATCGACCGCCTCGCGCCGCCGACGGCGCCGTCGCGGGCGCTCTCGCGCCATCCGGTCGCCCAGCTCGTCGAGCTGCGCGAGAGGACCGGGCTGCTGACGCCGGCCGAGGCGCTTCTGCTCGCGCTGCCGCGCGCCGCCGCCGAGCGCGAGCCGCCGCACTTCGCATCGGCGCCGTGGCTCGCGCGCGCATGGGCACGAACCGTTGCGACCGAGTCGTACGCGCCGCGCGACGGCCGCTTCGACGGCGACGTCGGACCGCTCGCGCAGCCCGACCACTACACGCCGAGCGCGATTGAGCAACTCGGCCGCTGCCCGCTCCAGTACTTCTTCGCCAAGGTGCTGCGCGTCCGCGCGCCCGACGAGCAGCCGGCGAGCGGCGAGCTGCCGGCCAGCCTGCGCGGCAGCCTGTTCCACCGACTCCTCCACGAGCTCTACCGCGACCGCTTCCGCCGCGGCCGGCCGAGCGCGCCGGCCGACGCCGCAGCCTTCGTCGCCGAGCTCGGGCGGGAGATCGCGCCGCGCCTCGACGCGCTCCTCGACCAGCCACCGTTCGCCGGCGCGCTGCACGGCCAGCTGCGGCGGCTGCGTGTCGCGCGCTGGAGCGAGGAACTGGCACGCTTCGCGGCGCGCGACCTCGCGCGGCTGGCCGCGCTCGGGATCGCGTCGGGAGACTTCGAGACGGCGCTCGCCGGCGCGCTGCGCGTCGGCGCCGACCAGCGGCCGCTGCGGTTCGAGCTGCGCTTCGACCGTGTCCTCGCCGACTGCGACGGCGGCGAGTGGATCGGCGACTACAAGTCATCCGCGCGCCTCGATCGCAAGGCGAGCCTCACAGCCGCCGTACGCGGCCGCGAGCTGCAGCTCCCGCTGTACGGCCTGGCGCGGCTCGAGCATCTCGCACAGGAGCGTGACGGCGGGAAGAAGGCGAGGACGCTGCGCGGACTCGAGCTCTACTCCTTGCGGCCGCAAGACGACGCCGCGGCGGGTCAGGCCGACGATGAGACGTGGCGCCAGGAGCTCGACGTCGGGGAGCTGATGGCGGCGAAGGGCGAGCTCGCCGCGACGCTCGGCACTCTGCACGCGCTCCACCTGCGCGGCCTCTTCCCGCTGGTGCCCGAGAGCGACGACCACGGCCAGTGCGGCCGCTGCGACTTCCGCCTCGCCTGCCGCCACTCGCACGGCGCGACGCGCGCGCGCGCCGAGGCCGACCTGGAGCTCGCCGAATTCCACGCCCTCGCCGCGAAGAAGGCGCCATGAGCTCCGTCGCTGCCGCGCGCCCCGACGACGCAGCGCGCGAGCGCGCCGTGACCGACTTCGCGACCAACCTCTGCGTTGGCGCCGGCGCCGGCTCGGGCAAGACGAGCCTGCTGGTCGAGCGGCTTCTCGAGGCGCTCCTCGCGCGCGGCCTCGCGCTCGAGCGGCTGGTGGCGATCACCTTCACGGATCTCGCTGCCGCTGAAATGCGCCAGCGCCTCAAGGCGGCGATCGCCGCGATCGACGCCGCGCTCGCCGAAGGTGACGACCTCGCGGCGGCGCACGATCACGCCACGCGCGCGAATGCGGACGAGGCCGCTCGTTTCCTTGCGCGGCGAGCCGCGCGGCACGACGTTGCAGCGGCTTTGCTGCGGACCCGCGCATCGGCGGCGCTGGTAGCCACTCCACCGGCGACCACGATCCACTCCTTCGCGCTTCGACTGCTGCGCCGCCATCCGATCGAGGCGGTCGTGCCTGCCGGCCTCGTGATCGAACGCGGAAACGACGCCTTCGCACGCCACGTGCGCGGCCAGCTTCCGGCGCTGGTCGACGCGGAACTCGCGCGCGCGCCCGACGGAATGCTCGCCAGGCTGTTGACGCGGATGACGCTTGATGAACTGGCCGACGTCGTGACTCCGCTCGCGTGGCTACCTGTTCTCGACGGTGTTTCGTCCGGCGCGCGCGCCGACGTCGCACCGGGAATGCTCGTTTCGGCGCTGCTCGCACCCATTGCCACGGAGCTGCGCGTCGGGCGTCCGCTGCTCCCTGAACGAACGGGGCGCAACAAGCGCTTCTACGAGCAGTGGGACCAAGCGCTCGACTTCCTCGCGTGGATCGAAGCCCACCCGCAGAGTGCGTCGCATCGCGACAGGCCTCCGACCGGGTTGTTGGACGGGCTCGATAAGGACGTCTCGTCAGCCCAGGTCGACGCGCCCGGCGTCGACGTCGATCGCTACAGGATGCTCCTTGCCAAGGCGCGCAAGCGGCTTCGCCGCGTCGCCTCGCTCGACGAGCCAGCGATCGCGAACCTACTCGTCGCCGCGGCGCCGCTCTCCGCCCAGCTGCGCGACCGCTTCGTGCGGTCAGGGCGAATTGCCTCCGACGGTGCGCTGGCGCTGGCGTCGCGACTCCTCTCGACGCACGAAGCGGTGCGGCGCGACGAGGCGGCGCGTATCGACCTCCTTGCAATCGACGAGTTCCAGGACACCGATCCACTCCAGTGCGCGATCGCGTTGGCGCTCTGCCGCGACGAGCGCGGCTCGTTGCCTCCCGGCCGCCTCTTCCTCGTCGGCGACCCGAAGCAGTCCATCTACCGCTTCCGCGGCGCCGACCTCGACGTCTACCGGCGTACCGTCGCCGAGGTGGTCTCGCAGGGCGGCGTCGAGCTCACGCTCTCGACCAGCTTCCGCAGCTCGCGCCAGCTCGTTGAGCCGGTGAACCACTTCTTCGCTGCATGGACCGACGCGGCCAATGACGCCGAGCCGCGCTTCGACCCACTCCACCCCGGCCGCGCCGACGACCGCGACGCGAGCGTCGAGCTCTGGGAGGTGGCGCGCCCCGACGGGCGCGAAGACGCCGCGGCGCGAGCCGAAGCGGAAGGACGGGCGATCGCTGCCGCGATTGCCGCGCACCGTGCCGAGTTGCCGCGCCTGTCCGAGGTGGCGATTCTGCTGCGTGATCTTTCCGACCTCCACTGGTTTGCGGCACCACTGCGCGACCACGCGATCCCGTTCGCGATCAGCGGCGGCCGGACCTTCGCCCGCCGAAGTGAAGTGGGCGAGCTCGCCTCGTTGCTAATGGCGGCGGCTGATCCACACGACGAGGTGGCGGCGCTCGGCGCCTTGCGCTCCGCGCTCGGCGGCGCGACCGATGCTGAGTTGATCGCACTGAAGCAGTGGCGCGGTTCGCTCTCGTGGCCGGCGCTACTGGACGTGCCGCTCGAGCCAGCGCGCGAGCTCGCCCGGCACCTGAAGGACCTCCACGACGATCTAGCGGTGCGGCCAGCCGCGGCGGCGCTGGCGCGTTTCGTCGAGGGGACAGCATTGCTCCCGATTGCGGCGCTGGCGCGCGACGGCGAGCAGCGGATCGCCAACCTCCGCAAGCTCGCGGAACGAGTCGCCGAACGCGCGATGGCCTACGGCCTGCCACCGGCCGAAGCAATCCGCGAGGTGGTCGGCATCGACGACGACGTCGAGGGCGAGTCGGAGCGATCGCTCGCCGACGACGAACTGGACGCGGTGCGCGTGCTGACCATCCACAAGGCGAAGGGCCTTGAGTTCGACTGGGTCTTCGTCCCCGACATCGGCCAGCCCCCCAAGACGGCGACTGGCAGACCCCTGTCGGTCGTGGGCGTGGAGACAGGCGGGACGCATCTGTGCGCCGTCAAGGCGGCGCCTCTAGAGGCGCTGAACGCGGCGCAACTCGTACGCGAAGTGCGTGATGAGGCACACCGTGCTGCGGAAAGCAAGCGGCTCCTCTATGTAGCGATGACGCGGGCCAAGCGGAGGCTGGTGCTCGTCGCGGGACCGGTCAAGCGCACGGCGAGCGGAACTTGGCACGACGCGCTGGAGCGCCTCCTGCCGCCCGACATCGCGCGGCGGAGCGTGCCGATGGCGGAGCGCGGCCGCGCGCCTGAGCCGCCGCCGTTGCTCGAACCGGCCGACGTCGCCCGCGCCGAGGCGACGTGGAACGAGGCGGCAGCGCTGGCGGCGACGGCCGTGCCGCGCTTCGGCCGGCCGTCGGCGCACGGCGATGAGGCGTGTGTCGACGGCGAAGGCGGCGCGCCGGTCGCGCGGCTAGAACCAGTGGGCGAGCGCGCCTTCCTGCGCGATGTGGGGATCGTGCTTCATGGCGCACTCGCGCGGAGCGGGCCACGCCGCGCGCCGCGCGACGACGAACTCGCCCATGCGGCGCGGGCGATTGACGGCGACGACGCGTGGCGCGCCCGCGTCGCGGCGGAGGCGCGCGCCGTGGCGGCCGCGCCGCCGGCGCAGCGCCTTTTCGCTCAGCTGCGCGACGTGACAACCGTGGCGGCCGAGGTACCGCTCCACCTGGCGCGCGACGGCGTCGTCTGGCGCGGCGCGGCCGACCTGCTCTTCCGCGACGGCGACGCGCTCGTCCTGGCCGACTGGAAGAGCGATCGCGAAAGCGACGACGCCGCGCTCGCGGAGCGCCACCGGCCGCAGCTCGCGCTCTATCGCGACGCGCTCGCGGCGGCGACCGGCCGCGCGCCCGACCGGATGGAGCTGCTGCTCCTGCGCCACGGCCGTCGGCTCGTGATCTGACCCGCTCGCGCCGACCCGCTACACTCCCCGCCCCCATGGACGCCTCGCACGCTCCGCTCCCGATCGGCAGGTTCGAATGGCTGGCGCCGCCGCGCGCGACGATCGAGCTCCTGATCGTGGCGCCCCATCCCGACGACGAGGTGATCGGGCCGGGCGGACGGGCGTGCCTCACGGCGGCGAAGGGCGTCGGCGCGATCGTCGTGACCGACGGCGCGCGCGGCGCGGGCGGGCGGAGCGAGCCGGGGCTCGCGGCGCGGCGCGCCGAGGAGTCGATCGCGGGGCTGCGCGACGTGGGCGCGGCGTTCGGGTGGCTGCTCGAGCTGACGAGCCCCGCGGTGCAGGCGAAGCCGGGCGGGGCCGCGGCCGACGCGATCACTGCGGCGATCGAGCGCTTCCAGCCGGCGGTCGTCGTGACCACCTCGCCGTACGAACGCCACCCGACCCACATGGCGACGCTGCGCGCGACGCTTGCCGCCGTGCGTCGCTGCGCGAAGCCGCCGCGCGTCGAGGGCTTCCCGGTCTGGGATCCGGTGCCGGGTTCGGCGGGCGTCACGGACGTCGACGTCGGCAGCGTCGTCGAGCGCAAGCTCGCCGCGGTGCGTCGTCACGCGAGCCAGTGCGCCGACCGGCCCTTCGACTCGGCCGCGCGCGCGCAGATGGAGCGCGACGGCACGCTTTCGGAGATGACGGGCACCGGCGGCACGCGCTTCGTCGAGCGCTACCTCGACCTCGGCGAGCTGGTGCGGCCCGGCGCTCCCACGCTGCGCGCGTGGCTGACGCGCCGCTTCGAGGCCGACCTCGACGCGCGGCTCGGCGCGGGACGGTCCGACTGATGGGCGCCCCGGCCGCGAACTCGCTGCATGCGCGGATCGTCGACGCGATGCCGGCGGCGCTGATCCGCCTCTTCGCCCGTCCCTACGTCGCGGGCGAGGGGCTCGCGTCGGGGCTCGCGGTCGCGCGGCGCCTGCTCGAGGGCGCCGGCATCGTCACGACGCTCGACCTCCTCGCCGAGGAGGTCCACAGCGACGCGCTCGCGCGCACGAACGTCGCGACCTACCTCGAGATGGTGCGCGGCGTCGCGGCGGACCCGGAGTTCCGCTCGCCGCGCGACCGGCCGACGCTCTCGCTCAAGCCGTCGTCGTTCACCTGCGCGCCGCTGGACAAGGGCGGCGACGCGCGCGGCTCGCGCGAAGCGATCGAGGAGATCGCGGCGGAGGCGCGCCGGCTCGGCGTCGCGCTCTCGATCGACATGGAGGACCGCACCTGGACCGACTGGACGCTCGCCGTCGCGACCGACCTCTTCCGGCGCGGCTTCGACGTCGGCACCGTGCTGCAGACGCGGCTCCATCGCACCGAGGGCGACCTCGCGCGGATCCCCGAAGGGATGCGGGTGCGCATGGTGATCGGGATCTACCTCGAGCCGGAGAGCGTCGCGCTGACCGAGAAGCCGGCGATGAAGGAGCGGCTGATCGTGCAGTCGGCGCGCCTCCTCGATCGCGGCGCCTACGTCGAGTTCGCGAGCCACGACGACGCGGTGGTCCGCCGTTTCCTGCGCGAGGTCGTGGCGCCGCGCAACCTCGGCGGCGAGCGCTACGAGGTGCAGATGCTCTACGGCGTGCCGCGCGCCGAGCTCCTCGTCGCGATCGCGCAGGGGCAGTTGACGCCGTCCGATCGCACGCCGCCGCCGGTGCGCCTCTACGTCCCATTCGCCACCGTCTGGGCGCAGGCGACCGCCTATTGCCGGCGACGGCTGCGGAACAATCCCCAGATGGCGCCCTATGTCGCCTTGAATCTGTTGCATGCCCTGCGCGGCAGGAGCCCGGGCATTGCGCAGTATGAGGAGGCGACCGCCCGGGCGCGTCGCCGCAGTGCAACTGCCCGCCCTCATTGAACTTCCGGCGTTCGGTGCTAGATTCCCTGCCATTGATCGAGACCGTCACGGACTCATTGCTCGATTCGTGACGGCGCATCCGAACCAATGCGCGATCCCCAAGCGCGACCGAACCTACTGGAGCTGCACAATCGGTGCGGGGGTGCTCCGTGACAGGAGTCTGACGGGTGATGAACGATGGTGTGGAGTTCGTGACGAGCGCCCCCGAGGAGATGGAGACGGAGGCGCCGGCGACCGCGGGGCGTTCTCCGTGGCGCGCCGATGAGCTCGAGATGGTGCTGACCGACGCGTCGAGCCATGTCCGCTTCCTGCTGAAGGAGCTGGCCGATGGCGGCGACGTGCCGACCTCGCGGCTGCAGAGCCGGCCGGTCGCCTACGCGCAAGTGCAGCGGATCTGCAGCTCGCGCGGGCACGAGCCGCTGGTGGTCCCGTCGCTGCGCGACGGCGTGAAGAGCTACGCGCTCCACCCCGCCTATCGCGAGCAGGTCGCACGGCTCGTCTCCGACGCGGTCGTGCCGCCGCCGTCCGTCCCGAAGGATCCGAGCGAACGCAAGCCGCGCCGCGCGCGCCGCTCGTCGCAGGACTCCGCGCTCACCGGCATCGCCGACGTGCGCGGCAGCTCGCTGTCGATCGCGGCCGCCGCGCCGCCGCGCCGCCTGGCGCAGGGCACGCTCGGGAAGTCGCTCGCGATCCCCGCGGAGATCGCCATCGACTTCTGCAAGGAGCTGCTCGGCTTCATGAACGGCACGGCCAACGGCACGCGCTACCGGATCATCCTCGAGGACGACGGCTACAAGCTCGAGGCGATCTGAGCGCCGGGTTGGCGGAGCGCTCCACCGCCGCGGCAGCGACCGCGGCGGCGGAGGCGACCGTCGTTCACCGCTCCTGCTCGAGCGCCAGCGCGCGCAACTGCTGGTCGAGCGCGGCGCGGCGGCGCGCGATCTCGTCGTCGACCCGCTTCTTCGCGGCGACGAGCTCGGCGAGGCGGTCCTCGCCCTTCTGGAGCGCGTCGACGTAGCGGCCGCGCAGCTTCTGCTCCTCGGACGTCGAGCCGAGCGCGCCGAGGTTCTTGCGCAACCGCTCCTGGTCGCCGGCGATCGCGGCGATCTCGGCCGCGTGGCCGGCGACGGTCCGCTCGAGCTCGGCGATGGCGGCGCGCGCGTCGATCGCGTCGCGCAGCGCCTTCACCATCGCGTCGCTCACGACGCCGCGCTGCTGCAGCGCGACGACGTCGTCGGGGCCGAGGTTCGCGACGGCGAACTGGCTCTGGACCGGGAAGCTCTCGCGCACCTCGAAGCGCTGCGCCTGGCCGGCGGCCACCGCCACCTCGAAGCGCCAGTGGTCGGCCGTCTCCTCGAGCGGCTTCATCCCGGCGTCGAGCGAGTAGCCGGGCCGGCGCGCGTGCTCGATCACGACCTTCCGCCCCTCCTGGTCGCCGTCGCGCAGCGCGTAGACGGTCGTCGCCACGTGGCGCGCGTCGAGGAAGAGGACGCCGTTCACGAGGCGCGTGCGCGTGACCCGTTCCTCGCGGCTCTCCTGCTTCGTGTCGATCGTCACGGCGAGGTCGACGGCGTAGCTGAGATAGCGCTCCTGGCCCGGCTCGAGCGTCTCGATCAGCGCCTCGCCGGCGTAGGTCTCGTCGTCGAGCACCGTGACCGGACCGCCCTCGAGCGTGAGCCCGCTGCTGTTCTTGAAGCGGACGGCCGAGAGCGGGTTCTTCTCCCGCATCGCGGGGTTGAAGAGCGAGACCTTCGTCGCCTCGACCGTCGATCCGACGATCGGCAGCAACGCCGAGCGGTTGCGCTTCACCGTGACCGGATGGTCGATGCGGTACTCGAAGAGCGTCCCGAGCTCGCGCGTCCAGGTCTTGCCCGACCGGGCGAGCTCCTCGATCGCCGCGTCCTTCGCCGCGCCGCGCGCGCGGCCGGCGAGGAAGCCGCTGCCGCCGGGCGCGCCCGGACCCGCGGTCGCCGGAGCGCCGGGCGGCGCGTCGGCGAGCGCCTTGCGCCGCTCGCCCGGCCGGCCACGATCGCTGTCGCTCTTCTCCTCCTCGTCGGCCGCGAAGCCGCCCTCGTGCGTCTGCGGCGCGACGGCGAGCTCCTGCTGCATCTGCACCACCGGCCGGCGCGAGTAGAGCGGCGTGTAGAGGTCCTGGATGAACGACACCGGCAGGCCGGCGACGAGCGAGAGCTCGACGTCGTTCCAGTCCTCGTCGCCGGTGTTGTCGACGATCGCCCAGCCCTGGAGCAGGCTCGGCTTCGCGGCGGCGCTGCGCAGCACGAGGCGGTAGCTCGCCTTCCAGATCGGCACCTCGACCGCGTAGCTGACGAAGAGCGGTCGCTTGCCGTCGCCGTCGAGGCGCAGCTGCATGCTCTTGCGCTCGGCGCGGTAGGTGTCGCGCAGCACCTCGAGGTAGCGCTGCACGTCGCCGGCGAGCTCCTTGTCGAGGAAGCGCAGCGACTCGATCTCGACCGCGTCGAAGCTCTGCGCGCTGCCGTCGTCGCACAGCAGCGTGACGCGCGCGACCTTCGCGATGGAGCGGTCGCCCGACGGCGCGTCGCGCGTCTCGACGCCGACGACGCTGCCGGCGATCACGCGCGTCGCGAGGCGCGCCTCGACGCGCGCGCCGCGGAAGAGCTCGAGCATCGCGACGAGCGCGCCCTCGCGCGGCAGGTCGAAGCCGAACTCGGCCAGCAGGCGCGACGCCGGCGCCTGCGAGTCGTAGCCGATGGTCGAGATGCGGCCGCCGCCGAGGTCGAGCGCGGTCAGCGTCTTCAGCACGTCGTTCATCTGTCCCGAGCTGAAGCGGAGGTTCAGCTCGCCGGTCCCGTCGACCTCCCCTTCGCGCTCGAAGTAGCCGAGCCCGTGCTTGTAGAGGACGACGCGCCGGATCGGCAGCTCGAGGTCGCGCGCTGTCTCCTGCCACGCGCCCGCTCGCGCCGGCGCGAACGCCAGGAACGCCGCCGAGAGGAACGCGGCCGCCCGCCGCTGGGTCGCGCCCGCCATGTCGTTCTCCATCGCTCGCATGCCCCGCGCCCCGTCCGACCGCGCGGCGCGCGGCGAGTTCCCGTGCGCTGGCCCGCCGCTCAGCCCCCGTCGGCGGGGGTCATCGTCGTCTCGAGCTCCGCCGCGCACGCCGGAGCGACGTCGTCGTCGAGCGAGTCGAGGTAGCCCGGCGGCAGCGCCACCTTCTGCGTCCCGCTCTTCTTGCAGCGCCGCGCGCGGATCGCCCCCATCGGATAGGGCGTCGCGCGGTCGAGCGGAGCGACGATCGCCTCGATCTCGGCCAGCGTCGCCGCGCGGAAGAGGTCGTTGCGCACCGGCCCGCTCGACGGGAAGCCCTTCAGGTACCAGCCGCACCACTTCCGCATCTCCATCACGCCGGTCCGCTCGCCGAAGAGCTCGACGAGGAGGGCGGCGTGGCGGCGCAGCACGTCGAGGACGCCGCCGAGGTCGGGCGGCGGCGGCGGCGCGCGACCGCCGAAGAGCGCCGCGAGCTCGGCGAAGAGCCACGGCCGGCCGAGGCAGCCGCGCCCGACGATCACGCCGTCGCAGCCCGTGCTCCGCATCATGCGCAGCGCGTCGGACGCCTCCTGGATGTCGCCGTTGCCCAGCACCAGGATCCCCGGCGTCGCCGCCTTGAGCTCGGCGATCGCCTCCCAGCGCGCCTGCCCGTCGTAGAGCTGCGCCGCGGTCCGCGCGTGGAGCCCGATCGCGACGCAGCCCGCCTCGCGCGCGATGCGGCCCGACGAGAGGTGGGTCACGTGGTCGTCGTCGACGCCGATGCGCACCTTCACCGTGACCGGCACGTCGCCCGCGTTCTTCACGACCGCGCCGACGAGCCGCGCCATCAGTCGCGGCTTGAGCGGGATCGCGGCGCCGCCGCCATTGCCCGTCACCTTGCGGACTGGGCAGCCGAAGTTGAGGTCGAGGTGGTCGACGGCGCCTTCGCCGACGAGGAGGCGCGTCGCCTCGCCGAGGTAGTTCGGGTCGGAGCCGTAGAGCTGGAGCGAGCGCGGCGACTCCTCCGCGTGGAACTCGGCGAGCCGGCGCGTCTTGCGATGGCCGTCGACGACGCCGCGCGCGAGGATCATCTCGCTCACGTAGAGGCCGGCGCCGAAGCCGCGGCAGAGGCGGCGGTAGGCCTGGTTCGTGACGCCCGCCATCGGGGCGAGGACGACGGGCGGATCGACGCGGAAGCGACGGTAGTCGAGCGGACGGAACTCCCCCGCCGCCGCCGGCCGCCCGGCGTGGCTATCGTCCTCGCCATCCACCCTGGGGAGGGTCGAATCCATGCGTGCCTTCGTCGTCGCCTTGCTGGCGCTGGCGAGCTGCGCCGGGCCGCTCGTTTCGCTCCAGCACGAATCGCATCCGAGCGGCGGACACTACCTCGTCGCCGCGACGATCGAGGAGTGGCCGGGCGCCTTCTACTCCGCCGCCATGACCATCCGGAACCGCACCGACCGGCCGCTCAAGCTGCAGCCGACGGCGTTCCGGCTGGAGGGGACGCCGCCGACCGGCTTCGTGCCGGCGGGCGACACGCTCCTCTTCTTCGGCGAGTGGGGCTACCAGATGCCCGACGTGATCCCGCCGCGCACCTCGGTGCAGGGCGAGGTCTTCTGGGAGATCCGCGGGACGAACGTGCCGAGCGGCCCGGTCCGCCTCGTCGTCGACCTCCCCGACGGATCGCACGCCTTCGACTTCGAGCTGATCCAGTAGGCGACCGCCCGGAAGTCTGGCGGACCAGATCGCCGCGCGTACCCTCGGCCGTCGCAACGGGACGAGGAGTTGCGCATGGCGAGCCTCGGAAGATCGGGTCGCGTCGTCGCGTTCGCGTCGACCACGCTGCTCGCGGCGCTCGGCGCGGCGGCGCGCGCGCAGGACCGCCTCTGGACGGCGACCGGCGACAAGTACGGCGACGAGCTCGGCTGGGCGGTCGCGACCGTCGGTGACCTCGACTTCGACGGATTCGACGACGTCGTCGCGTCGGAGAGCCGCTTCGGGCCGATCGGCCGCGTCTTCAGCGGCAAGACCGGCGCGAAGGTCTACGACCTCGTCGCGCTCGGCGAACGGACGCCGAGTCGGCTCGGCGACGTCGACGGCGACGGACGGGCCGACTTCCTGCTCGACGGCTTCGGGCCCAACTACTCGGAGGCGCGATCCGGCAAGAACGGCAGCGTGCTCCGCTCGTTCACGGCGATCTTCCCCGTCGCGGTCGGCGACGTGAACGGCGACGGCGTCGTGGATGTCGCGGGCTACGCCACGGCAGGCTCGCTGCCGACCGGCGAGGTGCGCGTCTTCTCGGGCGCCACCGGCGCGAAGCTGCGGACCCTCGCGCCCGCCGGCCGCGGTCACGACTTCGGCTGGGGCCTCGCGCCCGTCGGCGATCGCGACGGCGACGGCGTCACCGACCTCGCCGTCACGGTCGACGGAACGGTCGCGGCGACGATCGGCCGCATCGCGATCTACTCGCTCGCGAACGGCGCGCTGCTGGCGAGCTCGATGAACGTCGGCGCCTACTCGAACATGGGGCCGACGCTCGAACCCGTCGGCGACCTCGACGGCGACGGGTTCGTCGACCTCGTCTGCTCGTCCAACTTCGCGATCGTCGGCGGCAACCTCTACGCCGGCCAGGTCGACGTCCTCTCGACCGGTGCGATGACGACGCTGGCGACGTTCCAGGGGTCGGCCGCCTTCGATTGGCTCCACTCCGAGGGCGTCGTCGGCGACGTCGACGGCGACGGCTGCGACGACTTCGTGCTGGCCACCAACCTCGGGACGATCCACTGGTGCCACTCGGGACGCACCTTCCGCCGCCTCTACGGGCTCCAATCCATCTACCCGTACACCGCGGTCGTCGGCCGCGGCGCCGACCTCGACGGCGACGGGCTCTCCGAGTTCCTGACCGGCGACTCGCACGGCACGGCGGGCCTCGTCGCCGTCGAACGCGGACGGCGGGCGTTCCTGACGGTCGAACCCAAGTACCGGAAGGTGCTGCCGCCCTCCGTCGGCGGCCCCCCCGCGCCCGACGAGGTCGAGCCGTGGGTCGCCCGGTTCTCCGGAGCCGACCTGAAGCCGGGCAGCCTCGTCACGCTGCTGCTCTCCGAGAGCGACGGACAGGCCACCAGCGTCGTCGTCGCGACCGGCGTCGCCGACGCCTTCGGCGAGTGGCGCCACGCCGTCGTCGTGCCGCCCGACGGAACCCACCACGACCTCGGCTTCCAGCTCGTCGGCCACGACCGCGGGGGCAAGGCGGTCGCCACCGCCGCCGAGCGGGTCTCCTTCGACTGACGCGACGGGAAAAGAACGCTCGATCAGGACTCTTCCCGTAACGCGCAACGGCCGAGCGCTCCGATCGACGGGGCGGCGTCGCCCTCGGCGCCGGAGGAGAGTTCTCGATGCCCGTCGCGCCTTCCCGTGCTGCCACTTCGCGGCGGATCGCCGTCGCGCTTCTCGCCGCCGCGTTCACCGCCTTCGCGGCGTGCGGCGTGAAGGACGAGGTCGTCCGCCTCGACGAAGGTCGCGGCACGACGCGCGCCGCGCTCGACCTCGACCTCGGCCGCACCGGCGGCGGCGACGAGGTGAGCCCGCGCATCCTGCGCCGCTTCGCCGCGATCGACGCGCCGTCGCACGCGCCGTCGCCGCGGGTCGATCTCGGCCGCGTCCTCTACTTCGAGCCGCTCCTCTCGCGCACCGGCAAGGTCTCCTGCAACACGTGCCACCCGCTCGACTCCTACGGCACGACGCCGACGGCGCTCTCGAAGGGGGTCGACGGCAAGGAGGGACGGCGCAACGCCCCCACGACCTACAACGCCGCCGGAAGCTTCCGGCAGTTCTGGGACGGCCGCGTCGAGTCGCTCGAGGAGCAGGCGAAGGGCCCGATGCTGAATCCGGTCGAGATGGACATGCAGCCCGACGAGATCGTCAAGGTGCTGAGCGCCATCCCGGGCTACCAGCCGCTCTTCGCGCGCGCCTTCCCCGACGCGCCGGACGCGATCACGTTCGACCAGGTCGCCACCGCGATCGCCGACTTCGAGCGCGGGCTGATGACGCCGTCACGCTGGGATCGCTACCTCGGCGGCGACGCCGGCGCGCTGACGGCCGACGAGAAGGCGGGCGTGAAGCTCTTCGCCAACCTCGGCTGCATCGTCTGCCACACCGGTCCCTACCTCGGCGGCAACATGTTCGAGAAGCTCGGCGTCCACGCGCCGTGGCCCCACTCGGGCGACCGCGGCCGGCGCGAGATCTCGGCGAACCCGGCCGACGACATGGTCTTCAAGGTGCCGACGATGCGCAACGTGACGCGCACGGCGCCCTACTTCCACGACGGCAGCGTCGCCGACCTCGGCGAGGCGGTGAAGGTGATGGGCCGCCTCCAGGTCGCGATGGAGCTCACCGACGAGGAGACGCAGCTGATCGTCGCCTTCTTCGGGACGCTGACCGGCGACCTCCCGTCGGACTACGTCAGGGCGCCCGTGCTGCCGGAAGCGCGACGGCCGTGACCCCGCGCTGGTTCGCCGCGCTCCCGCTCCGCGTCGCGCTCTTCCTCGGGTTCGCGGCGGTCGCGGTCGTCGCGGCGGCGATCGTCGCCGCGACGCAGACGATCCTGACCAGCCGCCACATGCGCGCCGAGCTGCGCGAGAAGTCGGCCCACTACGGCCGCCTGCTGCAGCGGCAGCTCGAGCCGGTGGTCGCCTTCGACGACCACGCCACCGCCCGCGAGATCCTCGCGTCGTTCGCCGCCGACCCCGAGGTCGCCGGTCTCTGCGTCTACGACGAGTCGGGCGCGCCGATCGAGGGCGTCGGCGTCCATCCGTGGCGGCTCGCGCCCGACGGCGCGTTCGAGCCGCTGCCCGGCTCGCACGTCCTCTCGATCGGGACGATCCGGTCGAAGGAGGGGCCGCGCGGCCAGCTCTTCGTCAGCCTCTCGACCGACGGCGTGCAGCGCGAGCTGCTCGACGGCCTGAAGAGCTCGGTCGCCACCGCCGCCGTCGCGCTGGCGGTCGCGCTGCTGCTCGCCCGCGTCGTGACGCGCGCGATCACCGGCCGGCTCCGCGCGATCGCCGTCGTCGCCGGCCGCATCGCCGACGGCGACTTCCGCCAGCCGCCGCTGCCGTGCGCCGTGAAGGACGAGATCGGCGCGCTCGCCGGCGGCTTCAACGTGATGGTCTCGGAGATCGGCCGCCTCTTCGACGAGCGCCACCTCCTGGCCGAGACCGAGCAGCAGCGCCTCGAGGCGCTGGTCTCCTCGCGCACGCAGGAGCTGGCCGAGAGCCGCGAGCAGTACCGCCTCATCGCCGAGTCGACCAACGCGATCCCCTTCACGCTCGACCTCGAGCGCGGCGCGTTCGCCTACATCGGCCCGCAGGCCGAGGCGCTGCTGGGCTTCGCCGAGGCCGACTGGCGGCGCCCCGGGTTCCTCGACGAGATCCTGCCGCGCGCGCGCGCCGGCGAGGCGCGCGCCCGCCTCGACCGCCGCGACGGCGCCTCGTTCGAGGTCGAGTGCCCGGTCGTCGCCGCCGACGGCCGCGCCGTCGCGCTGCGCTGGGTCGTCGGCGCCGGCGGCGGCCGCGGCGGCCGCGCGCTCTGCGGACTCATGCTCGACGTGACGGAGCGCAAGCGCCTCGAAGCGGAGCTCTACCACGCGCAGAAGCTCGAGTCGGTCGGCCGCCTCGCCGCCGGCGTCGCGCACGAGATCAACACGCCGATCCAGTTCGTGAGCGACAGCCTCCGCTTCGTCCGCGAGTCGATCGACGACCTCACCGGGCTGATCGGGAAGCTCCGCGCGATGCGCGAGTCGGTCGCGGCGGGCGCGTCGGCGCAGGCGGTCGCCGCCGAGGCCGCGGCCGCGGAGGAGGAGGCCGACCTCTCCTACCTCGTCGAGAACCTGCCGAAGGCGCTCGACCGCTCGCTCGAGGGGCTCGGCCGCGTGCGGACGATCGTCCGCTCGATGAAGGCGTTCGCCCATCCCGACCAGGAGGAGATGGCGCCCGTCGACCTCAACCACGCGATCCAGGACACCCTCACGATCGCGTGCAACGAGTACAAGTACGTCGCCGACATCGAGACGCGCTTCGGCGCGCTTCCGCCGGTCACGTGCCACGTGGGCGACGTGAACCAGGTGGTGCTGAACATCGTCGTCAACGCGGCGCACGCGATCGAGGACGTCGTCAAGGGGAGCGCGCGGCGCGGCCTCATCACGGTGGCGACGCGGCGCGACGGCGACGAGGTCGTCCTCTCGATCGGCGACACCGGCGGCGGCATCCCCGAGGCGATCCGCGACCGCATCTTCGACCCCTTCTTCACGACGAAGGAGGTGGGCCGCGGCACCGGACAAGGGCTCGCCATCGCGCGCAGCGTCGTGATCGACAAGCACGGCGGCTCGCTCACGTTCGAGAGCGAGGTGGGCCGCGGCACCACCTTCACGATCCGCCTCCCGCTCGCCGGCCGCGTGCACGAGCTCGCCGGCGCGGCGCGCTGAGTCGCGCCGCCCGCTCGCGGACCGCTGCGTCAAATTGGCCGGATTCGCTGCCGTTTCGGTCCAGGACCGAAACAGCAGGAATCGGTGACGGGCGTCAGCGGATCGCGAGCGGCTGGGTGTTGGTCGCGCGCAGCTTGCCGAGCGAGTCGAAGCCGAAGGCGATGAACGTCAGGTCCGCGCCGACGAACGACGGATCGTTCGGGATGTCGTCGCCCGCGTCGAAGCGCCCCGCCGAGTCGAAGGTGGTCAGCGCGAACTCCACGCTGGTCGGCACGCCGTCGAGGTCGATCAGGAGCAGCAGCGTCGGCGCGCCCGGCCCGCCGGTCCAGACGTGGACGTCGACGTGGTCGAGCAGGCCGACCGTCTCGGGATCGATGTCGAGCTTGAGCGGCCGGAACTGCCCCGCGATCCGGAAGGCGTCGATCGCCGCCTCGGTGATCGAGTCGTTCGGGTTGTCGGTCGCGCTGAAGCGCACCTGGAACTGGCTGGTCAGCGGCACGTAGTCGGCGATCGACCACGACGCCTCGCTCCAGCCGCCGGTGTTGCCGACGCTCTCGACCGCGACCCAGGTCGCGCCGCCGTCGGAGGAGCACTCGACGTCGAGGCGGTCGCCGTCGCCGTCGTCGTTCCCGAACCAGCGCGCGTAGGAGACGGTCACGGCGTGGAACCCGCGGACGTCGTAGACGGGCGAGAGGACGCGCGTCGGGCCGCCGTCGACGTCGCTGTTGCCCGCGACGTTGTCGGTGAGCCAGCACTGGCCCGAGCCGTCGAAGTCGGTCGGCGGGTCGAAGCGGTCGTCGTCGACCGGCACGCCGCGGTCCCAGCTCCCGTCGGAGACGTTCACGTCCTGCACCGTCCAGCCCGTCGCCGTCTCGAAGTCGAGGTCGGCGATCACCGTCTCGGTCCAGCCGGGATGGGTGCCCGTCGCGGTGAAGGGGCTCGCGGTCCCGGCGCTCGGGCTCGAGTAGGTGTTGCCGTCGGTCGCGTCGACCGAGACGTACCACTGCACGACGTCGCCGCACTCCGCCGCGGCGAGGCCGGGGAAGGTCGCGGTGAAGTGGCCGGGCGCGCCGTCGGCCATTGCGACCGTGCGCCAGCCCGAGCCGTCGTCGACGTGGAGCAGGCCGCTGCCGGCGACCGGGCTCGCCGCGATCGCGTTCACGACGAGATCAGCCGTCGAGCCGCCCGTGAGCTGCAGCTCGGCGGGCCGGCCGTTCGGCCACGTGAACTGCAGCGCGATCCTGGAGAGCGTCCCGTGGACGTCGATGCGGCCATAGCCGAACGTGTTGTCGACGCCGCTGCTGCCGAGATCGTCGCAGCCCGCCTTCAGCAGCGCCTCGACGTCGTCGGGCGAGAGGCTCGGATCGAACGACCAGATCAGCGCGCAGAGGCCGGCCGTCAGCGGCGTGGCGAAGCTCGTCCCGCTGACGACGTCGTAGGCGTCGTCGGCGCCCGGACCGGTCGTGTAGATGTTCGAGCCCGGCGCCGTGACGTCGACGAACGTGCCGTAGGCCGAGAAGTAGGAGAGGCCGTCGGTCTCGTCGGTGGCGCCGGCGACGATCAGGTCGTCGGCGTCGCGGTTGCCGAAGGTGAGGTTGCGCGAGTCGTTGCCCGCGGCCCACACGACGAGGCCGCCGATCGACTTCACGTAGGTCGCCGTCGAGAGGTTCGAGGAAGCGTCGACGCCGCTGTAGCTGACGCTCGCGACCTTGTCGCCGCTCTCGACCGAGATGCGCGCGGCGTGCTGCAGGACGGAGAGCGAGGCGCTGCCGCTGCTCGAGTTGGAGACGCGGAGCATGCGATGGCCGAGGTTCCAGCCGACGCCGGAGATGCCGACGCCGTTGTCGCCGTTGCCCGAGCCGCAGCCCGTGACCCAGGTGCCGTGGTCATGCACCGGATCGATCGCGCCGCCAGCCGACTCCCAGACCTGGTCGACCGCGTTGTAGCCCTCGACGCGGTGGAGCAGCAGGTCCTCGTGCGTGACGCGGATGCCGGTGTCGCAGTAGCCGACGACCGTGGTCGGATCGCCGGTGTGGAGGTCCCAACCGGCGCACGAGTCCATGCGGTTCGGGTCGTGGTGCCACTGCGCCGAGAGGTCGGGATCGTTCGGGCAACCGACGGGATAGACGAGCCAGTCGGGCTCGGCGTAACGGAAACCGCCGGTCGCGAGGAGCGCGGTCGCGACGTCGTTCTCGGTGCGGCCCTCCGGCACGGCGATCAGGTACTCGTCCGTCTGCGGCACGTAGGCGACGAGCGTGAACGCGTCGAGCGCGCTCTGGGCCCGGCTCCGCTCGATCCGCGCGCGCGCGTCGGTGCGGCCGGCCGCCTTCCAGTCGTCGACCGAGCGCGGCCGGACGATCATCCGCCCGGTGAATTCGTGATCGCCCGCCACCTCGGTGAATTGGACTGGGCGGACCTGCGCCATCGCCGGCGCCGCGAGGAGGAGAGCGAGGACGGGAACCGACGCGACGCGCATGCGGATGCTCCGGGAACCCCAAAGATGAGCCGGCCTCATTAACCCAGGGGTTGGGACGGAGGAAGGCGGGAGAAGGATCCGTCGGAGGATGATTCCCGGCGGCGCGGGGCCCTCCCCCGGGGGTGAAGCGGATCGCGACTCGGCGCGACTCCAGGAATGACGGCCATGAGCGACCCCCGATCCCCACCCATCGAAGAGCTGCTGCGCGGCGAGGCGTGGTCGGGCCACCGTTCGTGGCTGAAGCGTCTGGCGGCGGCGCTGGTGGTCGACGCGGCGAGCGCCGACGACCTCGCGCAGCAGACGCTCCTCGCCGCGCTCGAGCGGCCGCCCGCCGACCTGACGCAGCCGCGCGCGTGGCTGGCGGCCGTGGCCCGCAACCTCGCGCGGCGGTTCGGGACGAGCGAGGCGCGGCGTGCCGCGCGCGAGCGGAGCGCGGCCGCGCCGGAACGGCTGCCCGCGACCGACGAGATCGTCGCGCGCGCGGCGCTGCAGGTCGAGGTCGCGACGGCGGTGCTGCAGCTCGAGGAGCCCTACCGCTCGCCGCTGCTGCTGCGCTATTTCGACGGACTTCCGCCGCGCGCGATCGCGCAGCGCCTCGCGATCCCGGTCGCGACGGCGCGCACGCGGATCGCCCGCGCGGTCGAGAAGCTGCGCGAGCGGATCGTCGCGGGGCGCGGCGCGGAGGGGCGCGGCGGCGGGCACGAGCGGCTGCTCGGGCTCGTCGGATTGCTGGAAGGGGCGACGCGGCGGGCCGTGCGCGGCGCGTTGCTGGCGAAGACGCCGGCCGCGGGCGCGGCGGTCGCGGGTGGCGGCGCGGTCGCGCTCGCCTTCTGGGGAGTGGTCGGCATGTCGACGAAGGTGAAGCTCGCGGCGGCGCTGCTGGCGGTGGCGGTCGGGACCTACGCGGTCGTCGAGCTCTCGGGCCCGTCGGTCCGGCCGCCGAAGGAGCTGACGGTCGGCGCGACGCCGCATGCGCCCGAGGTCGCCGACGGCGTCGAGGCCGGCGCGCCGCGAACGCCGGCGCCGGTCGAGGCGGTGCGCGCGGTCGAGCCCGCTCGGGTCGTGCCGCCGCCGGCGGGCGAGCTGGCGCCGACGGCCACGCGCCGCGCGATCGCCGGTCTCGTGAGGACGCCGCGCGGCGAGCCGGCCGCGAACGTGCTGGTCATCGTCGAGGACGCACGCGTCGCGCCGCGTTGCGCGTCGCTCGCGGACCTCTGCGCCGCGGCGGCGCTGCTCCTGCCGCGCGAAGGGACGCCGCCCGAGCTCGAGGGCGGCGAGTGGCTGCAGCGCGCTTCCACCGGCGCGGACGGTCGCTTCCTCTTCGGCGACGTGAAGAGCGGCGGCACGTGCAACGTCGCCGCGATCGCGCGCGACGAAGGGGTCGCGCTGGCGGCCGGGCTCGCGCTCGGCGTGGCGGGCAGCACGACCGAGGTCGAGCTGCAGCTCCAGGCGGGCGTCGTGCTCCACGGCGAGGTCACGGACGCGCAGGGCGTCGCGATCGCGGGCGCGCACGTCGCCGTGATGCGCTACCAGCAGACGAAGGAGGGGACGACTTCGAGCTCGCTGCTCGACGTCGAATGCGATGCGGGCGGCCGCTACCGCACGATCGCGCTGCCGTTCGACGGCTTCCGCCTCTCGACGCGCGTCGCCGGCTGCTTCCGCGCGGGCCGGACGCTCCTCGACTTCGCGCCGAGCGAACGCGAGCGGCGCATCGACTTCCGGCTCGAGCGCGCGCCGACGTGGCGCGGACGGATCGTGACCGGCGACGGCGCGCCGGCGCGGCTGGCCGAGCAGCGGGCGCGCTTCGAGGTGATCGCGTCGGCGACCGACCCGGCGACCGAGTTCGTGCCGCCGGACCAGCTCGGCGATCCGGGGACGATCGAGACCGGCGACGATCGCTACGTCGTGACGCCCGACGAGCCGGGACGCCGCTTCGTCTCGATCTGGGGCGACGGACTGCTGCTGGGCGCCGCGCCCGTCTCGGAGACGGAGCCGGGGCGCGACGTCGTCGTCGATCTCGCGAAGCTGCCGCCGCCGAAGCGCTACGCGTCGCTGGTCGTCGCGGTCGTCGACGCCGCGAGCGGCGAGCCCGTTCCGGCCTGGAAGATCGACCTCTCCGGCGATCCGCTCACGCTCGCGGAGGCGGAGCTGAAGCACGACGAGCGCGACGTCGCCGACGCGGCCGGGCGCGCCACGTTCGAGGCGCTCGAGGTCGGCGGTTACGACGTGACGATCCGCGCCGAGGGCTACGCGCCGCTCTTCGCGAACGTGCGCGTCGCGCCGGCGGAGCGCGACGGCGCGCCGAGCGTCGCCCGGCTCGCGCTGCGCCGCGCCACCGCGACGGTCGCCGGCCGCGTGGTCGACGAGGATGGGCGCCCCGCCGAGAACGCCGAGGTCGCGCTGCTCGGCCAGGACGGCCTCGCCGCGCTGCCGAGCCCCGAGTACCGGACCCGTTGCGACGCCGACGGTCGCTTCGAGTTCGCCGCCGTCGCGGAGGGTGACTACTTCGTCGCCGCCTCGCTCGAAGGCTTCGCCCCCGCCTGCCTTCCCGCCGTCGCGCATCCGGCGGGCGATGCCGCCGCCGTCGCCGCGCGCGACGCGCTGGTCGTCCGGCTCTGGCGCGGCTTCACGGTCGTCGTCGATCCGCGCTGCGACGGCAAGCACGTCGACGGTCCGTTCAGCTTCCGGATCCGCGACTCCCGCGGCATCGCGCTCCACGACCACCATCGTCCGCGCTCGGTCACGACCATGTCGGGCGGCGCCTTCCCCTTCCAGGTCGCGCCCGGCGACTACACCGTCGAGCTCTTCAGCCTGCAGTTCGCCCCGAACCGGACCGCGTTCCACGCCGCGCCCGGCGCCACCGTCGTCGTCGAGCTCGAGCCGACCCGCCCGCGTTGACGCGCCGCCAAGATCCCGCCAAGGCTCAAGGCGCGATTGACTCCGTGCCGAGAGGGCCTAGGATCCTCGCCTCGTTTCGCGCCGGTCCGAGCGTCGTCGGAGGGTGATCGCCCCCCGCCGCGCGAGGCCCGGCGCGCCGCGCGTCCGAGCTGCTCCCTGATAGCTCAACGGTAGAGCATCCGGCTGTTAACCGGAGGGTTGTAGGTTCGAGTCCTACTCGGGGAGCCAACGCGCGCTCCGGCGGTGAGCGGCTCCATCGAAACGGTTCACAGCGGCCGCTCGTCATGCGTTCGCGTCCCCGCCGCAACTCGCGCCACGTTCGTGGGATGCGTCGTCGTCGATTTCGGTTGTTGCTCTCTGTTCGCGGTGAAGTGGCCGGACACCCGAGTCCAACCCGTGCCGATCGGCGCCTACGCGGGTCGCGGAAGGCCACGAACTCTCTCCGAGAGAGGAGAGAGCAGGGCGGTGGTTTACTGCCGAAGCGCGCTCGCCGACTTTCGCAGCCGCGGCCAGTAAACCAATCGCTCTCGCGGGTTTACTGACTGGCGTCTCGGGCAGGGCGCTGTCGATGAAACCGCCTTGCATCGTGCTCGCCGTCGAGGCTGCATGTCGTCCAAGCGCGATCTGGAGTCGCGCGGGAGGAGACGACGATGCCCGAGCAATCCCGCGCCGCGTCGGCGCCGGCGTCCGATGCGGCCGATCCTGAAGCGATCCTGCGCGCCGAGGCCGACGAGCGCGCCCACGATCGCCTGACACCCGACGCGGCGCTCGATGCCGTCGCCGCGGTCGACCTCTACGTCGAGGCCTTCCTGGCGGGCGCCCGCTTCGCCGGCGCGCGCGCTGGGGCGCGGACGTGAAGCCGCGCGTCAGCTACCGGGGCCTCGAGGAAGACCCGAGCTACGAGCACCCGGTCGACCAGACCGTCCGCCTCCGGGTTCGCCGGAAGGACCTGCAGCGGATCGTCGCGAACGAGTCGCACGCGATCGTGAAAGCGCTCGGGGCGAAGAAGAAGCACCACTGGTTCGACTTCGAGGCGGCTGCCGACGAGTTGCGCTCCAAGCGGGAGGCCGCGTACTTCGACGTCGGCGTCGAGCAGGGCATCGCGGCGTGCGCGGTGCATGGGCTCGGGAAGCCTTCGAAGAGCGTCCGGGCGCACGCTCAGCACATCGTCCAGGAGCTGCTGAGGACCGGCGGCGAGCGGCGGGAGGCCGTCGCGGCGGCGCTGGTCGCCGCCTGGGCCCTGCTCGGTAGGTCCATGACGCCGAAGGCGCCGCGTCGTTCTCGGTGACGGCCTGCCGCGCGCCTCGGATCCGGAATGCGGTCGGCGAAAGAAAAGTCGCCCACCTCCCCGGTCTGCCCGGCCGGATTCGAAGGGGTATTCGAGGTCCGACGAAACGGAGAGGTGGGCTACGCGACCCAACCTAGTCCGCGTATCGCGAGGTGTCAAACCACTCTCTGGCTGCGATCAGCCTTTCGTCCGTGTCGTGAAGAACGCCAGCGGCTTGCCGCACGCGGCGGCGAGGTCCTCAAGCTCGACGAAGTCGACGCGCCGCTCGCCCAGTTCGCACTTCGAGACCCAGGTCTGCGGGCGGCCGACCTTCTCGGCGACCGCCTTCTGCGAAAGCCCCGCCGCCTTGCGCGCGGCGCGTAGGCGCTCGCGGAACGCTCGGTATCGCCGGGTCTGAAGCGCCTTGGAGGAACCCATTGCCCAGGGAGCTTGATCCCTGGAATGGGGTACACCGCTCCGGTGTAATCGAACTGCACGCAGGAACGCTGCCCCAACCCGTGGCAGCCATGAAAGGGGGGCCAAGATGTCCGACAAGGTTCGACCGTGCCGGTACTGCGGGCGTGAGGTCTCACGGAACGCACGCACTTGCCCGGCCTGCGGCGGCGCGCGGCCGTACCCGCTGAAACGGCACGAGAAAGTCATCGCCGGTGTCGCCGTGGCTGCGGTCCTCGGCGTGCTCGGCCTTTGGCTCGCCTCGCCCTCCGCGGATCCGGGGAGCACCCTCGAGCGCCTTGCGACCGTGGCGCTGCCCCCATCAGGGTTGCCATGGACCGGCACGACTGGCGTCGCGATGAAGTACGCCGAGAACCCGATCGCAGCCGACAGCGAGTTCAAGGACAAGTTGCTGCTGATCCGCGGGAGCGTGCTGGATATCGAGAGGCGGTCTGCGAACGAGGCTGAGGTCGTGCTCGGCCAGAGCGGGCAGACGGGCACCTCGAAGCCCGACAGCTATGCGTTTCAGGTGCGGTGCCGTTTCGCGCGCGACCAAGCCGAAAAGCTCGCGCGCCTCCGCATCGACGAGGCTGCGGAGTTCGTCGGCATCTGCCGTGGGCAGCAAGGTGGGCAGGTGAAGGTCACCGATTGCGTGCTTGCCACCGCGTGGAGTCGAAGCCAGCGGGTTGGGCTTGGAGTCTCGGTCGACGACGTGATGCGCGCGGTCCCGGGCTACTCCAGGGCCATGTACGGCTACGACCAGACGCGCGGCGACATGCAGGCCATCTATTGCCCGACTGCCGACACGGATCCTCGGAACGAGTCCGTTCTGTTCGTCGGCGCGTTGGACGATCCGCATTCGGTGCTGATCACCAATGCCGAGGTCGCAGGCCGGCTGACGTCGACGACAAGCCAGGTGCTAGCTGGCGCGCTCCGCGATGATGCAGCCATCGTCCGGGAATGGCTCGACGGCGCCGTTGCATCACTGGAGCGGCGTGACAAGAACTCGGTCGAAAGGGCGTTCGGCCAGAGGATCGTCCACGTCCAGTACGACGGCGACTTCGACTTGAGCGATGTCCTCGCCACTGATGCGGAAGCGAAGGAGCGGCTCCGGCTGCACCGCGCCGTGCCCGAAAATCAGCGGTTGAGGATCACGATCTCGTCACCGCCTGCGGACGGCATTGGCGCGTCAAGCGGCGGCCGTCGGGACGGCTAGGAACGATCCCGCTGCGCACTGCCATGCGGCCCGAGGCCGCGTCTGAGTCAGTTCGAATCCGCCGTTCCGATTGAGCGGATGCGGGAGACTCGAATCGTGCCTCGATTGCGCATCGCATGCTCGGTACGTGCGCTGCGGCCCAGAATCAGGTCTTCCTGCTCGGCGATCGGCAGCAGGAAGAGGTTCATGACCTGGGTCATGCGGGCGCGCGTGATGCCGAGCCGTTGGGCGGCATGGGCGTAGTCCCGCAGCTCCCCGCGCTCGATCAGTCGTTCGATGTGGTGAGCGAGGGCGAGGTTGCGAGCGGCGCGCGAGACGATCGGGCAGGGCGTCGACGACGGCGTCCGTCCGGCAGGGGTCGGCGCTGTGCTTGATGGCGTCGGCAGGCTGTGCGTCGCAGCCGTGGGCCGTTCGATGCGGCCGGTGATCGTGATCCCGCTCATTCGGTCGCGCTCCTCTTCTGGTTCGCGAGAAAGCGAACACCCTGCGGGTGCAATGTGACCGAGACGTCCCCCGTCCGGCCATCGAATCGCACCTCTTCGATCAGCAAGCGAATCACGCGCGCTCGTTCACGAGGCAGCAGCTCGGCCCAAACCTGGTCAAAGCCTGCGAGTGCCGTGCGGAGATCGGCCTCATCGAGGTGCCCCTTCTCGACCAGCACGAGCTCGGCGCGCAGCTCGTCACGACGGGTCGCGATTTGTGCGAGAAGCTCGTCGACCTTGGCAAGCCGCCGCTGCGTCAGGTCGGGCGTCGCGCCGCCGCCTGCCGCGGCTGAGAGGATGGCGCGTTCGGTCGCCCGCCGATGCCCATCCAGGTCGAGGCGTCGAAGGTCGGCAGCGAGCGTCGATTTCTTGTCGTCCCACTCCCGTCGCGCGGCAGCGATGGTCGCGGCGACGATGTCGGGATCACGGCCGATCGCTCGGACCCGGTCAATCACGAAGTCCTCGATCTGGCCGAGCGAGACGCGGGAACCGGGGCAGGCCGCAGCGCCGGACTTCTGCGCGGTCGAGCAGACGTAGAAGCCGTAACGCTTCGTTCCGCGTGAGGCGTAGCTGTGGGTCATCGCCTTGCCGCAGACCGAGCAACGCAGAAGCCCGCGGAGGAGGGCACCCCATCGGTTCCTCGTCTCGGAGTTGCCCTCGCGGCCGTGCTTTTGCATCTGCGCCTGGACCGAGTCGAAGACCTCCAGCTCGACGATCGCGGGGTGGGCGCCAGCGTGACGCTCCGCGCCGAGCGTGAGCTGGCCGAGATAGATCGGGTTCGTCAGCAGGTGGCGGAGGCTCGACTTGTCGAAGCGACTCCCGGTGACGAGCTGCCCGCGCTGGTTCATCCAGGTCTTGTTGTGCCAGCTCCGCCGTCCAAGCTCCTCGACGACGGCCATCAGGGACCCGCACTCGAGGTAGAGGCGAAAGATCGCGCGTACCTGTTCGGCTTCGTCGGCGTTGACGACGAGCCGTCGGTCCACGACGTCGTAGCCGAGGACCGGGCGGCCGCCGGTCCACAGCCCCCTGCGGCGCGTCGCGGCGATCTTGTCGCGGGTGCGCTCGGAGATCGTCTCGCGTTCGAATTGAGCAAAGGTTGCGAGGAGGTTCAGCGTCATGCGTCCGACGCTGGTCGAGGTCGAAAACTGCTGGGTCACCGAGACGAACTCGACCCCCTTCTCCTCGAAGCGCCGCATCAGCTGCGTGAAGTCAAGCAGCGACCGGCTCAAGCGATCGATCTTGTAGACGGCGACGATGTCGACGTCGCCGGCGTCGACGTCTTGGAGTAGCCGTTGGAACGCCGGGCGGTCGAGCGTCGATCCCGACTCGCCGCGGTCGTCGTAGCGCGTCTCGACCGCGATCCAGCCGAGCGATCGCTGCGAGGCGACGTACGCCGAGATCGCCTCGCGCTGCGCGTCGGTCGAGCCGTACTCGTCGCCGCGATCGACGGACTGCCGGCAGTAGATGCCGACGCGTTTGACCGTCGGCGGAGCTGCCCCGTTGCGTGGCGCGTTGCGTGCGAGCGAGCTGGTCGGGGTCACGCCTTCTTCCTCCGCCCGCAAAGCCCGAAGAACAACCTCCCGTTCCAGTGCGTGCCGGTGATCGCCTTGGCGGCGGCGCTCAGGCTCGCGTGGACGACGCCGTCGTGCTCGTAGCCGTCGGCCACCACAGACACGCGAACCTGCTGGCCGCGCCATTCGCGGACGAGCGCAGTGCCGATTGGTGGATCGCCCGGCTTCCGCGACGGCGAGAGGTGCCCGCCGACGGTTCGGGACGACGGCTCGCCGGGCCAGTCGATCTCCGAGATCAGCTCCTCGAGCCGCCGGCGCGCCACTTCGGAGAGGCCCCCAAGGCGCCGCTCCTGGATGCGCCAGGCGAGGCGCTTGATCAGCCAGACGCGGTGCTTCGAGCGCGGCTCCTTCCCGAACTGCTCGCGGTAGCGCGCGACAAGGGCGGGGACGCCGACCTCTCGGAGTTCTTGGAGTTCATCGGCCATGGTCGTCATGCGGTCTCCTCCCGCGGCAGCAGCGCGTCGGCCCCGTGCCTCTCGCACCTGTTCACCGCGTTGCCGCATGAGGGCTCGATCGGGGGCGTGAGAGCAAGGGCTTTCGCACGCGCGACGGTCAACCGGCAGCAGCCGGCCGCGAGGATTGCGGCGACCACCGCCTTGCATTCCGCGGGCGAGTTGGCTGAGGGATCCCCCGCAACCGCCGTCGCGTCGGTCTTGGGCAGGCGAGAGGCATCACGCACGGGCGGCGCCTCCACCCGCGCGGTTCACGTCGCCCCAACAGACCGCCAGCGGTTTGGCGGGTGGGTGGCAGGATGCGCATTGGATCGGCGCGGCTTCGTCGCGCTCCAGGCGCCAGACCTTGGTGTGATTCGGGTAGGTGCAGGCGGCGCGCCAAGGCGTCGCGCGCGTCGGCGGCTCCGCGCCTTGCGCGTCTCCTTCCAGCGGTGTCCCTTGTGGCCCAATGGTCCCATCGACCTCACCAGTCCCCGTGGTCGGCGGCAGAAATGGGCCACGGTTTTGGGCCACGTCGGCGGTCGTGTCCGCGACCGTGGCCCAATCCGTGGCCCCAGCGTCGGCGTCATTCCCCGGGGGAGTGGGGTCGGCGGCGAGTGATTGGGCCACTTGGGACCGTTGGGCCACCGTTTCAGGGAGAGCGGCATCGTCGGTGCCATCGAGCGCGGCCCTCGCCAGATGCAAGACGTTGTGCCGAACGCCGCCTTCGGTTCGGCGCACGAGGAATCGCTCGCGATGTCCGCGCCGCTCGGTCGACTTGAGGCGCCCCGCATCGCGCAGTCGACGTCCGAGCATCTGCGGCGACAGCGGCAGCGATTCACCCTCATCGCGCACCATGCGCTGCGCAACGGCATGGGCAACATCGGGAACGAGGTAGACGTCCGCACCGCTCGCCCAGCCGATGCGTTCGCCGCCGGGTCGCACGCCCTCCACGGTGGCGCGCCATCCAAGGGCTTCCGATGCAGGCTCGCCGTCCACCGGCGCGAGATGCGCCTTGCCGGCGACGATCGCAGCCTTGAGCAGCTCGAGGAAGCGGGCGACGGGATCGACGGCACCCTGATGCTCGCGCTGATCCGCTGCCGCCTCGATCAGCCCGCGACAGACCCGATCGACCAGGGCCGCGGCGGGGGCTTCGTCCAGCGCGCCGGCTTCCTCCGCGAAGGCGGCGAAACACTCGATGGCCGCCTGCAGCGTGGCGACGGTCTCGGGTGAACGAAGATGCCCGTCGTGATCCGTTCCGCGGTCGCGAAGCACGGCGACCCGTGCGCGGTGAGCCGCCAAGGCCTCTTGGTGCCGTCCGGCGAGCCACCGGATGTAGCCCGCCATCGCTTTTGCAAAAAGTCCGTCGCCCGCATCGCGTTGGCACGCGGACAGCAGGTCAAGGCGCACGTCGCCCTTGCGCACCTCGAGCGCGAAGAGGCGGGCGCGAAGTGACTCGCCGCGCGGCAGATCCTCGCCCGTCGCCAGCACGGAGCCCCGCGGCGGACGAATCGCGCGGGGTCTCCCGTCGGGGCCGAGTCGACCTCGGCCACTGCGGTTGGCTTGCGCCCGAAACACCCGGTCGGCGTCTCGATTCAGCCGTTGGATGTCGGCGGCGGCACCCGTCGGTGCGAAGTCATCGACGACGATCAGGCCGTCCTTCGCACGGAAGAGCAACTCCTCCGTGAAGTTGCTGGTGCTGGTCCAAGATCCCGGGAGGTGACCGGCGTCCATGCCGGGTCCGAAGTGCTGCTGCGCGAGCACGGCGACCGTCGTTTTGAGGACGCCGGTCGGACCGAACAGGAAGAGCGAGTGGTCCGCGTTGGACAGTGGCGCGCACCAGATCGCCGCGAAGAGCGGCGCGGTGATGCGATCGGGGGCCACGTCGAGCACGCGCAGGCTCGCGCGAAGTGCGGCGCTGAGGTCAGCACCCGACGGCGGCGCCGGCAGAGCGAACAGTGACAGCGCCTCGGGTAGCTGCACCTCCACGTCGGAAAGTGGACCGTCGGCTCCGAGGGCACCGGCGGCGTGGAGGTACACCCAGCCGCTCTTGAGCAGTCTCCAGCCGGTGTGCGTGTAGACGATGCGCCGGGTCACCTGTCCGGAGAGCTGTTGGATCGCGGCACGCGCATGGTCCCGCACGCCAAACCCTGGATATAGGAACGCCGCGGCGCCGAGCTGGGGGAGGACCCAGTCGAGGCTCGCGAAGTGCTCCGCCATCACGGCGCACTCGACTTCGACCGCGCCGACTCGGGCGACGATCCTGAACATCAGCCGACGCTCGACGCCGTCGTCCTCGGCGACCTCGGCCTCGATCTGCGCCACGAAGTTGGTGAGAGGGATCGGAACGTCGCCGGACTCGGTCGCCTTCATCCACACCAGCCCACCATCGATCACCACGTATGGGTGCGCTGGGGTCGAGGAGTCACCGGGGGGATGATGCACGTCGGGCGTCGCGAGGCGCAGCAGGTCCTCAACGGTGTGACCGTTGGCGAGGAAGTCGTCGAGCCCGACCTTGGATCCGTCGGCCGCTGGTGGCAGGTAGACGAGCAGGACGTGGGCGTGGCGGTTCTCGAGGAAGGCCTTCAGCCGGTCCAAAGCCTGGGCCACCGGCAGCTTGGTCATCACATCGCTGTCGAAGACGATGTACACCGTGCGGCCGTTGAGCGCGATCGACTCCCAATCCGGGAGCGCTGCCTTGCCCCCGAACTCGTTCGTCCCGCGCCAGTTCCAGACGCCAAGGAGCCCGATGCAGCACAGGCCGCACGACACGGCCGCGTCGGCCTTCCGGATGCCCTCTGTGATGATGATTGGGACCTTGGGATCGCCGATTTGAGCTCGTGCCGCGCGCGGCACGTCAATCGCCATCCTGGCGCTGCGCGGGGTCTCGTACTTGAGCGCCTTCCCGTTCGCGATCCGCGGATCGTCCGGGCGGGCCTGGTAGAGCACAATCTCGCCGTTGGCACCGTGGACCGGTAGCAGCAGCGCTGGGACCCGGCACTGCGGCCGTGAGAACCCGCGCTCCTCCAGCTCCGACTTCTTCGTGACGCTGCGGTACCCGCGGTCGATCGCGACCTTGGCCGCGATGGCGGATCGCGCGAGCAACTTCCGGTGCTGGGGCAGGAGCGTCGACAGCTCGGGGGCGCGGTCGTAGTCGGCGAGGATCTGCCTGGCACGGTCCTCGGCCGACGGCGCCGCCCCAGTCGGCGGTGCGCCCGCAGCGTCGGGCGGAATGGGGTCGACCGTGGCCATCAGGCTGGCCGCCGGGTCGGGTCACCGAATCTCTTGCGACCGCGGCGGTGCGCGTGACGAGATGCGTTGCGCGATCGCGCGGTCGTCTCGGTGGCGCGATCGAGTAGGGCGCGCTCGACGGCTTCGGCGTTGAAAAGGAGCCGACGTCCGGCGCGGAGGGAGGGGATTCGTCCGGCCACCGCCTCAGCCTTCAACCAGGAGGCGGCGAGCTTGAATCGATCCGCGAGACGGCGGAGAGACAGGAGGTTTTTTGGTTCCGACTGCATGGCGATCAGTCTTGGAACCAGACTGCGGGCAAACTGCGGGCGTTTGGTGGTTTTCTGGCGGTCTATTGGCGGTCTATTCGCGAGCTTGTTCCGCGAAGCCGAAAACTCCTCGGCGGAGGCGCACGATCATCGTTCCCCAAGAAGGGTGAAAGCCGTCCTTCTTGTTCCGAAAGGTGTCGGACAAGCGGAAGCGGTCGGCGGAACTATCGATCGATTCAGCAATCGTTTTCTCGCTGAGTCCATTGGTTCCCTTGGCCCACTCCTTCCACAGGAGGCCGACGCACTGAGCTTGCGTTTTCGTGAACGTGTGACGCGTACCGTTCCAGGTCACCGAGCAGAAGTCCTCGGAATGCTCGACCGCGCGGCTATCCGATGTCGTCGCCGTTGAGGCGATGGCGTCAAGTCGATCGAGATCGTTGCTGACGCCTCGCTTCAGTCGTTCGAGTTCGCGTGGTGGGATGCGGTTGAAGTGATTCGTAATGCCTTGCCAGCTGGAGAGGACGTTTCCGCCAAGGACGTTCAGGCAGCGCATGAGGAGGTCGAGGTAGGCCGCAAACACTTCGATGAACGTCTCGCCGCCAAAACCGAACTTTTCGTCACCGGCATGCACGTCTTGCAATCGAGACGGGAAACCGATGATCAATCGCCGGTGCGCACGGACGAGCGTCTCGTGGTCGCCGGTCGACGCGAGCAGGTCTTGGACGCTGTCTTGCAGTTCGGTCCAGAACTTCCCGTGTACGTTCGGGTCGAGCTTCTGCGCTCGCTTCTTCTTGACTGCGCGCTGGTAAAGGTGCCAGTACATCGGCGCAAGATTCAGCGATTCTCGTGAACGCGCGATCTTGGAGAAGACCCTTTCGACAGCAAGACGAGCCGCCGTGTTGTCATCCTGTACAACGCTGTTCGGCGTTGAAGATCCACTCTTTTCGGGTGACATCAGGCTCTCGTGATCGATGGCTTGGCGGTCGTGCGCCCGTGGGTTCGATCTCAGGCCCGCCAACGAGCGCGGGGAGTCTACTTGTGCCCTGCCCGGGCATTGGAAGGTGGCCGCTGGGCGTCAGGCATGAGGGGGCACGGGCGGTCGTCGTCGGGTGACGGCATTCGCTCGTCGGGGACCTTCGGTCGACGTTCTATCCATGGCCGCCGAGTCCGAACGCGAACGAGGAAGGAGCATCCGAGGGGGGTCTCAGTCCGACGATGAAGGAACCCGCCACCGCCAGGGGGCGCCTGGGTCCTCCCCGGCGATTGCGCCGTGCGGGTGCCGCCCGCGCGACGGGTTGATCTAGTGTCCGGCCCGCGAATCCGCCTCCGCACTCCGCAGGCGCCGTAGGTCGTTTCGGGGCGCCAATCCGCGCTCAATCCGTCCCTGGGGCGACCCAGGGGACTCCGAGCGCCCGCACGACAGCGCAGATCGAATTCGACGGGGTGCGGAGCAACGCGCCGAATTCCGCAACGCGGGAGGTGTGGCGCCGAGTCGGTTCTCAGGTCGGGAAGGCACCGTCACGACCGGCCTCATCGATTGAACCGATGCCGGCGTCTTCAGAGACCGGCGATACGGCATGTTGACGGAACATAGAGCCCTGTTCGCGAGACGCCGCCGACCGCACGGCACTGCCACAGAAGGAGAATCCGCCGTGAGTGATGAACTTGAGACGTTCACGGTTCAATGCGAAGCGGGCCATGCGGCCGAGCTCTCCATCGACGAACTCGAAGAACTCTTTGAAGTTCCGCACTGTCCTGGAAGTGACGACTGCCCGGCGGAGATCGATTCCTGCGATCCAAGTGATCTTGAGGTCGCATGCGTGCACTGCGAGTGGAGTCTCGGCGCGAGTTGGAGCGAGGCGATGCAGTGGATCGGTAGTGCCTGCCCTCGCTGTACTTCCAACACCGACACGTCAGGCGAGATTCACCTTGTCGGCACTCATCAACATCAAGTTGGCATTCACGTTGGCTTTGATCCTCCGGCGGACGTCTCGCGACTTCGACGCCCTACACGCCCCGACTACTGGGAGGTGGTGATCCACTTCACGCGCCGTAGTTCGCTCGTCGAGATTTTGAAGCAACGAACGATAATCGCCTCTGAGACAGGATTCTTCAAAGTGCCAGCAGTTTGCATGTCAGAAACACCGTTGGAGTTCTCTGGCGAGATCAAGTCGCGCTTCGGCGAGTATGGACTCGCGTTCCGCAAGTCCGACGTGATTAGATTCGGCGGTGGTCCAGTGCTCTATTTGTCGGACCAACTAGTTGAAGAGCAACGCGCCAAAGGCGATTTTGCGGCCGGCCTCCGCCCATTTGTCAACGTACTCCGAATCCCGTCGACAGCAGCTTCAGTTCGGCGCGCAAAGAAGTTTGATTTCCTCCATGAACGCGAATGGCGAGTTCCTAAAGACGTGCCGCTCGATGAGCTCTTGCCGGTAGGCCTGGTGCTGCCGCGACAAGAAGGAGGTCAGCGGTTCTCCGGTGACGACGGTCCGATCTTGCTGAAAGCTGCTCGCGAATACGGTGAACTCTAGGCTGGATGCACTGTCGGCGACGGAGTCGCAAGAGCTGACGCGGCCTGACGTAGGGAACTCAATCGCTGAGTGGCGTCGAAGTGGCGTGGTATCTGGTACTGGTTAGGAACGAAGTCGTCGCTGATGCTGGATGGCGCGCATGAGCTGCATTCAAGCGTTGGCTGAGGCAGCCATCTCGACATCCTTGCCGAGCGCATCTGCGACGGCCTCGAGCGCGTGGTAGATCTCGTCCAGCAGCATTTCCCGGATCCGACCCACGTCGGATTCGCCGGCGATCTCGATCGCCAGACGGTCGGGGATCTGCAGGAGCTGATCGCGGAGCCTCAGCGCGACGGCCGCCTGCGCGTGCCGTACGTCCTCGGCGGAGACGAGCTCGCCCTGCTCGCGCTTGAGGTACAGCTGCGCCAGGTTCGCTTTGGCGAGCTTCTCGACGATGAGCACGCGTCAGTAGTCGTCCGGTCGACCAGCTGCCGCGATGGAGGCGTGGTCTGGCGCCCTCGATTGGGCCGGGTTCGTGCGCGCCCGCCACTCCTGATCGGCGACGGAGGCGAGGATCTTCGGCGGAGCCCCGTCTGCCGAACGCACGACCGAGCGGACGAGCGGACCGTCCTGGATGGCGAGGCGGACCGACTTCTCGTTCACGCCTCGGTGCCGCGCGTAGGCGCGCACGGCGATTGGGAGTTCTGGGGGCGGCGGTTGCGTCATGTCGTTCACCCTCGGCAGTCAGGTCAGGCTCGTGCTCACGCCGGCGTTGGTCGCCCGTCGATGTCCGACCCCGGTCGGAAGCGCCAGGGTCAGGCGGTCGCCGCGAGGCTTTCGTCGGCTGCACCGCCGTCGCCACCGCGCCGCAGCAACGCAATCGCGTTGAACGTCCGCCCGTCGCCATCAAGTCGCGCCGTCCCCCCGGTCGCCTTCTGCCAGCGCAGGATTGTCCCGTCGACGAAGGTCGGCGACAGTTCAAGCGCCCGACACGACCGGCCCAGGCGCTCGGCCGCGATGATCTGGCTGCCTGACCCGCAGAACGCCTCGAAGACGACGTCGCCAGGCCGCGTGTGGAGCGCCATCGGGATCTCGAACAGCTTCGGCGGCTTGCTGGTCGGGTGGAAGGTCGAGTGCCGGGCCTTGCCGTCCCAGTCGACCTCCCAGACGGTGTCGAGCTGCGCATGCCCGTGCTTCGGCTGGTTGCCGCGGCGCCAGCCGAACGCCGCGGGCTCGTGCCGCCACTGGTAGTACGAGTGCCCGAACACGCCGGCCGGCTTCACCCAGACGATGACCTGATGAAACAGGATGTCGTGCTTCTCGAAGATGGCGGCAATCACCGGCTGCTGCACGTGCGCGTGCCAGACGTAGATCGGCGTGTCCGGCAGCAGGTGAGGGAGAGCGGCGGCGAGGAAGCTGTCGAGGAACGTGCCGAGGTCGCGGATGTCGATCTCCCGGTAGACGCTGCTCCAGTCCTTCCCGCCCGGACGGCCGTCGTGCGTCGGACGGTTGGTCCCCGTGTAGTCGACGCAGTACGGCGGATCAGTCGCCATCAGCGTCGGCCGCGCTCCGCCGAGCACCCGTGCGATGTCGGCCGCCTTGGTCGAGTCGCCACAGAGGAGGCGATGCTCGCCGAGGATCCAGAGGTCACCCTGGCGCGTAACCGGCGTCTCGGTTGGCGCTTCCGGGCCCGGGTCGGAGACGTCAGGGTTCACGACAGCGGCGTCCGCCGCCTCGATCAACTTCAGCGCGTCCTTGGTGCGAGTCAGCTGAAGCTCGAGGAGATGGCCCTGTTCCTCGATGCTGCGGATCTCCTCTTCGGTGAACCCCGCGATCTTCGGCAGCTCCGGGTTGGCGAGGCGAAGCTCCTCGAGGACGGCGTCGAGCTTGGGCCAATCCCACCCCCCGTGGACACGGTTGAGCGCGAGATTGAGCGCCTTCTCGTCCAACGGGTCGAGGTCGACGACGACGACTCGCGTCTTCGTCTCGCCCATCGCAATCAGCGCATCGAGACGCTGGTGCCCGCCGACCAACTGCTTCGTGCGCCGGTTCCAGATGAGCGGCTGGACCAAGCCGAAACGCTCGATTGAGGTCTTGAGCGCGGCCGCCTCGTGCTGCGGCATGATCCGCGGGTTCCACTTTGCTCGACCCGCCGACAGCTCGGCGACCGACATCTCGACGTCGTCCCAACGCGTGCTCGCACTCATGACTACAGCCCCAACCGAGAAGTGATCTCGCGGTCGCCATGACCGCTGCGCCGTGCTCGATTATCTCAATCACGGCAAGCAAGCGCGTTCGGTTTCGCGTTCTCAACGGTTAACAGACTCGGTCGAGTTGAGCGACGCTGACGTGCGCCACACGACGCGACGCGCGGCCTGTGTTGGACGTTGCGTCTGCTCGCGATTTGGTGATCGGACGCGCGTTGTCACCATCGCGATCAACGCGCGCGACGATCGACGCGGCGAGCGGCAGGGAGAAGCGACGAATCGGGTCAACGTCCGGAACGGCGGGTGGTCGTGCCGAGACGCGATCGACCTTGCGATGTGAGCACCGCGACCCGAGGTCGCGAGGCTCGCACGGCAGCACGGCGTCGATCACGCGATTGCCGCCGACGCGATCTCGGCGTTGACCCCATGTCGTCGAAGTCAGCAAGGACTCCGTGGCGCTGCGAATCGGTACGTGACGGCGGTGGCGAAACGCACGCGGCAACCCTCGATCGACCGTCGCCGGCAAGATCGGGTCGTGGTGGCAACCGCGCTGCGCGCTCCGTTCGACTGCTCCCCGGAGAACGGCCGACGAACGGTGGTCAGCGGCAACCCCGGCAACTCGCGGGTATCCAGGTTCAGCCGCCGTCTGAACCACGCTGGTCGGTCGGAGGCATCAACCCGGTGCCTGCTCCCCGGGGCGGCCCCCCCCGGCATGGGTCCTTCCCGCGATCCGAGGACCGGGGGTGACGCGACGCGCGGCGTTTTCGTAGCCCCAGGGCTGGAAACCGGGTTGCCACTTTCCGACCGGCGATCGCGCTGCGGTCGTCTTGGGCGTGGCCAGTCCAGGTCGTCGGTGCTCACAGAGTCCTTCGCGCGGTGCGACATGCGGGAGACGCGGGACGCGCGATCATGGCTCCTACGACGCGCCCAACCCCTCGAACCGCAGCTCCCGCACGCTCCCGCTGCGAGTCAAGTACTCGAAACCCTGCTCGCAATGCCGGCCGCGATCACTGGATCATTCACTCGCAGACCGACCCCGCCGCTCTTCTCCTGCGCGGCGTGCGTGAACTTCGCCGTCGTGACCAGGGCGGCGGTCGAGTCGATCACGATGCACTTCGCGTGCATCGCGGAGCGTTCGCGCGGCTCGATGGCGAGGCTCCGTGGATCGTAGTAGACCGAAGGGAGGCGCGTGCCTGGCCACTTGGTCGCGCGGAACGCCGCGGCGAAGCCAGCGACGATCTCGCCTTCGGTCGTGGTCACGCTGTAGCGCCGCCCGACGTAGAGGACGAACGTGACCTGGAGCGACGGCTCGGCGTCGAGGCGAGCCGCGAGGAGCCTGAAGAGCTCGCGGCCGGCGTAGACGACGTAGCCGACGATCAGTACGGTCCGCCGTGCTGCGGAGAAGCGTTCGCGAACGACGGCGCCGGTGTCGTGGGCGGTGTCGTTCGGGATCGCGCGTCCGGTCCAGACGACCTCGATCGAGCGATCGCGTGACTCGCGCCGACCTCCGCCCCGACACGTCGTCATCGCGTTCCAGATCTCGTCGTCGGAGTCACCGGCGAGCCCCTGCTTGACCTTGTGCTTGCGCGCCCGCTCCTGCGTGAGCCCGGCCTTCGTGCCGACTTTCTGGAGGGAGTCCTCCCACAGAGGCTCGATCACCTGCGGCAGCCGCACGTCCTGCGGCGGGAGGGCGATGACGCTCATCGACTGGGTGAAGTAGGCGTTCGACGCGCTGCTGCGGACCAGCAGGCGGCTGCATTCGCAAGCGTTTGCGCGAACTGGGACCGAGCCATGGCCGATCGCCGGCGCATCGGCCGAGCGCATCCGAGCCCGGCTTGGCGGCTCCATGATCGAGCGGTGCGCCTTGCACTCGCAGATCCCCACCAGCGAACCGACGTCGCCACTGGTCCCGAACTCGTCGAGCCACATGGGTTGCTGGCACTGAACGCCAACGCCATGGGCGTAGACGTACGCGTCGATGTCGGCGATGTGGCCGCGCACGCAGGCGCGCGCGAAGCGGAATGGGACGAGGTCGTGCTTCATCCGCGACACGTCTTCCCAGCGTCCCCCACACCGTCGTCCCTGACTCAAATGGACGTCGTTCCGGTGAACGAGGCGGTGGCTGTGCGCGCCGGACTGGCCTTGCATCACCGAGCCGACGGTCAGGAACCATTGCAGGATTTGCCAGACGCCGACTCCCGGCGTGCCGCTGTCGTCCGCATCGGCGACCGGTGGCGCATGTAGCCGTAGGTCGAGGAGATCCGACAACAGGGCTTGGATCTTCTGGAGGATGCGTGGGTCGTCGATCTCTGCATCAACCATTGGGCAGGATCTCCCGATGGACGCCGTTCACCTGGGGAATTTCCGCCGCGTTGGACGGATCCTCCGAACGTTTGGGCCGCCGAGACCTCCCCGCTGGAATGCCGAATCCGTCGCGATGCTCAGGTTTGCCCAGTCGCATCCTCAAGAATCGCGGGGTTCGGGACCGGCGTTTGCCGAGCACTCGGATCCATGAGTTCCAGCGCTTGCCCACTCGGTCCGGTTCGTTACACGCGGTTCGTCGGACGGAGCTGGAACCAGAAAAGGGAGGACGTGATGCGCTTCATGCGGATGAGCTGTGCCGTCGGGATCGCGTTGTTCGTCGCTGCCTGCGCCGGTCCGACTGACGGGTCACCGAGCTGCCCAATGGGTGACTGCCGGTGCGGAGATCCGGAGGTCGATGCCCTCGGATGCTCGGCGCAATGCTGCATGTCGAACGAGGTGGCGTGTTCCAACGGACTCTGCGCGTGCTGCGCGACGCCCTCTCGTTGACTCGCTGTTCCTCACCGAGCCGAGACATCCAGAAACCTGGCAGGAGACGACCATGACAGGGCCCGCGTCCGTGCTTTCCGTCTGCATGCTGGTCCTGCTCGAGACGAGCGTCCCAGTGTCCGAGCAGGTCCTTCTGAAGAGCGGGACCGAGTACATGGCGGATGTCGTGTCTAGCAGCGACCAGGAGATGACGATCCGATTCGTCCAGGCCGGGACGCCGGTCACGCTCACGCTCAGGCGTGACCAGATCGCCGCTCCTTCCTGGTATCGCGTGCGCGCAATCGCGATCGGTGACGACGCGCGTGGCCGCGTCGAACTCGCTCGGTTCGGCGCCGAGAACGGGCTGTTCTTCCAGGCGGAGCGCGACCTGAACCGCGCGGTGAAGCTCGATCCTTCGCTTTCGGCTGAAGTCGATGTCGAGATCGCCCGTGTTCGCGACGGGGCGGCGCTGCTGCTGATCGCGCTGGCCCGCGAGGCCCTCGAAAGGGGCGATGTCACCAAGGCCGAAAGCCTCGTCTCGACGACACTCACGCGCTACGGCGGTACGGCACAGGCGGATGCAGCACGCGAGCTGGTGGATCGCGTCGCCGCACGGAAGCTGGAGCTCGAGGAGCAGCGCGAGGCAGAGCGTGCGGCCAAGCTGGTTGCACAGGAGGCCGCGCGCCAGGTCGCGCTGCTCGACGGTGCCAGAAAGAAGATCGAGACGGCGCGCAAGCGGAACATCGAAGGGCTCAAGCACAGCAGCCTATCGCAGGCCCAGGGATCGTTCGTCGCGTCGATTCGCTCCTACGATCAAGCCCTCCGTGAGGTCGACCGAATCCTCGCGCAGGACAACGGCGACCAGCTTCGCTCGCGCGTCGACGAGGTTCGCAGTGTCGTGATCCAGGAGGCGATCGAAGTCCACGTCAGCCTCGGAAGCACGTACCTTGTTCGCGGGTCGTTCACGACCGCCCTGACGCACGCCAATGAGGCGCTGGCGCTGGACACCCGTAACCAGTACGCGAAGGAGTTTCGTGCAAGGGTCGAGATCGCGTCGGCCGAAGCATCGCGTGGCCGGTTCACCGGCCGACGTAGTGCGCGGTAGTCCCCGCAGGAGCAGTCCGTTGAATCCGATTCCGAGAATCCTGGCTTGCGTGGTGCTTGTGCCCATCGTCGTGTTGGCGGCAGCCTGTGCCACGAACTCGCATGACGTCGCTCCGCAAGGTGCGGCGTCGTCGCTCGGTTGCCAGCTCTGCTACGACGAGGTCGTTCGTGTCCGCAAGGCAGGATTCAAGAACGTACTGGGGCGGACCGTGATCGTCAGGCGGCACCAGTGCCCGGAATGCCGCGGTGACGTCGACATCTCGAGCGAGGACGGGACGGGGGTAATCCACTGCACGAGTTGTGCGCCGAACGGCCTGGAGTGCGACCGGTGCCAGCCGCCGGCCGCCACGAAGTGAAATCCGCCGTGCCAGCGTACCGGCCCCCAGCATCGTCGTCGGTGAGGTGCGTGTCGCGGAGACTCCGCGTCTGAGCTCGGTCGCGGTGGTCGAGTACGCAGGCGATACTGTCGCCGATCATGAGCTGAGCGCGCTCCTCGCGTAACCGCCGACCCAACCACTCCATCGAGGGGATCCATGTCGCCGCCGATTCAGCATGACGTCCGCTGGAGAGCGCCGTGGCGACGTTGCGCAGCGCCATTTGGCGGCGCGGCGATCTTCGCGCTCGCTGGATGCACTGGAACGCCGACTCCCTCTGAGCGGGCCGCTCGCGCCGACATCGCCACGATCTCGGAGCGCTACCGGCCGGGGGACGCCAAGCCCACCCTGCCCGTCCTCATGCAAGAGTCGCCGCTATCCGACTACCTCCTGTTCGCGATGCTCAACAACCCGCGAGTGGAGGCGGCGTACTACGACTGGGCAGCAGCCGTCGAGGGGATCACGCCCGCGCGTTCGTTGCCCGACCCGAGGCTGACCTTCGAGGCAGACATCGCGGACAACGTCATGTCGCTCATGCCGGGGCTCATGCTCGACCTTCCGGGCCCCGGGAAACTTCGCGCCGCGGGCGACGTGATGGCCGCTGAGAGTCGAATCACCTATTTCGGCTTCGAGCGGGCGCTGCTGCGGACGGCACTCGCGCTGAAGGCCGCGTACTACCGGCTGCACTTCCTCGAAGAGACCATTCGTGTTCAGCGCGAGACGCTCCGCCTTCTCGGCGACCTGGCACAGCTCGCCCAGCAGCAGAACGCGACGGGTGCCGGAACGCTCCAGGATCTCCTTCGAGCCCAGATCGCCCACGACCAGGTCGAGACGCAGATCGCGAACCTCGAAGACTCTCGCAGCTCGCTGGTTGCGGAGTTGAAGGCGGCCCTCGGGCTCGGTCCAGCCGACCCGGACCCGCCGGTGCCGTCGACGTTCGAGCCCTCCTCTGGCGATCCGCGGCCCGACGAGCTGCTGGCGACCGCGTTGATCCGAAATCCCGATCTTCGGGCGATGGAGGGCGACGTGCGCAGGGCCGAGGCGTCGCTGGCGCTCGCGCGGAAATCGGGCGTTCCCGACTTCTCGCTCGGCATCGAGGCGGACCTCAAGGCAAGTCCGGTCCTGTTCACGCCGTCGGCGGGGGTCACCTTGCCGGTCTGGCGTGACAAGATCGCAGCGGAGATTGCGGGCGCTCAGGCGAGCAAGCGAGCCGCGGAGGCGCGCCTCGACGCGGAGCAGGTGCAGATCGCCGCCGAGATGGCGGCGATGCTCTACATGTACCGCGAGGCTGTCCGGAATGACGGGTTGCTGCGGGACAAGCTGGTACCGAAGGCCCGCCAGTCGCTCGACGCCGCCCGTGCCGGCTACGTCAACGGTCGAGCCGGTTTCCTCGATGTGATCGACGCCCAGCGGTCGCTGCTCGAGTTTGAGCTCGCGGGCATCGAAGCCCGCACCCAGCGCGAGCTGGCGCTCGCTTCTCTGTCGTTGTCCATCGCGGGCGTGCCTCCCGCCGGCGCCCCAACCCTCGAAGGCGGTCCGAGCAGTCCACCAAATGACGGCGCCGAGACGCCACGCTCAAGGACTGAGGAGGTCCACCGATGAACCCGAAGCTCCTCGTCATCGCATTCGTCGTGGCCGCCGCCGGAGCCGGGTACCTGCTCGGTCGGTCTGCCCAACGACCGCAGCGCGCCGCGATGGATCCGACAGTGGTCGCACCCGGAGTGCAGCAGGTCTACACCTGCTCGATGCACCCGCAGGTGCGACTTGACCGCCCCGGGAAGTGCCCGATCTGCGAGATGCCGTTGATCCCCGCGGCCACGGCGCCGACCGGTGCGGCTGGGGAGCCGATGCTCCAACTCTCCGACCATGCGCTGGCGATGGCGAGCGTGGAGACGACGCCGGTGACTCGGCGAGAGCTCGTCCGGGAGCTGCGGGCGGTCGGCAAGATCCAGTTCAACGAGTCCTCGCTCGCGACGGTCACCGCCCGCGTCGATGGCTATGCCGAGCGCCTGTTCGTCAACTTCACCGGCGTCGAGATCAAGGCGGGCGACCACCTCGCGGAGGTCTACAGCCCCGAGCTGCTCGTCGCCCAGCAGGAACTGTTGATCGCGCTCCAGGGCGGCACCGCCGGACAGGTCAACCCACTCGTGGAGACGGCCAAGCTCAAGCTGCGGCGTTTGGGCCTCACCGAGGAGCAGATCCTCGCGTTGATCGACGACAACAAGCTCACTGACCGTGTGACGCTCTACTCGCCCATCCAAGGCACGGTCATCGAGAAGTCAATCGTGCAGAGCAGCGCGTTCAAGGCGGGCGACGCGCTCTACCGTGTCGCGAATCTTGACACGGTGTGGGTGTATCTCGACGTCTACGAGTACGACCTTGCGTGGGTGCGCTACGGTCAGCGGGTCGAAGTGACCACCGAGGCCATTCCCGGACGCGTGTTCGACGGCCTGGTCACGTTCGTGCAGCCGATCGTGAACGAGGAGTCCCGTACCGTCCGCGTGCCGATCCATGTCGAAAACGTCGACCACGCGCTCAAGCCCGGCATGTTCGTGAGCGCAGTCATCAAGTCCGCGCTGGCGGTCGATGGCCGGGCGGCACCCACGGGAGTCGAAGGCAAGTTCTCCTGCCCGATGCATCCGCAGGTACTCCGCGACGAGTCGGGCAAGTGCCCGAACTGCGAGATGCCCTTGGAGAAGATTCCCGGCTCGGAGCAGGCGGTCGCCGTTCACGACGAACACGCCGATCACTCCGCCGACAATCCCGACACCGCTGCGGCCAAGTTCGCTTGCCCGATGAAGTGTGAAGGCGCCAAGACCTATGACAAGCCGGGGAACTGCCCGATTTGCGAGATGAAGCTCGAACCGCTGCCGGCCGCGCCGTCGACCAACGCCCCCGGGCTGCTCGCGGTCCCGATCACCGCGGTCCTCGACAGCGGCACCCGCCAGATCGTCTACGTCGAGAAGTCCCGCGGCCTGTTCGAGCCGCGCGAGGTGGTCCTCGGCCCACGCTCCGGCGCGTTCTATGCGGTGCTCTATGGGATCGCCGAAGGGGAGCGGGTGGTGACGCGCGGCGGATTCCTCATCGACAGCCAGTTCCAGATCACGGGGCACCCGAGCCTCTTCTACCCCGGCGGACTCATGGGCGCCTCGGCGGGCCACCAGCATGGCGCCGCATCGGCGCCCGGGTCATCGCCTGTCGACACGTTGCCGACCGGCGCTCGGGCGCCAGCCGGCGAGACCGGTGCGCACCAGCACTGACCCGGACCTGGAGCAGAGATCCAACGTGGTCAACGCCATCATCCGCTGGTGCCTCAAGAACACGTTCTTGATGCTCCTGATCCTCGTCGGACTGTGCGTCGGCGGGTACTTCGCGGTCGTGCGCACGGCGGTCGACGCCATTCCAGACATCGGCGAGAAGCAGGTCATCGTCTACGCCGACTGGCCGGGACGCAGCCCGCAGGATGTGGACGACCAGGTCACATTTCCGCTGACGACGAGCCTGACCGGCACGCCGGGCGTTAAGTCGATCCGTTCGATGTCCGGTTTCGGCTTCGCGATGGTCTTCGTCATCTTCAAAGACGACGTCGACTACTACTGGGCGCGGTCACGAGTGCTGGAGCGGATGAACGTCGCCCAGCAGCGGCTGCCGATGGGCGTCATGCCGGTGCTCGGACCGGACGCGACGGCCCTGGGGCAGATCTACTGGTACACGGTCGAGGGCGAGGGATTCGACCTTGCCGAGCTGCGCTCGATCCAGGATTGGTACATCCGCTACCAGCTCAATTCCGTCGAGGGCGTGAGCGAGGTCGCGAGCGTCGGCGGGTTCGTCAAGCAGTTCCAGATCGACCTCCATCCCGACAAGCTTCGCGCCCATCGCGTCACGCTCATGGACGTGTACGAGGCCGTCCGCAAGAGCAATATCGACGTCGGCGCCAAGGTCATCGAGAACAACGGCGTCGAGTTCTTCATCCGCGGCGTGGGATTCATCAAGTCGATCGAGGACCTCGAGCGAATCGTCATTCGCCAGGAGGGTGGCACCCCGCTCACGCTGCGCAATGTCGCCTCCGTGCAGCTCGGGCCGGACTTCCGCCGCGGTGCGCTCGACAAGGCGGGCGTCGAGGCGGTCGGCGGCGTGGTGCTCATGCGCTATGGCGAGAACCCGCGCGAGGTGATGGAGCGGGTCAAGGCGAAGATCGAACAGCTCGAACCCGGCCTGCCGAGCAGGACGCTCCCGGACGGGCGCACCTCCAAGATCAAGATCGTCCCCTTCTACGACCGCACGACGATCGTCAACGAGACCATCGGCACGCTGAAGGAGGCGTTGTCCGAGGAGGCGCTGCTCGCGAGCCTCGTGATCCTGGTCTTCCTGCTCCACCTCCGGACGACGGCGACCGTGCTCGCCACGCTGCCGCTCGCCGTGGCGATGACCTTCGTCCTGATGTACCTGTTCGGCGTCGACAGCAACATCATGTCGCTGGCGGGACTGGCCATCGCGATCGGCGACGTGGCCGACATGGGCATCATCATGTCGGAGAACATCTACCGCCGCATCGCCGCCGCGACGGACGAGGAGAAACGCCAGAAGGGCTACTTCGGAATCGTCTACGAAGGCGCCTCGGAGGTCGGCGGAGCGATCATCACCGCGGTCTCCAACACGATCGTCTCCTTCATTCCCGTGTTCTTCCTCACCGGCCAGGAAGGCAAGCTCTTCAAGCCCCTGGCCTTCACCAAGACTTTCGCCATCGGCTCTTCCGTCGTGCTCGCGATCACGGTCGTACCGTTCCTCTGCTTCCTGCTGTTCCGGCCGATCCAGTGGCGCAAGCAGGTCACGGCGGCGATGGCCGTCGGCATCGGCGTGCTGGCGACGCTCGCCACGCATGCGGCGTTCATGTGGGGATTGGCGAAGGGGCACGGCGAGGGCTGGCTGATCTCGTCGGCCGTCGGCGTCGGCGTCGCGCTCTGCGTCGTGCGGATGACCCGCGAACGCTTCGTGCCGCTCGAGGAGAATCGCGTCTCGCGACTGATCGCCAAGGGATACGTCCCGACGCTGGGTTGGATCCTCGGACACAAGAAGACGTTCCTGGTCGTGCCGATGCTGATCCTGCTGGTCGGCATCAGCGTCTGGCTCGGCGTCGGGACGACGCTGTATCCGGTTGAAGCCGCCATCAACCTGTTCGCCCGCGAGCCGGCATCGGCGGAGCTCAAGCGTGTCATGCACGCGCTGCCGGATGCCGTGGTCACCCGGCCGCTCGTCGAATTCGATCAGCTCCATTGGGAAGTCGTGCGGCACCGGGATGGCGGCGAGCACTCCCGCATCCTGTGGCGTCGTCCCGATCCGTCGGAGCGCGACGCCGAGATCGCCTCGGGAATCACGGTCGTGCGCGAGGGCCGAATCCTCCCCGGCATCGGTCGCGAGTTCATGCCCCCGCTCGACGAAGGCTCCTTCCTCTACATGCCCTCGCTGCTGCCGCAGGGCTCCCTCTCGCAGGCAATCCAGGTCAACAGCACGCAGGATCTGGCCATCGCCAGCGTTCCCGAGGTCGAGTCGGTCGTGGGCAAGATCGGACGCGTCGAGTCGGCCCTCGATCCCGCTCCGATCGGAATGATGGAGAGCATCGTCATCCTCAAGCCCGAGGAGGAGTGGCGCACGAGCAGGGTCGAGCGGTTCTTCGCTGACTGGCCCGGGTTCCTTCGGACACCACTGGCGTGGGTGTGGCCCGAGGAGCGTCGCATCACGAAGGCCGAGATCCTCGCCGAGCTGCAGGAGAAGACCTCCATCCCCGGAGTGCTGCCGACGTTCCTCCAGCCCATCCAGACGCGGCTGGTCATGCTGCAGACCGGCTTCCGGGCGATGATGGGGGTGAAGATCTACGGATCGGACCTGCGCGAGATCGAGCGGATCGGCCTCCAGATCGAGCAGCTGCTCCGCGAAGTGCCCGGCGCCACCGACATCGTGGCCGACCGAATCGTCGGCAAGCCCTACATCCAGATCGACATCGACCGCGACCGCATCGGCCGCTACGGCGTCAACATCCGCGACGTGCAGGACGTCATCGAGATGGCGCTCGGCGGCATGAACTTGATGGAATCGGTCGAGGGTCGCGAGCGCTACCCGATCCGCATCCGGTTGGCCCGCGATTTCCGCGAGGACATCGAGTCCATCGAGCGGATCAGCGTGCCGACGTCGTCGGGTGCGCAGGTGCCCCTCGCGCAGCTCGCCACGATCACGACGGTGCTCGGCCCGCAGGAGATCAAGGGGGAGCGCGGACTCCTTGTCGGCTACGTGACCATGAACACCCGCGACCGCGACGAGGTCTCGGTCGTCGACGACGCCGAGGCCCTGCTCCAGCAGGCGATGAAGGACGGCCGACTGAAGCTGCCCGCCGGCTGCTACTGGGAGTGGTCCGGCCAGTTCGAGAACCAGGTCCGCGCCACGGCTCGCATGCGGATCCTCATTCCCGTCACCCTCTTCATCATGTTCGTGATGCTCTACCTGGGCTTCACGCGCTGGTGGATCGCCCCGGTGATCTTCTTCGGCGTGCTCGTCTCAGCCAGCGGCGGGTTCATCATGCTCGCCTTTTGGGGCGCGAACCTCTCGGTGGCGGTGTGGGTCGGCTTCCTGGTGCTCTTCGGCGTCGTCGATGACGACGGGGTGGTGATCGGCACCTACCTGGAAGGGATCTTCAAGGACCGCCAGTTCAAGTCCGTCGCCGAGATCCGCGCAGCAACCACCGAGGCGTGCCTGAAGCGCATACGCCCGTGCCTCATGACCATCGCGACGACGGTGTTCGGCCTCATGCCCATCTTCTGGGCCACCGGCCGCGGCGCGGACGTGATGAAGCCGATGGCGATCCCGGCGGTGGGCGGCATGGCGGTGAGCCTAATCACGTTGTTCATCGTTCCGTGCGTGTTCTGCGCGGTCGAGGAGTGGAAGTGGAAGCGAAGCGGATCACCCCAGAGCTGAAGGCGAAGCTCGCGGCTCCGGGTGATCGCGTGGCGTGGCATGCGATGGATCCGGAGGCATGCCTTCGTCGCCTCGACGTCGACGCACGCGTCGGCCTGGGTCATGACGAAGCGCGTTCACGGTTGGTCAAGCACGGCCCGAACGCGCTCGCCGAGGCCAAACGGATTCGCCCGCTCGTGATCCTGCTCAGACAGTTCGGGAGCATCATCGTCTGGATCCTGATCGTCGCCGCGCTGGTCGCAGGCATCACTCGCCAATGGGCGGACTGCACCGCGATCCTCGCGATCGTGGTCCTCAACGCCGTGATCGGCTTCTATCTGGAGTATCACGCCAAGACGTCGATCGCGGCGCTTCGGCGGCTTACCGCTCCCCAAAAACGTGTCCGTCGCGCGGTGCGTCCCAGATCCTCGACGTCGCCCAATGAGCGGCCGCTCGCTGCGGGACGCTCACCGGGCGAGTTCGAGTCACGTCGAGCTGAATGGTCCGTCGATCGATGACGCTGCCGCGGTTCGCGGCGTTCTCGAACGACTAATCCTCACTCCTGATCGTCGTGCTTGTGGCCGTCGCCTTCCTTGTGCTCGTGCCCTTCGTGCTCGGCGCACTCCTTGCACGCGCCGTGGGCGACCACCCGAAGCGTCGTGCCCTCGCGGACCCAGAGGTGAGCCGCGTCGCCGTCTGCCGTCACGAAGTACTCCGGCGCCGACTTGACGGGCTGAGACGCGCCCTGCTGGCTGCCGAACGCGGCCGTCGTGGCGAGGACGCCGAGGATCGCGACGATCGTGGTTCCCTTGTTCATGGGTTCGCTCCTGGATGGAAGGACTCGTGGATTCCGCCGCCACGCAGGGCGCCCGGCGACGCACCGGACCACGCATGGCGGCGGCGAGATCGTTCGATGATTCGAGGCTCAACCGCTCCCGGGCACTGCCGCACGAGGCGGCGCAGTCGGATCGTCTGGCTGATCGGATGGGCGCTGTTGGGGCGGCGCGGCCGAACTCGCCAGTGGCGCCACCGACGCTGATGAGATGGCGACTGCCCCGACCTCCCAGCTCTCGTCGCGTGGTCCTGGCAGGCCGTCGGCACGGGTGCCGGTGAAGAGCCGGTAGAGCGCCGGCAGGACGACCAGCGTCAGCAGCGTGCTCGAGATCAGGCCGCCGATGACCACGGTGGCAAGCGGCCGCTGGACCTCGGCGCCGGTCCCGGTCGCGATCGCCATCGGCACGAAGCCGAGCGATGCAACCAAGGCGGTCATCAGCACCGGCCGCAGCCGCGTGATCGAGCCGTGGACGATCGCCGCTTCGAGCTTCTCGCCGCGCTCGCGCAACTGGTTGATGAAGATGATCATCACCAGCCCGTTCAGCACGGCGACGCCCGACAGCGCGATGAACCCGACCGCGGCCGAGATCGAGAACGGCATATCGCGCAGCCACAGCGCGACCACGCCGCCGGTGAGACCGAGCGGGACCGCCGCGAAGACGAGCAGGGAGTACTTGAGGCTCTTGAAGGTCGCGAAAAGCAGCAGCAGGATCAGCAGGAAGCAGACCGGCACGACGATCGTGAGGCGCTCCTTCGCGGCGACCAGGTTCTCGAACTGCCCGCCCCATGACAGCCACTGGCCGGAGGGCAATTCGAGCGCGTCGATCTTGCGCCTCGCCTCGTCGACGAACGAGCCGAGGTCGCGTCCGCGCACGTTGCATTGGACGACAATGCGTCGTTTGCCGTTCTCGCGGCTGATCTGGTTGACACCTTCGGCCACCTCCACGTTGGCGACCGTGCCGAGCGGCACGAACCCCCGCTCTTCCGGCATCCGGAATAGGTCGGCGCCACCATCGTCGCCCAACGCAGGGAGGTCCTGCGGTGGCTCGGCGCCATCGGCGTGGGGCAGCGGGATGGGAAGGCGATCAAGAATGTCGACGTTGCCCCGCAGCGCGTCGGGCAGGCGCACGACGAGGTCAAAGCGTCGGTCGCCTTCGAAGACGAGACCCGCCTCGCGGCCGCCCATGGCCGCCGCGACGACATCCTGCACGTCGGAGAGGTTGAGCCCGTAGCGCGCCAGCACCGCGCGGTTGGGCTCGACCGTCATCACCGGCAGCCCCTCAGTTTGCTCGACCTTGGCATCGGCGACGCCCGGGATGGTCTGCAGCACTGCCAGGACTTCCGCCGCGCTCTTCTGCATCGCGGCGAAGTCGTCGCCGTAGACCTTGACCGCGACGTCGCCTCGCACGCCCGAGATGAGCTCGTTGAACCGCATCTGGATCGGCTGGGTGAACTCGTAGTTGTTGCCGGGAACGCCCTGCAGCGTGACCTCGAGGAGCTTGATCAGCTTCGCCTTGTGCCCGGTGACCGCGATGCCGGAGCCGTGGTCGTGCCCGTGACCATGACCGGCGTGGGCCACGGCAGGTCGTTCCGCGATCAGGCGGTCGAGCTCGGGCTCGCTGCGCCACTCCTCGCGCGGCTTCAGGATCACGAAGGTGTCGGAGACGTTCGGCGGCATCGGATCGGACGCCAGTTCCGCCGTTCCGGTCTTCGAGAACACGAATGCGACCTCGGGGAAGGAGGCGATCGTCTTCTCGACGTCGTACTGCATCTCTTGCGACTGCGTGATCCCCGTCGACGCGATGCGCATCGCGTGCATCGCGATGTCCTTTTCGTCGAGCGTCGGGACGAATTCCTCGCCGAGCCGGTAGTAGAGCCCGACCGAGCCGGCGAAGGCCGCGATCGCAGCCGGCACCACGAGCCAGCGCAGCCGCACGGCAGCGCGCACGATCGGCGCGTACGCCGCCTTGGCCCACCGGATCAGGAACATGTCCTTTTCGGTGACCTTGCCGCGGATGCACAGCGCGACCATCGCCGGCACGAACGTGAGCGAGAGCACGAAGGCGCCGATCAGCGCGAAGATGACCGCGAGCGCCATCGGGTGGAACATCTTCCCCTCGACGCCCGACAAGGCGAGGATCGGGAAGTAGACCGTGATGATGATCGCCTCGCCGAATGCGGTCGCCTTGCGGACCTCCTTCGAGGCGTCGAAGACGATGTGGAGGCGCTCCTGCAGCGTGAGCAGCCGCCCCTTGTGGTGCTGCTCCTCCGCCAGCCGGCGCAGGCAGTTCTCGACGATGATGACCGCGCCGTCGACGATGAGCCCGAAGTCGATCGCGCCCAGCGACATCAGGTTGCCGCTGACCTTGCCCTGCACCATCCCGATTGCGGTCATCAGCATTGAGAGCGGGATGGCCAGCGCGCAGAGCAGCGCGGCGCGCCAATTCCCGAGCATCAGGAGCAGGACGACGACGACGAGGATCGCGCCCTCGAGGAGGTTCTTCTGCACGGTCGCGATGGTCGCGTCGACGAGCTTGGTGCGGTTGAGGACGGTCTTGGCGTGGATCCCCTCCGGCAGCGACCTCTGGACGTCGGTCATCTTCGCGTCGACCGCTGCGGCGACCGAGCGGCTGTTGGCACCGATCAGCATCACGGCGGTGCCGACGACGACATCCTCGCCGTTCTCGCTCGCCGAGCCCGTGCGCAGTTCGCGCCCGACTCCGACGCCGCCGGCCGGCACGATGTCGCGCACGTAGATCGGGACGCCGTTGCGCGTGCCGAGGACGATGCCCTCGATGTCGCCGAGCGATTCGATGCGTCCGGTCGCGCGGACGAGGTACGACTCGCCCTTGTGCTCGACGTACCCGGCACCGGTCGAGACGTTGTTCTTCTCGAGCGCCTCGATCACGTCCGCGAAGGAGAGGCCGTAGGAGACGAGCTTCATCGGGTCGGGTTGCACGTGGTACTGCTTCACGTACCCGCCGATCGCGTCGACCCCGGCGACATCCTTCACGCCCTTCAGCTGCGGGCGGATGATCCAGTCCTGGACTTCACGCAGGTAGGCGGAGAACTCGACGTCTCCCGCGACGCGCCGGCCTTCCGGCGTCCGGTAGGTGCCATCGGACTGCCAACCCGGACTGCCATCGCGCACGGGCGCACCCTTGCCACGTGGGTGCTCGTACTCGACGGTGTACATGTAGATCTCGCCGAGCCCGGTGGCGATCGGCCCCATGGTCGGGTCGACCCCCGGAGGCAGGCTCGCGCTCGCCTCGCGCAGGCGCTCGCCGACCTGCTGGCGCGCGAAGTAGATGTCGACGTCATCGTTGAAGACGGCGGTGATCTGCGCGAATCCATTGCGCGAGAGCGAGCGGGTGTAATCGAGGCCTGGGATGCCGGCGAGCGCGGTCTCCATCGGGAACGTGACCTGCTGCTCGACCTCGAACGGCGAGAGCGACGGCGCGACCGCGTTCACCTGGACCTGGTTGTTCGTGATGTCGGGGACGGCGTCGATCGGCAGGCGCTGCAATGCGAACGCGCCGACGGCGGCCACCACGGCGGTCAGCAGGATGACGAGCCAGCGGTTCTTGATCGACCAGTGCAGGAGCACTTCAAGCATGGGGAGGGTCTCCGTTGCGGCTCATGGCTCAGTGCTCGTGAGCCGCCGAGCCCTTGCCGAGCTCTGCCTTGAGGATGAAGGTGCCGGCACTGACGTACGTCTCGCCTTCGACCAGTCCTGCGTGGATCGGGACGAGGCCGCCGATCGGGTTGCCGATCGTCACCGCCCGCTTCTGGTAGGTGCCGGGCTCGCCGGCCACGGGAACGAACAGCGCGGGACCGCCTTCGACGGTCTGGAGCGCATCCTCTGGGACTGCGACGATCGCCGGCGGCGCGGGCGCCGCCGGGTCGGCTGCGACGATCTCCGCCTGCGCGAACATCCCCGGTCGCAGCTTGAGCTCTGTCACCGGCACCTCGATCCGGACCGTCGCCGTGCGCGTCGTCGGATCGACCAGCGGGGAGATGAACGCGACGGTTCCCTCGAAACGGACGGAGCCGCCGCGATCGATCGAGCCGACGCCGACCCACGCCGTCGCACCGACATGCACGTCGAGCAGCTTCGACTCGGGCACGTCGGCGAGCACCCAGAGCCGCGTCGCATCGGCGAGCACCATCAGGTACTCCCGATCGGGGCTCACCAGCTCGCCGAGGGTCACCTCGCGCTGGACGACCATGCCGTCGATCGCCGCCCGGATGACGAAGCGCGGATCGACTTCGCCCGTCGCGGTCACCTTCTCGATCGCCTCGTGCGTCATGCCGAGCAGGTGGAGCCGGTTCTCCCCAGCGGTGGCGGACGACTCGGCCGCGCGCAACGCCGCGACCGAGGCCTTGTACTCCGCCTCGCGCCGCTGGACCTCGGTGAGCGAGATGCCTTGCGACTGCTCCTGCAGCCCCTTCGCGCGCTCCCACGCGACCTTCGACAAGTCGACGGCCGGGCCTGCGGTCTGCACGGCCACGCGCCGCTGCAGGCACTCGGCCTGCGCCTCGCCGAGCTCAGGGCTCTCGATGACCAGCAATTCCTGACCTGCCTTCACCACATCACCCACCCGGACCTTCACTTCGGCGACGCGGCCGCGCAGCGGCGACCCGACGTGAGCCATCGCCTCGGTGTTGAATCCGACGCGCGCGGGCACGGCGATCGTCGGCTTCAGCACCCAGAGCTGCGCCGCCTCCGTCTTCACGCCCCAACGCTCCGCAGCGTCGGCGGCGAGCGTCACTTCATCGACGTGCTCGCCCTCCGCTTCGTGTCCCGAGCCATGATCGTGGCCGTCGGACTCATCGTGCGCGTGTTCATCGGCCGTGCCGCCGCCTGATGGTGGCTTCGTGCCAGCCCGATCGCCGCACGCGGCGAGCGCCAGCAGGGCCGGCGACAACAGGGCGAGCGCCGCGGCGCGCCAACGCGCAGGTCGGCGCTGACGCGATCTCGCCGTAATCGAGTCAGGATCGGCGGTCGTGACGTGCAGGCGATCGTTCATGGTGTCGGTTCCGTTCATGGCGTTCGGAAGGGCTTGGATTCAGAGGCAGGAGCCAAAGCGTCGGGACGCTCGGCGTCCGGCGGCGGGCGATCGATGCGTGCGAGCGTCGCAGCGACGCCAGGCCCGCCCACCGCGCGTTGCAGCCGAACGAGAGCGAGCGCGGCCTGTGCCTCCACTTGGATCACCTGCGTCCGAGCGACCCGCACGTCCTGCTCCGCCAGGAACAGCGGCGTCGAGTCGGTGAGCCCGGCGCGATAGGCGTCTTCGGCGAGCTGCCGGCGCTGCACCTGGAGCGGCACGAGTTCGTCGCGGATCCGACCGAGGTTGGCGCGGCTCGCCGCCAGGGTCTGGTAGGCCGCGCGCACCTGCTCGACAACCGTGCGTTTTGCGCGGGTGAGCTCGTGGCGCACCTCGATCTGCTCCGCCGTCAGCCGCGCCCGCTTCGCGTCTCCGGAGTCGAAAAGCGGGATCGGCGTCGAGAGCGACGGGCCGACGAACCAGTCGTCACCACGCTGTCCATCAATCCCAAGGGCGGCGCCTTCCCAGGGCAACCAACGGAGAAGCGCCTCATCGTCGCCGAGCGCCTTGAGGCGCCACGCGATCGACTGGATCTCCGGACGCGATCCGAGCGCCGCGTCGATCCAGTCGAGTTCCGTCCGCGGCTCCGCCGGTGGCGCGGTCCACGCGTCGAGGCGCCAAGTCGCCGGCGATGACGGCTCGCCGATCAGGCGCGCGAGCTGCAGCCGGCTGGTCCGCTCCTCGAGAAGCACCTGATCGATCGCGACCTCGACCTCCACGCGCTGCGCGTCGAGCGTCACCACGTCGCCGCGCGTCCCCTCTCCCGCATCGAGGCGAGCGCGCGCGATCGCCACCAGTCGCTCGACGAGCAGACGGCGCTCCTCGAGGAGCGGCCGGAGCTCGGAGCCCACCTGCGCCGCGACGTAGCGTTCCTGCACGTCGCTCACGACATCGAGCGCCGTCGTGACGGCATCGGCGGCCATGCCGCGCAGCCGATGGTCGGCCGCGCTCGCGCGGCGCGGTCGCTGCAGCAGTTCGACGAACGGCTGGGCGAGCGCCGCTTCGATCTGTGGTCGTCCCGGCCCCCAGCGCAGCACGATGTCGAGCACCGGGTTGCTGAGCAGCCGCGCCTGGTCGGCATCCGCGGCCGCGATGTAGACGCGAGCGAGCGCCGCCTGCAGCCCCGGATCGGTCGTCACCGCGCGCCGAACGGCGTCGGCGAAAGGGAGCGCCTCGCCGGCTGGATCCGGTTCGTCGATCGGCCCGCCGTCCAGTCCGACGACGCGGAAGTCGACGGGAACGGCTAAGCCCGCGACCACCGCGATCGCCTGCTCCGCGCGAGGCTCATCCCGCGAAGGCGCCCCGCATCCGGCGACCACGACGCTCCCCAGGACGAGCAGGAGCGTCGATCGGAGGCGGCCCGGAGGCCGACCAGCGGGCAACCATGCCTTGCTGTCTCGCGGGAGACAACGCGAGCGTTCTGGTCGCGCCGCGGCAACGGCGTGAGTGCACGAGACGGAGTCCAAGACAGCTCTCCACGTCGGGCGGGGCGAACGTGCGCCGCGGCATGCTTGCCACGGCGCAGCACCATCGGATCAGCGTGGAATCACCACGCGATTCACGACGACGGTGCGCGCTCCTAGACGCAGAGGACGATGGTCCGCAGGAAGATCAGCGACTCGGGAGCACGAGGTGGCGGCGGTGCACGATCGAGGAGTGTCCCGCGAGCGACCAGCAGCCGCGACAGGTCAAGGGGGCTCGGTTCGAGCAGCGATGGCGACGGCTCGAATTCGATCGCCTTCGCAGGCGACATTCGCGTGGTCTCGAGCCCCGGCAACGGCAGATCGATGCAAGGGCACGATCCGTCGCGGCTCGAACCTTCGACAGCGAGTCCGCCATGGTTCGCGTCGCTGCCGTCGCCATCCTCGTGATCGTGGCAGCCGCCGCAGCTCGCGTCGCTCGCCTTCACCTCGAGGTTCACGCAACCGTCGGCCTCGACACAAAGGACGAAGCCGCCGACCGGGGTCGCTCCCGTGAGGAGCGCGACCACGAGGCAGGACCAAGCGGCGATGCGATGGAGGGTCGACTGCATGGAGGTGCGAGAGAGTACGAGCATCGACTCATCGAGTTCAAGGGCTTGAGTGTCACACCACCGGGCGTGGCCTGCACCTCGCCGCCGCCCGCGGGCGGCTCGGCGGTTTGACATCACGGGTCGCGTTCGCAACCATCCGTCCACTCACGAGGACGAAGTGATCCACCGCTCCTTCATCGCACGCATGCTCGCCCTCACGGCGGCCCTGCTTTCGAGCCTGTCGAGCTCGTTCGGTTTCGTCGTCTGCACCCAACCTGACGGCAGCTCGGAGATCGAGCTCGTGCCGGCGGGCTGCTCCTCCTGCGTCGCATGCGATTCCGACGAACACGGTCCGGCCGATCATGGTTCGATCGCGGTCGAGCATGCGCCTGGCCGCGCCTCCGACGTCTCGAGCGCCCTGCCGGCGAAGTTCTCGTCCCATGACTCGTGCGGCTGCTCCGATCGACCGATCGCGAACAGCGTCGCCGGCGCACGATCGGCACGCGACACCAACGATCCGGCAGACGCGACCGGTCCGAGCGCAACCGATGCGATTCCCGTCAATGACGCCGCTCTCGCCTGCGCCACTCGCGCGGTACGTTCTGGAACGCGCTGGTTTGTCCCGCCACGACCGAGCCACCTCTGGGCTCAAGTGCGAGCAATCGTCCGCCTGAATTAGTCGAGGCGGTCATCGTCGTTCGCGTCCACGCATGGCGCATCGGCGCCGATGCGGACGCCGGACCTGGTGGCCCCGCCTCGATCGTCCGCCCGAGCGGCGTTCGCTACGCGATGCACCTCACGGCTCCGGCGCTCCCCGACCGTCGTGAGGATTTCTCGCGTCATGAGCGATCCCGATTTCTCCGACCGCAGTCCCGCCGTCGACCCCCTGGCACATCGTCGCATCGCCGTCGCCCTCGTCGCGGTGGCGCTTGCGGTCGCCGCCTGCACGACCTACGAGCCGCTCGCCTTGGGGCCGGAGACGCTGCTGGACGAGCTGCGATCGCGCAGCCTCGTCGACGTCCGTCCGGAGGCGCACGACGCAGGATCGGGCGCGACGGTCGAGATCGCATTCGATCCTCGCGACGGGATCGACGAGGCGGAGCTGGTCGCGATCGCGCTCACGCTGAATCCCGATCTCGCCGCGGCGCGCCGCGCGATCGGCGAATCGCAGGCGCTGCTGATCACCGCGGGAGTGCTCCCCAACCCGACGATTTCGGCAGGCTGGCGCTCCGGAATCGCGGGCGCTCCCGGCTACAGCGCCGACCTCGACCTTCTGTTCGAGCTCCTGCGACCCGGCGAGCGTGAACTCCGACGCGAACTCGCGCAGGCCCGCGTCGACGAAACGCGGGCGAGCGTCGGCGCGGCCGAATGGCGGCTCGTCGGCGAAGTGCGCATCGCGCGGCTCGAAGTCTGGCAACGCCGGCGGGCGCTCGAGATCGCCGACGCCGAGTCCATCGTTCGCCGCCGACTCGTCGAGAGCGTTCGAGCGAGCGCCGAGCTGGGCGATGCCTCGCGGTTGGAGGTAATGGTCGCCCAACTCGACGGCATGGAGGCGGAGCAGGTCGCCCACCGCGCCGCAAGCGAGCTCGAGCGCGCGCGATCGACGCTGAACGAGCTGGTCGGCCTTCCCACGTCGGCGGAACTCCCGCTCGCCGACCTCG
>Ga0315910_10000248_pt1 | contig 59171 bp, 45 predicted proteins | sample EdamamesoilMG_FD_204470 | JGI IMG/M metagenome (GOLD analysis project Ga0315910, IMG submission 204470) | Garden soil microbial communities collected in Santa Monica, California, United States - Edamame soil | ecosystem: Environmental > Terrestrial > Soil > Garden | place: USA: California... | reverse complement strand
GGTGCATTCTTCACGCTCAGCCTCGTCGGCAAGCTCGACAAGGAATGAGCTGAGCCATCACGCCGCCGCGTGCCTCTCGCGGCATGGATCGGGCCCTTCGGGGCCCGATCGCCTTTTGTGCGCCCACGGTGGGCGAGGACGCTCCCGGTCGAGCACGAGTTCGCAGCGACCCAGCCAGCGCGTGCAGGCCGCGGTGCGCGCCGCTCAGAGCTCGAAGTAGCCGCCGGGGACGACGAACGTGTCGTCGCGACCCGAGGTCGTGAAGACGCCCCAGCAGGGGAGCTTGGTGGCGACGGCGAAGTCGCCGTCGGGCTCATCGGGGCCGGGCGTGGCCAGTACGGCCAAGTTGGAGCGGTGAACGCCCCAGTAGCCGTTGCCGTGCTCCAGGAGCGCCACGTGCAGGTCCCGCCCGGCCTCGCGCGCGTTGTCGAGCGTCGCGACGCGCAGGCGCACCGTCTTGCCGCCCGCGGTCACGTCCAAGAGGTGCAGGTTCTCGCGCTCGCGCTGGCTCTTGGGCTCGAGACCGAGCGCGCGCAGATGCTTGTCCAGGTCCTCCACCGTGAGCATGCGCTGCTCGGGCGCGAGGTTCGTGCCTTCGCAGACCTTCGGATTGAAGCGCGTCGAGCCGATCTTCGGCCGCCCGCCTTTGGGCCGCGACGGGGTCGTCAGGCTGCCGCCCGCCGAGGCCGACTTGGTTGAAATGCGCGCGCCGCCGCTGCCGCTGCAGCCGACCGCCGCGCTCAGCGTGACCAGGCCCACTGCGAGCAGACCCAGCCCCGGTAGGAGCGCCGGCAGCAAAGAGCTCCGTTCCGCGAAATTCATAGGCGAACATTAACCTGCGCCGCTGCGCCAGCGCCAAATTTGGGGCGGCATGGAGCCCGTGCGCCGGCTGGGGGTGACTGCGAAAGCACTCGGCCTCGGCCGACGGACCGAGTCCTGAGGGGGGCAGGTCGCGCACGGCGGCTGTTTTCTGCGCTGGATTTGGCCCGCTCAGTCAGGAGTCGGTACGCTTTCGTCGTGATCGCTCGTTCGGGTTTGGTAGCGCTGAGTGTCTCGATGTTGGCTAGCCTCGCAGGCTGCGCACGCACGCCGGACGCGGTCGCCTATCAGAACCGCGTCTTCTACGAGCGCGAGGTCGGCGCCGACGTCAACCTCAAGGAGTTCCTCGAGAAACCCTATCCGCCGCTCGACGGCACCTCGGGTTCGCTCGAGCACGAAGGCGTCGAAGTGTTGGACGGCGTGGCGCGCATCTCGCGGCCGAAGGACTGGATCATTCGCCAGGGCAGCAATCGGCCCGAGGGGCGATTCATCGAGTACGTGAGCCCGCGCCAGGTGGTGTTCGGGGTGTACGAGCGCCTCGAGTCCCCGAAGGACCCGTGGGCCACCCTGCTCGACCGCTACAAGGCCGACACGGAGCAGCAGGGCGGCGTCTTTCTGGGCGAGGGCGTTCCCTTTGCCACCTGGGACACCCAGGCGCGGGCATTCGACGTCCGCCGCGGCGTTCCAGCCGGGCCGGACCCGCTGGTGTCCTACAGCCGCGAGTACCTCGCGCGGAGTCCTCACCGTGTGGTGCTCATCCAAATCGTTCGTCCGCGCGAAGGCTTTGGCCCGGCCGAGGCCGAGTTCCTGCGCGTGATGACGACCCTGTCCGTGCTCTGACGCTCCCGTGCTCGGTCCCCCGACCGAAATGAACCTGCGCGAAGAAACCTGCGGGCCAAAAACCTGCGGGCCAAAAACCTGCGCGGCAAGAGAGACGGCAAGAGAACCTGCGCGCCAAAAAAACCTGCGCGGCAAAAGCGGCAATTTCTCGCCTGCTGACAAAGGATCGATTGCGCTCGGGGGGTGCGTCGGGATACTGTGCCATCCCACATCGATCACCACGTCCTTTGCACGACGTGGTGGTTCGGGGGCAACCAACCACAAGGGGACCTTTCAATGGCGTACGAGTTTTATGTGACGATCGAGGGCACCAAGCAGGGCAAGTTCAAGGGAGAAAGCATCCGTGAAGCCCACAAGGACAAGGTGACGGGCCTGTCCTACTCCCACGAGATCTCGTCGCCACGCGACGTTGCCACCGGACGCGCGAGCGGCAAGCGTCAGCACGGTCCAGTGATCATCACCAAGGAGTGGGGCCCGGCCACGCCGCAGATCTTCCAGGCGCTCGTCAACAACGAGATCCTGAAGAGCGTGCTGTTCGAGTTCATTCACACCACCCCGGACGGCATGGAGGAGGTCTACCAGACGGTGAAGCTCGCCAATGCCACCGTGAGTCGCGTGAAGCAGGTCACCGGCAAAGGCGAGAGCGCCGATACGGCCAAGACCCAGGCGTCCTACGACACGCACGAGCTGGAAGAGGTGTCCTTCACCTACCAGCGCATCGAGGTCGAGAACCTGCCCGGCAAGACGTCCGCAGTGGACGACTGGACGCAGTAAGCGCCGGCGCGTGCGGCGCGGATTCGTTCCCACAGGACGGAACGATCCGGTTCGTCCCCTGCTGGGACGATGCGAAGTGCTGCCTCCGGGCGAGGCGGCACTTCGCGGGTTCCCGCATCGCGGGGCGCCCTTCTGGGCGAGACGGGCCTGCCGCTGCTCCTCCTTCTGCCTTTGGATGAACGATGAGGAAGGGCCATTCTCTTCTCACGCGCATTCGCAATCCGGAGTTCGCGGTCGCCCGCCGGGCCATCTCGGACGTGGAGACGCGCGATAGCGTGCTCAGGCACCTGAAGGTGATCTGCGAGACGCGCGCGGGCACCATGCTGACCGCGCCCGACTACGGCACGGCCACCGTCAGCGAGATGGTGCACTCCTTCCCGGACGCCATCGCGGAGATGGCGAAGGCCATCAAGAATACGATTCAGGCCTACGAGCCCCGGCTGCAGAACGTGAAGATCGTGCATGTTCCGGCCGAGGATCTGACGTTACGCTACGAGATCTCGGCTTACTTGGTCGGGGATAGCAGCAAAGTGCCGGTCCAGTTCGAGACCAGCGTGGACGAGACCCGGCGCCTCACGGTGCGCTGACGGAGGCCGGTTGCCTTTCAACAAATACTACCAGGACGAGCTCTCCTACTTGCGGGACATGGGTCGCGAGTTTTCCAGCGCGTATCCTGCGCTGGCACCCATGCTCGCCGACCGTGGCGGCGATCCGGATGTGGAACGTCTGCTCGAGGGCTTCGCATTCCTGACGGGGCGCATTCGGGAAAAGCTCGACGACGAGCTGCCCGAGCTGATGCTCAGCGTCTCGCAGCTGCTCTTCCCGCAGCTTCTGCGACCACTGCCGGCCACGACGATCCTCGAGTTCTCGCCGCTGCCCAATGCGCTGCGCGAGATGCGTGTGTTGCCGGCCGGCACCGAAGTCCAAAGCATTCCCGTCGACGGCACCAAGTGTCGCTTCCGCACGGCCATGGCCTGCACATTGGCTCCGCTCTCGCTCGCCAAGGTCCAGCTGCAAGATTTGCCCGCCGGCCGTCAGGAGCTCCAGCTCGAGCTCCGCGTGCTGCAGCCGGGGGACATCGGGCGCGTGCTGCCCAAGGCGCTCAGTCTGCATTTCGCCGGCGAGCCTCGGGGCGCCTTCGCTCTTCTGGCGCACCTGCACGAATCACTGGAAGAGATCGTCCTCTTCGACGCGGCGAAGGGCCCCCAATCGGCCATCACTCTGCCGGCTTCGGCGCTCGAGATGGGCGGCTTCGAGGACGACCAAGCGCTCCTGCCCCAGGTCGAGACGGCTTTTCCCGGCTTTCGCCTGCTCCAGGAGTACTACGTCCTGCCGTCCAAGTTCGCGTTTGCCGAGATCCGCGGCTTCGATCGACTGAAGGAGCTCGGCGAGCTGCAGAGGATTGGCGTCGCACTGCGGCTGAAGCACCGGGTGCGCGACGTGCGCGGTCTCTCGCTCGACGATGTGAAGCTCCACTGCGTCCCCATCGTCAACGTTTTCGAGACGACGGCAGAGCCCGTGCGCATTTCGGCCGGCCGCCAACGCTACTTGGTGCGTCCGGCGGGTCTCATGCTCGGGCACGGCGACGTGTACGCCATTCAGCGCGTGCAGACGGTCCAGCGCGGCGGCGATCGCATCGTGGTTCCTCCGTTCTTGTCGTTCGACCACGCCTCGGAGCTCGAAGATCGCTCCCGGCTGTTCTACGTGGAGCACAAGCGCTCCACGGTGGTCGGTGAAGGCGCCGACACGCTCATCTCCTTGGGTACGGCGGAGGACTCTGGCGTCACGCCCGACGTCGACGTGCTCTCGCTCGACCTCTTGGCCACCAACGGACCGCTCGCCAATGCACTTCGTGCCGGCGAAATCAGCGAGCCGACGACGACGTCGCCGCCGTACGCCAAGTTCAAGAACCTGACCAAGACGACGACCTACGTGCCACCGCCGCTGGGGCACGACCTGCAGTGGCGAGCCATGGCGCACACGGCGATGAACCTGCGCGCGCTCACCGAGGTGGCGGTGCTGCGCACGGTGCTCGGCGTCTACAACCTGCAGGCCATGGTCGATCGGCAGGCGGCTCGCGCGAACGAGCTCCGCATCGAGGGCGTGCGGGAGGTGCACGTCAAGCCGAGCGAGCGCATCTACCGCGGCGCGGCCATTCGCGGTGTCGACATTCACGTCGATGTGGACGAGGCAGGCTTCTCCGGCGACGGCGACATGTTCCTGTTCGGATCCATCCTCGAGCGCATCTTCGCCGAATACGTGTCGATCAATTCGTACTCACGCACGCGCATCAAGGGCGCCACCACCAACCTGGAGTTCTCGTGGCCCGCCCGCAGCGGCAATCAGACGCTACTCTGATCCAGGAGCTCGCCCACAAGGGCAAGAGCCTGGATTTCTTCTCGGCCGTGCACCTCCTGCATCGGCTCAAGCAAGGGGCTGCGCCGAGTGGCACGCTGGGACCGTATCGGAACGAGCCGGTCCGTTTTCGCCACAGCCCCACGCTGCAGTTCCACGCTGGCGACATCGACGGCATCCAAGTCGAGGAGAGCGGCCAGGTCGTCCTGACGTCGACGTTCCTCGGCCTTTATGGTGCTGCATCGCCGCTGGCGATTCACTTCTCCGAAGACGTCATCTCCGCCGAAAATGCGGACCAAACGTCCCTGCGTGAGTTCTACGATCTCTTTCATCACCGGCTACTCGGGCTCTTCTATCGCGCCTGGAAGAAGTACCGCCTGCACTCGGTGTTCCGCCTGGGCGGCGAAGACGAGGCGTCCAAGCGCCTCGTGTGCTTCGTCGGTGTCGACGGTCACGGGGGCCAGGCTGAAACCGGCCTGTCGCGGCTGGAGCTGCTCGAGCTGTCGCCGCTCCTCGCCATGCGCGCGCGGCCCCCTCGCGTGCTCACGCTCGCGCTCAAGCGCCTCCTGCCCGGTATCAACGTCGGCATCGAGCCGTTCGTGCAGCGGCGTGCTCGCATCGAAGTCGACGATCGCTTCTTGCTCGGCAGGAAGTCGAACGTGCTCGGCCACGATGCCACGCTCGGCGCGCACGTGCTGGACCGTTCGGCGCGTTTTCGGGTGATTTTCGGCCCGGTCAGCTACGACGTGTGCGAAACGCTGATGCCTGGCGGCGCGCGCTACCCTATTTTGCGCCGCGTCATCGAGCAGTTCACCCGCGGCACGCTCGAAGCCGAGGTCGACGTCGTGCTCACGCAAGACAGCGAGCTCGGCTACTGCCTCGGCCAGCCTCGCGGCGCCACGCTCGGCGTCAACACCCGCCTCGGGCACGGCCGCGGCTCCACCGCCGAAAGCCGCGTGCGCTTCCTGCTGTCGGACGACCCGACGGCAGCCCGTGCCACTTTGATCACGACCCCCGCAAACTAAAAATGGCCCGCACCGCACCCGTCCCCAACATGATTGCGATCCCCGGGATGAATCCGGGAGTGATCGTCGCAGGTGGCGGTGGCGGTGCCGGCGGCGGCTCCGGCGGGAGCGGCAAAGGGAAGAAGAAGGGGAAGGGCAAAAAGGGGAAGAAGGGCGGCAAGAAGGCCCAGGGCGGTGGCAAGGGCGAAAAGGGCGGCAAAGGGTGCGGCGATCCGGTGTGTCCCATCACCGGCAAGATGTTTCTGGAGGTCATGGACTTCGCCTTCTCGGCGACCAAGCGCTTCAAGTTCATTCGCCACTACACCAGTCGCCGGAGCGACGTGACCGGTTCCTTCGGTTACGGTTGGACGCATCCCTTTGGGTGGAAGCTCGAGGAGCGCCGGCGAGTCGTTCTCGTCTATGACGATCGCGGCGATCGCCAGGAGTTCGAGCGCCCCGTCGACCAGGGGACTCCAAGCGATCACCCGTTCGGTTGGAGGCTGGCCCGCTTGGGGGATACGTATCGCCTGACGTGCGACGACGGCGAGACGCTCACGTTCGAGCGTCATTTGGCAACCGACGTGTTCCTGTTGCGGTACTTGTCCGATGTTCGCGGCAACACCACGACCGTCGAGTACGACGACCGTGGACGTTTCATCGGCATCACGGATAGCGAAGGCCGCCCTTTTCGCGCCACACTTGACGACTTGGGGCGAATTGTTCGGTTCCAGGTGCCGACTGAGGCGACGCACCAGAATTGGATGGATCTGGGCCACTACCGCTATGACGAGTTCGGGGATCTTGTGGAGTACGTCGATGCCGTCGGATTCTCCTGGCAGTACCGCTACCATAACCATCTCATGATCGAGCATCGCACTGGTTGCGGTCTCTCCTATCTGTACCTCTATGACGGCGACGACAAGGATGCCTACTGCGTCGAAAGCTGGGGAGAGTACATCGGGCGCGATGACCCGGCGCTCCTAGTGCCTACTTCAGAGGTGCTGAAGAATTCGGACCCGTTGGTGCCGAAGCCGAAAGGCATCAACTACATTAAGCTAACTTATATCAAGGACCAGTTCTTGTCCGAGGTGGAGGACGGCCTTGGAGGTATCACGCGCTATTTCGGTGACTCTTACGGTCGCGTCGTGAAGGAAGTCGACCCGACCGGAGCGGTCATGGAACGATTCTTCGATTCTGACAGCGGTGAGGTGACTGCGCAGCGCGGCACGGAAGCGGGCGGCAGCCGCGTCATTTCCACCGACGACGGGGTACCAATCGGACACCTTGGCCCGGATGGATATGGCAAGATCATCTATGCGCCAGAGCCGTCCATTCGTGTGATCGAAGATCTCCAAACCGGAGCCACCACGACGGTGCACTACAATGAGTACGGCGAGCCGATCTCGTACCAGTATGCCGACGGAACTTTCGAGCTTCTCGAGTACAGCGCGCGTGGGCAGATTGTCTCTGAGGTGCACCGGGATGGTGGCGTAACTCGATATCGGTGGGACGCGATGGGCAACCTGGTAGAGGTGAACGGCCCGTCCGGAGCTACTGAGCTTGGAGCCTACGACTACCTTGGCCGTTGCCTCGTGCACGTAGCCGATTCCGGTTTGACGACCGAGTTCGAGTACGACGGTCGAAGTGAAGTCACGCGCAAGATACTGGGAAACGGCTTCGAATCGTTTGCCAGCTACGATGCGAATCGCCATTTGACCAGACTGCAGGTGGGGCAGCGCGTACACACCTTCGAGTACGGCGGTCTGGGTTGGCCAGTGCGGCATACGTTCCCCGACGGCCGTGTGGAAGAGCGGCGCTATGATGTGGAGGGCAACGAAGTCTGGGTTCAGAACGAGCGAGGGCAAACGTATACCATCGAGCGTGACGTGCTTGGTCGAGTGGTGCGCGCTACCGACTTCGAGGGCATCCTCGAAGAGCGGCAGTACGACAGTGCTGGCTCTCTCACCACGAAGACGACCGCATTGGGGATCGAGGCGCTTGAGTACGACGAACAAGGTCGTCTCATTGGTGCCGAAATGGGCGATCAAACGGTGACTCTGACCTATGCTCCGACTGGGGCTATCGCCAGTGTGGACAATGGCGTGGTTCCGATCACGTGCCAGTACGATGTTCTCGGCATGCTGACGCGTGAAACTCAGGGATCCGAAGCCTTGAACGTGGAGTGGCGGGGGGGGTTTGTGCACACCATCCGGACGCCTGCGGGTGTCGCCGTTACGCTCGACCAGTCGGCGGGCGTTCCCAGTCAACTCCGCGTTGGGAACACCAGCGTTCGCTACGCCTTTCCGACGCCGCGCCACAAGGTGCTCTTTCTAGGCGCTTCACTCGTCCGTCGTGACCATTACGACGAGGTTGGCTTTCTCCGCTGGGTGACCATCAGTCGCTACGATTCCCGAGCGGGGATCCCGGTACCTGGCCTTGGCCTGCCAGGCAATCCAGACCAGATCATTCTAGTTGAGTACGACGTCAATCAGTATGGGGAGGTCATCCGTGAGCGGTGGTCGGACGGGCGCAGTCTTGAGTATGAGCATGACGCTGCTGGCCGCATCACTCACAAGCTGGTCAGAGCTGGCGGTCAGACGCTCGTTGACGAACGGATCCAGTACGACGGCGGCGGTAGTCCGCTCTTGAAGGATGTCGGTCGCGACGCGCTATCGCGACCGAATCGCTACGCTAACGAACAGCTGAGCTACGACGCCGCTGGTCGTTTGGTCGAGCGTCAGAGTGACGCAGGGACCACGAGGTTCGAATGGGATTCCCTCGACAATCTACGGCTGGTCGTGACGCCGCACCACGTGGTCGAGATGGACTACGACGCCCGCGGACGCCGAATGAAAAAGCGGGTGCTCGTGGAGGGGGCACTGACGTTGTCGGTGCGCTACCACTGGGACAATCAGATCTTGTTGCAAGAGGTGAACGAGACAACCGGTTGGGCGCGCACTTACCTACGCCACGAAGGGAATTGGTCACCTTTTGGTCACGTCGATACGCGGGGCGATGAGGACTACGCGTATTTTTACCTGGGCGATGCCACCGGTCTGCCTGATCTCGTTCTAGACGCCAGCGGACACACGGCATGGCGCAACGAGCGCACCGTATACGGTGACGTTGAGGTCGCGGAATCGAGCACCATTGATCTCAACGTGCGTTTTGCGGGGCAACTTTTCGATGAACATGTGGGTCTGATCTACAATCGTATGCGTTGGTACGATCCGCGATTGGGATTGTACGTGTCTCCCGACGGCAAGCGCTTGGACGCAGGATTGCCCCTGCGTGACTACGTGCAAAATCCGACCGTGTTCGTCGACCCGATGGGGGAGATGGCGATCGCGCCCCAACCGAGCGGAAATCCGTCACCCACAGGTTCTTCGTACCCCAAGGGCTGGGGCGATCGACCACCGCCGCCCACCTCGCATCCTGATCAGTTCAAGGGGCCGTATATGGTCAAACCCGGGCACTATGCGGTGGACGGAACGGAGGATTGTCCCGGGTCGATCATTTGCCCGCCTGACGAGTACAACGTCCCGAGAGCGGGGAAGTCGGACTTCAGCGAGAACACACGGCGCAAGATCGACGCCGCGGGAAGCAAGTACGGGTGCCATACCTGTGGTAGCAAGAACCCGAGAGGGCCTCAGGAGCCCCAGGACCCGAAGAAGATTGCCGAGCAGGATGCGGCCGACAAGAAGGCGGGGAAGGGTAAGGTGCACTTCGTGCCCGATCACATTCCACCGGCTTGTTTGCATAGCCCGCGGAAGTCTGATCAGCGCATGCTGCAGACCAATATTCCTCCCGGCGGAGTCAGGCTGTTTCCGCAGTGCCGCGTGTGCTCGAACCGCCAGAAGACCGACGCAAAGGCGCAGAAGGACGGGCTACTCAAGCAGGGTATTCCGAAGGCACATGCCGACGTCCAGGCGCTGTTTGAGAAGAATCGCCAATCGAGGCCGCCTTGGGAGCCACAGGATTAGCGTCGCGAGGCGCTCCCTACTTCTGCCCACCCCCGAGTTGCTTGAGTGCCGCCTTCGCCCGGCGGGCAACCTTGGCATCTGCGCCGTTTGCCAGTCCATCGAGCGCTTCGCGAAATTCGCCGCCGTGGGCGATCAGCCACGCAGTGACTACCTCCTTGGTTTCCTTCATCGCTCCCACCTCGAGCAGGGAAGGTAGAATGCGCGGGGAGCGGATGGACGAACGGACCCGCGTGTAGGCGATCTGAAAATCGAGTGGGCTCCAGGTGGCCAGCACCTCGAGGTCCGGATTCTCGCAGTCATTGCGGAATGCGTCGGGTGACGAGCTTTCGCTGCCGACGAGTTGCTCTACGGACCACCAGGAATGCTCATCACCCGTGCGCGTGGAGAGCCAGCGCTGAAGACTCGTCTGAAACGCGGCGTAAGCCGGACTTCGGAGTCGCGTCACAATGGGACGAACGCAGGTCAAGAGCTCGTTCAGTCGCCCTTCGCATGCCGGGTCCCCGAGCAAGGCGATGATCGCTTCGACCACGATGTCCGGGCCGACGAGTGCCTCGAGGAGAAGCGCGTCGTCGTCCTCGTTTTCTGCGCAGAGTACAGCCTTTATGTCACCCTCGGTGAGTTGGCGAGGTGCGGTTGCGTTCAGGAACTCGTTTTCATCCTCAATCCGCAGGGCAGACGCGCCCGGTAGCTTGCCGCGGTTCAAGCATTCATAGATGCGAAGGAATGCTCCGCGTCGTGTGTAGACGCGCCCTGTCTTCAGCTGAAGCCACTTCCAAAGGCTCGTCTTTTCGCTGGAGGCGTCGTAGAGCGACAGAAGAGCCTCGCGCGTGTCTTCGGACGGTACGCCGTCGACGATGAAGGCGACCTCCGGAAAGTCGCAGGCCCACAATAGGTCCATTTGCGCGTTGAAGGAGAAGCCAGCTTTCAGGTGGCGCGCGCCGAACGCTTCATTGCCGTGGACCAGCGCCATGGTGCTGAAGATGGGCAATGGTGCACTGGGCTCGCGCTGCTTCAGCCACTCGGCGATTGCGGTGCAGGGCTCGACGCGCACAGATTCCGGAGCCGGAGAGTGTGCGGACGGGCGACCGTCCCTGTCCGCGGGTTCGCTGTTCGGTTGCCGCGTGGTGGATTTCTTGCTCGGCATGACGGTCAGCGTAAGCGCGGGCCAAGCACCCGCGCAAGCCCTGGGCGAGCAAGCGCAATGGGAACGAAGCGATCGTACCCGTCGGTCGATTCACGCGCCGAATTCTGCGGCTTCCGCAGCTTGCATGATGAGCGCGAGGTCCTCGCTCGTTGCAGCTGAGACGTACTCATATTCGGTGAACGTGCCGTTGTAGAAGGTCATCTCGTCGTAGCGGGGAGCATGCTCCCGCGCGAGCACCTGACAGCGTTCGATGAGACCGACGAACAGGGCCCTCAACTGCGCTTTGTCGTGCAGGACCTCGGACGTGATCTGTTCGTCGAGCTTGCGGAATTCGGCCTCGGTCGCCTCCCAAACCCAATCCACATTTTCGGAAGCATCATCATCGTGGTCGCTCATGAGCTGCATGCTACCAGCGCATGCCGGCACGAACGAGCACTTCTAATGGGGGCCAGTTGATCGTAGATCGGCCGAGGACTCCGAGAGACCCATGAAACCTAGAATCGGCATAGAACCAGGAAAGGAATCCCGCACCGAGGCCGCGGATGGCACCTGGTGCACACTTTGGGGATACATCTTTGCTGGCGACGGCGCACGCGGAGTCTACTACGTGCGCTGGAACGACACGTCGCTCAATCTGGTCGAGTTCGTGCTGTCGATAGGCGAATGGGGCGACGACACGGGACCGGACGAGCGAATTTGCGTGAGCGCATTGGGCCGGAAGCACGACGGTCGCCTGGCATTCATGCTGGTCGATGCCGCCGAGTCGAGCTTCGCCGATCAGGAATTTCTGGGCGCGATGCGGCCCGCCAGCGCAGTCCGGGGGACCGAGCTGGCGCGCGAGGTCTTCGCCATTCTGGATCAGATTCTGATCGACGATGAGCGCGTCGCTGAGCTGCGAGCACGCCTGGAAGCGTAGAAACTTCTCGCGAATCCGTGCCGGGGGGGACCATTTTGTGATGAGGCCGGTCGGTCGTACTCTGGGCGGAACGGATGTCGTCACTCCTTCGCAAGCGGCGCTTCGTCTGGCTACTCGCTCTGGGGCTACTCGTCATTCTGGCGGTAGCGGGGTACTTCTCGGGGCGACGCTACCTGGATGCCTCGGAATGGGTCACGCACACGTTCGAGGTGACGGAAGCCATCGAGCAGGTGTTGGCTTCGACGCGCGACGTCGAGGCGGCGCAGCGTGGCTTTCTACTCAGCGGCGATGCGGCGTTTCTCGAACCGTACGAGCAAGCGCGCGTTGCACTGCCCCAGCAGCTGCGGCACTTGCGCTCGCTGCCGCGCAACAATGCAGGCCAGCAGCGGCGGATTGATCGACTCGAGCAGGCTATCGCGTCCAAGGTTGCGTTTGCAGAAGCGACCGTTGCGCTCAAGCGCAGCGGTGGCGATTTCAGGCCGCTCGTGACGTCAGGGAATGGGCGGATCTTGATGGATGAGATTCGCGGGATCGCCGGCGAGATGCGGCAGGTGGAGAAGCGTTTGCTGGCGCAGCGTGCCGAGCGTGCCGCGGGGGCGCAGCGGCAGACTGTATTGATGAGTCTGCTCGGCATCGCTACCACGCTCGGGCTCGTGCTCTTCAGCTTGGCCATGGTGCACAGGGACCTGCGGGAGCTGCGGGCTTTGTCGGAAGACCTAGCGGTGGCCGAGAAGATGTTCCGCGAGCTGGCCGAAAACGCCTCGGAGCTCGTGCTGCTCATCGATCTCGATGGCCGCGTGAACTATGTGAGTCCGTCGTGTGAGCGGCTGCTCGGGTTTCAGCCGGAGGAAGTGCGCGCCCTCGATCCGCAGACGCTGGCCCACCCAGAAGATCTGGACGGTGCGCGCGCTTGGATCGAGCAGATGCTCGAGAGCGGCGCGCAGGCAGAGCCCCGAAACATTCGCTACCGCATGAAGTCGGGCGCTTTCCGCTGGTTCGATGCGCACGCCACCGTCTTGCGGGATGGTGACGCGTCGGCGGCCAGCATTCTGGTGTCCGCCCGCGACATCCACGAACGGCGGCTGGCCCAGGAGGCACTCGAGCAGAAGAAGGGCGAGCTCGAGGAGCTGTCGGCCACGGATGGCCTCACGGGCCTTTTGAATCGGCGGGGCTTCATGGAGCGTGCTCTGCGAGCGCTGGAAGGCGCCCGCGTCGACGAACGCGCGCTCGCGATCGTGTTCATCGACCTCGACGGCCTCAAGCCCATCAACGATCAGCTGGGGCACGAGGCGGGCGACCGCGCCATCGGCGAGGCGGCGCGCGTCTTGCGCCAGATTTGTCGTGGGGGGGACTTGGTGGCGCGGCTCGGGGGGGACGAGTTTGCGGTGCTCGCGCACGACCTGAACCCCGAGGGCTTTCGCCACTTTCGCAACCGGGTGGAAGGCGCCCTCCGCAACGTGAACGCGGAGTCCGACCGACCGTTCCGCTTGGGGTTCAGTCTCGGGGCCGCGTTCTGGGAGTCGACGTCCGACGAATCGCTCGATTCGCTGCTCAAGCGCGCCGATGCAGAGATGTACGAGGAAAAGCGGCGCCGCAAGGCCGAGCGCGCGAGCTAGCGCAGCACCGGGCGCCCCAGGGTGGCGTCCATGACCCAGATGTCGTCGAAGTCCCAGCCGTTGAAGCTGGCTTCGACTGCGAACTCCGAGCTCGTGAGCGGCTCACCCGGGCCGTTGTCGAAGGAGCTGTCGATGAAGTACGAGCCCGTGGCGACCGTGTCCCCGACCTCCCCGATCAGGCCACCCACTAGATCGTCCGCGGTCACGGAGCCGGTCGCGTAGCAGCGGGTGACGTCGTTGGCGTCGCCGCTGCTGCCCAGCAGCCCGCCGACCATGGTTGCGCCTCGCACGCTACCGGTGGCGTAGGAGTCGGTGACGGAACTCGCGTTGCCTGCATTGCCGACGAGCCCTCCGGCGCCCTGGGCATTGCCTTCGACGGGACCCGTGGCGCAGGACGTGAGAATCGTTCCGAGGTTCACGCCCACCAGCCCGCCGACGTACCCTTCGGCGTCCACCGCGCCGGACGCGCACGACGCCTCCACGGCGCCAAAGGAGAGTCCCACCAAGCCCCCGGCGTTACTGACGGCGGTCACGGTGCCGCTCGCGAGGCCGCCCGAGACCATGCCATCCGAGATGCTGCCGAGCGAAAGGACGCCCACGAGCCCCCCCACCGCATAGAGGCCAGTGACGTCCCCGCTCGCGGTCGAGTCCACCACGCTTCCACCGAGGTTCTGTCCGAGCAGGCCTCCGGCGGCGCTGCCGAAGTACTCGAAGGCAGCGGTTGCGGTGACGGAGGCGCTCGCAGAACAACCAGTGATGATCCCCTCGCTATTGCCGACCACACCGCCGACCAGAAAGTCCGCCTGAACGCTGCCGCCTTCGACGTTCACCAGCTCGACGAGTGTCTCATCGTCCTGCAGGTGAGCCGCGAGGACTCCGACCTGGTTGAGCCCCTCGAGCTCGAAGTCGCGCAGGACGAGGTCGCGCAAGATAGCCGGCTGCCCCGAGTCGCCCACGACGCCAAACAGGCCCACATCGCCGAACTCGGGCGCCGACACCACGAGCCCTTCGAGCGCTCGACCGCCGCCGTCGAACACACCCACGAAGGGAGTCAACGCATCGCCGATGGGTTCGAAATCCTCGAGCTCCGAGAGGTCCAAGCTGCTGGCCAGGATGAAGTGAGCGTCGAGCTCCGTTCGCACGGCCTGGAGCTGCGGGACGCTGCACACGGCGAAGGGGCTCTCTTCGGTGCCCTCCCCGCCGCCAAAGGGGCTCGCTTCCGGATCGCAGGCGATGGCCTCCACGCAGGCTTCGGCGACTGGGTCGTACTCGTCATTCGCGCCCTCGCAAGTGCACGCTCCGTCGTCTTGCCACGCCTCATCGACGCAGACTTGGGCCTGCACCGCTCCATCGGCGCCCGATGCGCACGGCACCGTGCGCTCTTGCTCCTCTTCACAGGTCGGCGTGTTCGCGGACCCTCCCTCTCCACCTTGCCCGCCCGTTTCAGAGCCACCGCTGCCGTTGCCGCCGGAGCCGCCCGCCGGATCCGAGCCGCCGGTCCCGTCGCTCCCGCCGCTGCTGGCGCCACCACTCTCGTCCGCTCCTTGGCCGCCGGCCTGCCCGCCCGTTCCATCGCTGTCGTCGGGATCGCCGCCGCCGCAAGCGGCCGGAGCGCCGCCGAGCAAGGCGAGCAAACAAGCCGTCCAGCGCAGGCGTCGCGCGTACGGCTGGTGCAGATGTGAAGGGCTCAGGGTCGAAGCGAGGCGAGGGCGGGTCATCGGAAGGCCCATGGTTTCGCCCCGCCACCGCCCTGTCAATTCGCTCCAGCAGGTGACAGCGCGCTTTTGAGCATTTCCGCGGGCCAAGGTCAGTCTTGCCAGCGCAGCACGGGGCGTCCGAGGGTGCTGTCCATCATCCAGGTGTCGTCGAAATCCCAGCCCGCGAAGCTGGCCTCATTGCCGAACTCCGCGCTGCTGAGCGGCGCACCCCAGCCGTTGTCGAGCTCGCTCTCGGGGAAGAACGAGCTGATGCTCAGCGTTCCCTCGCTGTCGCCGACGAGCCCACCGACCAAATCGACGCCCGTGATCGCACCCGCTGCGTAGCAGTTGGTGATTTCGTCCGCGGGGCTGCCTCGGCCGAGCACGCCGCCGACGCTCTCCGCGCCTTCTACATCGCCGGTCGCGTACGAGTCGAAGAGGGCGCTGTCTTCTCCCGCGCCGCCGACGAGCCCGCCCACGGAGTCGGCAGTGCCGGTCACACCCCCCGTTGCGCACGATGTTCGAATGGTTCCGAGGTTCGTGCCCGCCAGGCCGCCCACGTATCCCTCGCCCTCCACCGAGCCCGAGGCGCACGACGCCTCCACGGTGGCATCGTTGCTCCCGATCAAGCCGCCGACGTAGCTCACGGCGCTCACGGCGCCGCTGGCCGCACAACCCGAGATTTCCCCACTCGAGCTCACTCCGACCAGGCCGCCGACGAGGTAGAGGCCAGAGACCTGGCCCGTGGCGGTCGAGTTCACCACCGTCCTACCCGAGTTGATGCCGATGAGCCCGCCAGCGGCGCTGCCAAAGTACTCGGTGGCCGCCGTGGCCGTCACTTGGGCGCTCGCCGACGATTCCGTGACGGAGCCCGAGTTCGCGCCGACCGCCCCGCCCACGTAGATCCGACCGACGACACTGCCGCCTTCTACATCCACCATCTCGATCAGACTGTCGTCGTCGCGCAGCTCGCCGACCAAGACGCCGACTTCGTAGCGGCCTTCGATGACGAAATCTCTGAGCACGAGGTGGCGCAAGGTGGCCGGGGTGCCCGATTGGCCGACCACACCGAACAGCCCCACTTGGTTCGCGTCGGGCAACGACAGCTCCAGCCCGACGAGCGCTCGTCCTGCGCCATCGAACACGCCGAGAAAGGGCGTCGCGTCACTGCCGATGGGCGCGAAATCCTGCACGCTCGAGAGGTCGAGGCTCGTCGCCAGCACGAAGTGGGCCTCGGGCTCGGTGCGCACGGCATCGAGCTGGTCCGCGCTGCAGATCACGAACGGGCTCTCTTCGCTGCCGGTGCCGCCGCCGAATGGGCTCGCCTGCGGGTCGCAAGCAACGTTCTCGAGGCAGGCTTCGACCACCGCGTCGTACTTCTCGCCTGAGCTGTCGCAGGTGCATGCCCCGTCGTCCTGCCACGCTCCGTCGCTGCAGGTCTGCGCCTGCGATGCTCCTTCGGCACCCGATGCACACGGGACGGTGCGCTCCTCGTCGGCCTCGCAGTCCGGAGGCGAGTATTCGCCGCCCTCGCCGCCTTCACCGGGCGAGCCGCCGGTGGTCCCGCCTCCGCTGTTTGTGCCTCCGCTGCTGGCGCCGCCAGCGCCGCCCGTCGGACTCGACCCACCGGAGCTCCCCGTCTCGCCGCCGCTATTCGAGCCGCCGGACTCATCGGACGCGCTCCCGCCGCTTTCATCCGTGGCATTTCCCCCCGCCTGGCCGCCGCTACCGTCGTCCGGGCTGCCTCCCCCGCAAGCGACGGGCGCTCCGGCCAAGAGGAGGAGGAGGCCGCCGGTCAGCACAAGGCGCGCGCCTCGCCCGGTGCGGGAAGAAGACTCATTCGACGTCGAAGCTGGGCGAAGGGGGGACATGGTGACCGCGGATGCTTTCGTCCCAAGGGTCGCCTGTCAAATGCTCGCTCCGCCGCTCGGCTCGCGCGCGGCCTCGCATGGGAAGTCTGTCCGTGAGCGAAATCTGATCACGGACTATCGAGGTGCCCCTCGGGAGCGGTAGGATGTGCTCCCGGTGCGCCCCAGGGGAGCGGAGGCAAATGACGACGACAGACGAGTGGCTTCTAGAGGTCGAGCGCTTGCACACGGCTAGTTCGCCTGAGTTGAACGAGCTGGCCTCGGCCATGGGACACCACGCTTCTGCGGCGGGCCGCGCGCTCGGTCGCGCGCTGAGCGGTGTGCCTGAAGTCGCAGCAGTTGCGAAGTACCTATTGCTTCAAACCGGACCCGCGGCGCTCGAAGGGCTGCTCGAGTTGCCCACACCCGACGAGCCAGACGAGAGAGCGTGGCTCGCGGATCGGCTGCTCGAGTTCGAGCTGCAGACGCGGGCGCGTGTGCGCGGGCGCATCATGCAGCTGCTCGAGGACCCGCGCTGGCTGCGCGATCCGCGCGAGGGCCCCTCGCTCGAGGTGTATCCGCCGCGCCGCCGGGTGTGCGATCACGCCTACGTGGCGATGCGTGAGCTCACGCATCCCGAGGAAGACCGGGTCGGCTTCAAGGTTGAGACCGAGCAGTTCTTGCACGCTCCCGCGCACCTCAAGGACGCGGCGATTGCAGAAGCGCGCGGCACGCACGTGTGGAATCACCCTGCTCCCGAGCCGGAGGACGACTGAGCGCGATGGCCAAGCCACTCTTGCACGTCGCCCGTACGCAGGACGGTCTGGATCACCAGAACACGCTCGATCTCAGGCCCGAGGTGCGCAAGATTCTCCTCGTCGAGGGGGCCGGCTTTCACAACGATCAGAAGCTCCCGGAGTATCGCATTCCCGAGCGGTTGATCGATCCGAAGGACAGCGGCCTCAGCCGGTATCCAGCGCTGGCCATCGAGATCACCGATGCCAACCACTTCCAGTACGAAAACGCCGTCCAGGGCGTGCGCTACGAGGTGGAACGGACGACGGATCGCGCGCGTTTCATCAGCGGACTCGAGGATCCGGAGACCTTCGTGCTCTACACCGGACACGCTCGCTTTGGGCGCGGCTGCTGCTTCGGTCGTGTGTTCAATAGTCCCGATCAAGGCAGCCCGGCCGTGGGCGACGTCTGGCAACAAGGCCTATTTCGGCAGGGATTTCCGCACATCGCGGTGCCGGTCCACGAGCTCATCGAGCATCAATACAAGACGTTCATCAGTCCGGCGTCCCAGACTTTGGTCCAGGCGGATTGCGATCCGCTGCTGAAGAGCAAATTCGGCGCATTGAAGAAGAAGCCGCTGGGCGAGGTCGTCCCCGCTGAAGCGCTCGGCCTCATTCAAGGCATGGGGCCCGATGAGCTCATTTGGACGTTTCGCGGCTTTCAGCACGGCAAGACCGACGACTTCCTCGTCCACGTCGCCGGATTCGAGGACACGGCCTTTCCTGATGTGGACCTCGGCAAGACGGCGATCGCTTGCAAGGGCTACTTCGATTGCGCCTGCTTGACCGACCAGCTGAACCGGGAAATCGTCGTGACCCGGAAGGGCTTTGCCCAGGTCGAGGACACGGGCTACTCCTTCTTCACCACCGATGCCTCCGACATGTTCGATGGTCTGTCGTTCCTCTACCACATGCTCGATTTTGCTGAGCCCAGCCGCTTTCGGCCCTGGAAGCCCATGCTCGACCATGCCAAGACGAAGGCCAATCAGGATCTGGCCGCTTGGGGCGTGACGAGGTCGAGGATCAAATGATGACACGCGCGAGGCGATGGACGCTCTTGGCTGGTGTGCCTGGCACGATGCCGGCGCTGGCCGCCTGCGTGCTCGGCCTCTCTGCCTGCGACACAGGACGGGAGGCCATCACTGCGGAGCCGGCTGCGACCGCGGGTGCCGTGGCGAGCGCTGCTGCGGCAGCTGCGTCTGCACTCGCGGGTCCCGTCGCGGCTCCGTCGGCCACCGCGCCCCCTCCGGGTGCTTCAGCAGTGGAAGCGCCCGCACCGGCAGGTTCAGCGACAGCTGCTGAAGCCGGCGGAACGACGACGCAGGCGGCCGCCTCGACCAAGCAGCCACCGAGCCCAGCTGCGTCGGCGGATGCTCGCCCGAACCCTTGCGTGGCGCACTACGAGGATCGCGTGGGCCCCGACGGCCAGGTCACGCGCACGCTCGTGCCCAGGAATCCTCGCTGCGACTACAAGGGCGAGGGCGGCATCACCAAGAACGGCGCCTACCTCGGCTACTGACGCGTTCCTTGAACGCAGCCGCGGTGGCGACGCTCAAGGCTCCCAGGCAAGCACCGGTCGACCGAGGTCTTGGGACATGCGCCACGTGTCCACGAAATCCCAGCCAGCGAAGGTCGCCTGATTGGCGAACTCCGCAACGGGAAGCGGTGTGCCACGACCATTGTCGGGCTCGCTGTCAGGGAAGTAACAGGCGGTTGCGGTGGCACTGGCAAAAAGCCCGATCAGTCCGCCAGACGTGTCGCCCGAGACGACACCCCAGGCATAGCAATTGGTCACCGCTGGAGTGCTTTGAGCATTCCCGACCAAGCCGCCGACGTTGTCATCGGCGGAAACGTCGCCGGTGGCGTAACAATCGCTCACGGGAGAGCCGGTGGCGGCCAACTGCCCGATGAGGCCGCCAGCATGACTTCCGCTGGCGACGACTGCGCCTTCGGCAAAGGACCGGACGACACTACCTCCTTCTACGTAGCCAACTAGACCGCCCACGTTGCTCGTGCCGGTTATCTGTCCGGTTGCGCCCGTGTCTTCCACGAGCGAACCCTGGCAGTACCCAATGAGGCCACCTAGAAGGTTAGTCCCGGCGACGTCGCCCGAGGTGCGCGAGCTCCTCACCACCGCGGATGATTGCGTGAAACCCACGAGCCCGCCGACGGTATGGGCCGCCCCGCTCACGTCACCCGTTGCGGAGCAGTCCTCCAGCAAACCACTGCTGAAGCCCACGAGCCCTCCGGTCTGGGTGCCGAAGTATTCGCTTTGTCCGCCGAGCCCCGCGACCTCGGCACTCGACGCGCAACCTCGAACCGTGCCCTCAGCCCATCCGACGAGGCCACCGACCACGATCTGAGCCGTGATCTCACCGCCTGCGACCGTGACGCCTTCGACCAGACCAGCCGTTTCGTTGAATCGTCCTGCCAGGGCGCCCACGGTTTCTTCTCCCTCGATCACGAACGAGCGCAGCTCGAGATCTCGCACCGTGGCTGGAGCGCCAGTATCGCCGAGGACGCCGAACAGTCCGATGTCATCGAGCGTGGGTTCTTCGATCGAGAGACCGTGCAGCGTGCGCCCGGCTCCGTCGAACACACCGACGAATGGATCTGCGGCTGAGCCGATCGGGAGGAAATCGTCTGCGGCCGCCAAATCGAGGCTGCGCGCGAGCACGAAGTGCGCGTCGAGTGCGCTAGCCAGAGCCGTCAGCTGATCGGTAGAACAGATGACAAAGGGGCTTTGCTCTGTGCCCTCGCCGCCACCGAAGGGTACGCCCGACGCGTCGCACGGGATGGGATCGAAACAGCGCGCCGCGATTGGATCGTATTCCTCGGCGGGCAGGGCGCAGGTGCATGCTCCGTCGTCGTGCCAGACGCCGTCCACACAAACTTGTTCTTGCTCCGCGTCGGCTGCTCCCGAAGCGCACTGGACCGTCCGCTCCGCGTCGTCCTCGCATTCCGAGGCGGTGTCGCCGCCAAAGCCGCCCTCACCGCCGTTGCCCCCCGTGTTCTCGTTGCCGCCCGTGCCGCCGTCGCTGGCGCCGCCACTCGAGCCGCCCGCATCGCTGCCCGCGGCGCCCGTGCCGTCTCCACCGTCACCGCCGCTCCCGCGACCGCCCGTGGCAGGTGCCCCCGCTTCGCCGCCCGCGGCATCCGCGTCGCTGGGCTCGCCGCCCCCACAAGCAGTGGGAGCCAGCTGAACCATGAGCACGAGCCCGACGAGTCCGAGCGAAGAGCGGGGGGACTTTTGCATCATGAACATCGTGCTCATTCCTGCGAGTGGTGGTGAATTACTTGAATGCTGCCGCGATGGCGGCGAGCTTCTGCTCGAGATCGTCGGCGCGCGCTTTGTGCTCGGCGGCGACGGCCATCGCCTCGAGGAAGGCGGTGAGGAGCGAGCCGCCGGGCGCGAGGGTGATGCCGAGCTCGCGCGCTTGCGCTTGGATTTCAGCACCGAGGGACGAGCCGGGCCCGCCGGCAGGAGGAGCTTGCGTGGGGCCCGCGCCGCCATCGCCTTTGGCCTGAGCCGCTGGGGGCGGCGCCCCCCCCACCGAAAACTGGATCGTCCCGGGCTCGGGCCGCGCTTCGCGTGGGGCAGGCTCGGCCGCTGGTGCTGTCGCCGCAGGCTTCTTTTCAGCCGGGGTCACGTCGCCGGTGAACTGCGAGGTGACGCCCAGGATGCCGCCGCGCGGCTCGGGCGGATTCTCTTGAAAGGGGGAGCGGAGGGAAGCTTCGAGCTCCGCTGCGGTGCCGAGGCCGATGTGCTCGGGGTGCAGCTCGATCTGCGGCGGCACGGTGTCCGACGCGCGCAGGCGCAGGCGCCAGGAACGGAGCACGGGCTTCGGTAGGTGGCTCCAGACCTCCGTGTGACAGGCCGCTTCCATCGCTCCCAGGGTGGCGCCGTCGAGCGGCTCTCCGCGAAAACGCGCCAAGACCTCGAGCATTTTTTCCTCGTACGTCACACTTGCCTCCCCGGCCCGTTCGGCCGACTGCCCAATCCTGCGGGAGCCGAGCAGTCGACAGCCCCCATCCGAGAGCAGGCTAGGTGCCTGGGCGGCTCGTTTCAATGCACACGTGCGCGTCGGGCGTCCCGAGTGGGCGCCTTCCCTGGTAGAACGCCCGGTGTGAGCCAGCTCGACGACGAATGGGCAGGGAAGATCCGGGCGCTCGGACCGGAGCCGGACGATGGGGCACTTGGCGCTCTGCTCGGCGACGCGGTCCATCGAGCGACGAGTCCGGGGCGGGTGGCCTACGCTGCCTATCGCGAAGGCAACGGCGACGAGCTCGGTCGGCGCCTCCTTTCCGGCTTGGACTTCGTGGGACTCTTGGGAGCGCTGTATGGGCCGCCAGCGGAAACGCCGACGGCGCGCGCCTGGCTACTGGGGCACTTGGTGGAGGCTGAGCTTCACCTGCGTGGGCAGCTCGGGGCGCGCTTGCGCGAGGCGCTCTTCGATCGGGGGGAGGTGGAGGAGCCGCCGGTGCTGGCTCCGGTCGAGCGCAAGCAGCCGCGGCGGCGGGTCTGTGATGAGGCGTACCTCCTCTTGCGCAGCTTGTTTCATCCCGAAGAGGACGCCGTGGGCTTCGTGGTCGAGCGGGATGCTTACCTGGCGCTCTCGGACGAGGATCGTGATCGCATGATTCAGGAGGCGCTCATGAGGGGACGTTGGAACCTCTCGCCCTTCGAGCTGCCGGGTGCGAGCGCTCCATGACGAAGAAGACGCTGCACGTCGCCCGCACCTCGGACGGCCTCGAACACCTGAACACGCTCGATTTGCGCCTGGAAGATCGGCACATCTTCTTGCTCGAAGGCCTGCAGTTTCACAATAACCAGCTGCCTCCTTCGCTCAAAGTGCCCGAGACTCTCATCAAGCCAAAAACGGCGTTCGGCACGGTGAAGAGCAAGAAGCCGCTGTCCGTCGAGGTGACGGACGAGAACAACTGGCAGTACGAGAGCCTCGAACAAGGCGTGCGCTACAAGGTCCAGCGCCTCTTCACGCGCACCGAGTTCAAGCAGGCGCTCGAAACGCCGGACGCGCACGTCCTGTACTCGGGGCACGCGCGCTTTGGCCGCGGGCCCTGCTTCGGCTTTGGTGATGGCAAGAGCACGGGTGAAAAGTGGGAGGACGGCGACGACGACGCCACGGGCATTCTCCGCATGGGCAAGCCCTTCTTGGCCATACCCGTGAGCGACCTCTTGCATCACAAGTACACGGCCAACCTGGTGCAAGCGGATGTGACGATCACGGCCGCGGACTGCGACGCCGACTTGAAGCCGCGCGTCTCGGCGCTCAAAGCCCGGAAGCCCGCTGAGATCCACCCGGACATCCTGCCCTTCTTGAAGAATTCCGACCCCGACCAGAAGTACTGGAGCTTTTCGGGCAGCGATGAGGGCAAATCGACCAACTTCATCGTGCTCCACGCGGGCTTCGAAGGGACGACTACGGCGCCGCTCGATCTGGGGGCGACCGATGTGAAGGCGCGCCTCTTCGCGCACTTTGGCTGCAGCACGCTCAAGCACAACCGTGAGGTCGTCGTCGACCTCAAGGGTTACAAGCTCGAGGACGACCACAACTACTCCATCTTTACGACGGACCTCTCGAACGGCACCGAGGTCGTGCTGTACTTTTACCATCTGTTCAGCTGCCCCGAGCCAAGCCGCGGCGGCGCGTGGAAGGCGTCCGTCGAGTACGCAATTCAGAAGACCAACGCCGACCTGGCTGCCAACAGTCAGCGTCATCGGTTGAAGTGAAGCGGATGCGGAGGCAGAGTAGGGGCGTGAACGGTAGGATGCTGCTTTGGGGCGGACTCGTGACCGCAGCCGTGGCTTGCGATCGCCCGCAGGTGACCGCGGCCCCGGAGCCGCCCGTCTCCGCCGCGATGCCAGCGGCCGCTCCTTCGGGGCCAGTGCGTCCAGCTTCCGTGGCGAGCGCTCCACCGCTCAGCGCAGCGCCCCTCAGCGCGAGCGCAGCACCAGCGCAGGCATCTGCGCCGCCCGCGCCGATGAGCGCCGATCCCGCTCAGAAGCTCGATGCTTCCAAGCAGGCGACTCCGAAGCGAGACAGCAGCGAGTGCGAGGGCGAAGCGCGCGAAGGCTGCGTGCCCAAGGGCGACCCGTTCGGCTTCGTGGCGCGGGAGTGAGGGCCCGAAATTCGACGGCGACCGCCGTCGCGACGGTCGCGCGGGACTACTCCGCGGCGGCGTCGGACTCGGACGACGCGGCCGAGGCGCTGCCGTCGGCAGCGAAGTCGTGGCGCTGTTCGAGCTCCGCAATCGTGGCTTCGTCGAGCTCGCCGGTCGGCTCGATGCCCGCAAATGTTTGAAAGGCCGTGGTGGCGGCCTTGGTGTTCTTGCCCACCTTGCCGTCCACGCCCTTCGGGTCGAAGCCGAGGTTCATCAGGCGCGCTTGCTGGCCTTTCACCGTGGAAGATGGCTCGAGTGTGCCGAGCTCGAGATCCCACTCGAGCGGCGTCTTCTGGTTCTCGAAGGTGACTTTGAGTGTGCCCTTGGTGCTGAGCGCGGACACTTCGTGCTCGATGAGCGCGCTGCCTGCTTCGTCGCCGCGGAAGGTCGCGCCGCCGACGGTGAGCACATACGAAAAGGCGCGGTCTGCCTGGATCTGAAGACGCAGCCGCTGCGCGGGTCGCGCCTTGAGCAAGATGGCCTTCAGGATGCCGGAGCGCGCCAAGATGGGCTCCGACTCCTTCGGCGGCAGCGTGAGCTGATCGCCTTCGACCAGCTGGTTCAAGTTCGGACGATCGGTGCGCAGCGATTCGTTGGCGGCGTCTTCGTGAATGGCCGTCGGGTCGAAGTAGCCCTTCTTGGCCGCAACCTGTGGCACGTCCTCGAATTTTGCGACCTTGTGCTGGGTTCCACTGGCGCCGGCTTTCGGTTCAGCGCCCCAATCGGCGGGCGCAAAGTCGAGCAGCGTGAGCTTCGATTCTCCCGGCGCAACGCCATCGACGAAACCGAGGCCTTCGGCGTTCGTCTTGCCTTCGAGCACTCGGCCCTCCGGATCTTCCAGCTTGAAGCGAGTGGGACCCGGCGGCGGCGCGTCGTTCTCGAAGCCCAGACGAAAGCCCACGCTGGTCGTTGGTACGAGCGCGCCGATGCTGCCAAACATCACGATATCGAGGCGATCGCTCTGATCGGTCTCGGCTTCGGGGGCGCCGCCGACCAAGAGTCGCGCGCTCACCTCGATGAACATCACGTCATCGGGCACGGCCGGCAGGATGAGGTGTGTGTTGGTGAAGAGGTCGTCGTTCATGGCTTCGAACGACACCAAATCGAAGTCCAAGCGGATGGCTTTGCGCCGTGGACCCCTGCGATCCGCGGGTCGTACCTCGGGCTCGAGCGGCTCGACGTATTCGATGAGCGCTGGCTGGCCTGACGCGTCGGTGCCGTTGATGAACATCGGCTGGCGACTCGGACCGCGGAGCTCGAGCTGGCCCTTCATGCTGGCGAACTTCTCCGTGGCGCTCGGGTCGCTCAGCGGGTCGCCCACTTTGGCCCAATGAAACTCGAGCTCGGCGTCGACCTTACTGCCGACCTGCGCCTGCGAGGTACCGCTGCCGCGCTTCAAGAGCTCGAGCCGCAGGCCTTCGACGCCCGTGGTCTTGAGCAGGGGCGGCAGCGGAAAGGGCTGGAGCTTGAAGCGGAGCGCGGACGCCATGAGGGTTTGGGCTCCAGGCTACCACACTCCGGCTCACGCCGATCTACCTGGCTTTCCGGCCGGAGGGGGTTTTCCTGAGGGCTTTTGCTTCCGGCAGCGGGCGCACGCCGATCCACACGACGTGCCGGCGGCCGCCTTGCGCGCCGCGGGCGCGCACCTCCTCGGCCGTGACGACGAAGCCGGCGCGCTGCATACGTCGGGTGAAAGCAGCGTCCGCACCGGCCGACCACACGCCGAGGACGCCACCCGGGCGCAGCGCCTGGAAGGCGCGCGTGAGGCCCGCGCCGCCGTAGAGGCGGTCATTGCTGGACTGGGTGAGCGCCGTCGGGCCGTTGTCGACGTCGAGCAGGATGGCGTCCCAGGTACTTGGCGCCGAGCGAATCAGCTCGGCCACGTCGCCCTGGTGCACGCTGGCCCGCGCGTCGCTCAGGGGAAATCCAGCCACCTCGCCGAGGACGCCGCGGTTCCAATCGACGACTGCTGGCACGAGCTCGGCCACGACGACGCGCGCCTGGGGGCCGAGCGCACGCAGCGCCGCCGCCAGCGTGAACCCCATGCCGAGGCCGCCGATCAAGATGCGCGCTCGATGCGGGTGAGCGAGACGCGCGCAGGCGAGCTCCGCGAGCGCGTCTTCCGAGCCGTGCATGCGGCTATTCATGAGCTCCTGACCGCCCACGCGTAGCGCAAACTCGGAGCCTCGCTGGGACAAGTCGAGCGTTTGGTCGTGCCCGGGCACCGCTGCGCGGTCGAGGAGCACCCGGGGTTCCGTCGGCATGAGGGGCGTCATAGCCGATCGACGCGCCTTCGCAGCGCCGGCTGGCTCAGTTCTGGGCTCGCCCGCAGCGGAGGTTCCGGCGTCGGAGCCGGCCGGGGGCATGACTCAGCGCCGGGCGAATGGGGCGGCGCCCTTCGCACGGGGAGGGCGCGCTGGTATGCTGCGCCGGACGGCCGTCGGCCCGGTGACCACATGAAAGAGTGGCTGATTAGCCTGCCAGGCAAGCAAGTGGCGTGGAGCCACGGACCGACGGGCGCGTTTCCCCGGATGGATCCTGGCAAGGCGCACACCGCGGTGCAGGCGCTCTTGTTTCAGCTGCGGAAGCCCGCGGTTTTGACGGCGGCGCGGTCGATGCACAAGGCGCTGACGGGGCAGCAGCTGACGGGCGCGTTCAGTCCGTTCGAGGCGTCGGGTGAGCGTGAGGCGCGCGTTCTGGGGCGTTCGCTGATCTCGGGACTGACGGCGGGACGTCTGCAGGTGATGGAGGCGGTGCCGCCGCCGATCGCGATCACGCTGCCGGAAGAGTTCGTGCCGGCAGCGCTCGGTCCGACGAGCGTTGCGGAGACGGAGAGCGTCTTCGAGGTGTGCCTGCTCGATGTGGCAGGCACGGCGCTGTCGGGCGTGGAGGTGACGTTCTCGAGCCAAGGGAAGCAGGAGAAGAAGAAAACCGACGGCAGCGGCGTGGCGCGCTTCGAGGGCTTCGAAGGCAGCTTCGGCTCGCTCAGCATCGACCCGAAATCTTTGGCCGAAGTGGCGGAGCCCTTGTGGGAAAAGGGCGTCAAGCCCGTCAAATTCAAGGGCAAGGTCGACCAGCTCATTTTGACCGACAAGGTCGAGCCGCTGACGCTCGAGAGCGAACTCCGGCGCACGGTGGTGTTCCGGCCCGAGCCGGGCATTTTGAGCCTGGAGCTGCGCGACAAGACGGGGCAGTTTGCCTACGCGGGCTGTGAGTACTCGGTGAGCGGCCCGATGAGCTTCGAGGGCGTCACCGACGAGAATGGTCGGCTGCGTCACGAAGAGGTCGCCCCCGGCGACTACGAAGTGTCGGTCACGGTCGAGTACAATGAGAAGCTGAAGGTCGAGGCGAAGACGTTCAAGACGCGCGCCGTCGTGCTCGATGCGGGCGATGGTGAGCCTCAGATCCGGCTGATTGGCGCGGTGCCGTTCGTACGCATGGCGCGCTTGCGGGGGCTCTTGTTCGATTTGAACAAGACGTTTCTGCTGCCGACCGCTCTAGAGGGGCTCGAAGGTTTCCGCGATTTGGCGGAAGAAATGGGGCCGGCGCACCTGCTCATCGTGGGCCACACGGACACCAGCGGCGAGCCGAGCATCAACGACCCGCTCAGCAAGAAGCGCGCAGAATCGGTGCAGCAGTACCTCGAGCGCGACGTCGATGCCTGGCTCGAAAGCTACAGTGGCTCGGGCTCCGGCGTTTGGGGCAACCGCGAGGATCGCCTGATGATCCGCGGGCTCTGCGACGCGGAGGTGCGTAAGCGCCAGGCCTCGGGCGGCGCGAACGCGGAGTTTGGCCCGGCTGAAGACGAAGACATCATCACGTTCTATCAGCGCTTCCACAATCAGCAGATCGACGAGGGCCTGAAACCCGAGCGCGAGAAGCTGGAGGAAGACGGTGTCGCCGGCGACAAGACCCGCAAGGAGCTCGTCACCGACTACATGGCTTTGGGTGGCCTCGGCTGGACCGCGATCAAGGACTTGCCGCTCACGATCGAGCTCCACGGCTGCGGGGAGAACTTCCCGCTCGACGGCACAGGCCTCGAGCTCGACGCCCGCGCGGTGGCCGAAAGAGACGGCGAGCGCGACCGCGTGGACCGCCGGGTCGAGCTCTTCTTCTTCGACAGCACCTTCAAGGTGGCGCCGGCCATCACCGGTCCGAGCGGCGAGGAGTACCTGACCTGGCGCGAGTTTTCGCGCGAAGATCGGGACGTCCCAGTCGAGGGCGTCAAGAACAAGGCAACCAAGCTGCCGATCACGGACGCGCACTTCCGCACCGGGAGCGCGGTCATGCTGCCCGAAGGCACCGAGCCGGCCGCCGACGGGTCGGCGCCGCTCACATCGGTGGGCGCATTGGCAGTGGCTCTGCGCTTCAACGAAGAGCGCCCCGGTCACCGGCTGCTCATTGCGGGCCACACCGATTCGGTGGGCTCCGATGCCTCGAACGACAAGCTCTCGGTGCAGCGAGGCGAGCTGGTGCACGCCGTTTTGATGGGCGGCGACGAAGGGCGGAGCAAGTTCGTCGACTTGGCGCTGGAAACGGGCACGGTCAGCGACTGGAAGCAGATCTTGAAGTGGGCCTCCGTCGCTTTCCCCAGCGTGGAGCCCCTGGCGCCGAGCGAATCCGAGGAGGAACCGTCGGAAGCGAGTGGCGAAGACGGCGAGCTCGGCACGGGCTTTTCGCTGGCGGATCCAGGCATCGTGGACGACGACGCCACGAGCGGAGCCGTCGCCGTCGAAGCTTTCCAAGAGGCGTACAACGAAAACTACAAGCTGCTCGGTGGCGCGGGCACCATCTCCGTCGACGGCGACGTCGGCAAAGAGACGTGGGGCGCCATCTACGATCTCTACCAGTACAACATGGCGCAGGAGCTCGGCGAAGACCTCGATGGGGTCGGCAAGCTGCGGGAGCTCGTGACGTTCTTGCCGGGCGTGGACCCGTTCGTGGGCTTTGGTGAGTCGGCGCCTGTGGACGGCGTTATGGCCGACAACGTGGAGGCCCAGGTGAATCGCCGCGTCGAGGTGCTCTTCTTCCAGAAGGGGCAGGAGCCGGATCTGGCCGTCTTGAAGGAAGATCCGAAGGCGAGCGAGCTCTATTTGCCGGAGACGTACGACCGCGAGGAGATCGACCTGGGGTCGACGACTGCCCATCGTCGCGTCGCGGCTCCTCTTCGGATCTGGCTCCTCGACGAGGAAAGACAGCGTATGGCAGCCGTTGCTGGCTCTGAGAACGTGCTGGAAAAGACCTTCGGCGCTCCGTACCGGCTCGTGCTGCCCGACGGGGATGTACGGGTCGGCTACGCGAACGAGAAGGGGATGGCCACCGAGTACCATGTGCCGGCCCGGGCCGTTTGTGACCTTTGGTGGGGTCGCGCTCTGCCCGTCGAAGAACGGGAAGAGGTGCCCGAGGACGAGGAGCGGGCTCAGGACTTTTTCCGTTTCAGAACGACACTTACCATCGAGGATGGCGTTTCCCGGGATCCCGCTGCGGTCCCGCTCGCCAACATGGGTATTTTCGGGGAGCGCGCGCAGCAGCTCAAACAGTTTGCTTCTTTCTACAACGAAGAGACCGACGCGGCTGTCGTACGGGTTCATCGCAAGGGCCTGTCAGCGTAAGGTGAGGACCAATGGGGAAGCCGGTACCGAAAGCCGTCACAGCGGCACCCAAGAAGCAGGCCAAGGTGCAAGTCGTCGTCAAGGCCAAGGCGACCGGGAAACCACTCGCCGGTGTGCCTGGACTTCTGCTTGGGAATAGCGACGGTAAGGCGTTCACGCGCAATCTGGGCAAGACCGACGGCCTAGGTCGGTTCAAGTTCGTCACGGACCTGGGACTCCGCGAGCTGCAGATCCGCCACCGGAATCATGCCGGTGAAGGCTTCGCGACGCTCCCTACGTCGCCGGACACAACGATCGTCTTCGCCAAGACGCTCGACGAGGGGAGCCACGAGTTTACCGTGTCGATGGTACAGATCCGTGCGCAAGTGACAGTCGCTGTCACCGACGCCGCAGACGGCGCTGCGCTCGGTGGCGTGCGCGTGAAACGCGGTAGCGAAACGGGCCTGACGGACAAGAACGGGAACTACGTCACGACGGCGCTCGACATGGGGCAGAAGCACGTCTTCGAGCTGACTCGCAACGGCCATGGCCCTGAGTCGGGGACGGCGATCGGTCCGGTCACGGGCATCGTGGATCTGACCGGCCTCACCGAGGTCGCTGATCAGAAATTGCCTCTCAAGATGAAGAATCAGTGGGGTAAGGTCAAAAGCGAGAAGATCGAGCCCGAAAGTAAGAATTTTCCTGTCTGGTTCTCGGAGTTCGCGGCGCCCTTTCCCAAGGAGCACCCGACGTTGAAGATTGACGGCAAGCCGGCCAAGACTTTTCCGTTTGCGCCAATCCTGGCCGGCCCCTCAGGCACGGCCGCCTTCAACCAACTCTTCAAGGATATGGCTAGCTGGAGCGGCGGGCCCCTGACGATCGAGGAGTTCGTCGCCATCTTCATGATCATCTCGAACGAGACGGGAGGGACGTACAAGCCGGTCTCCGAGAAGGGCAGCCTCGCCTACATGTTCTACCTCAACAAGGGGCCGAATCGCTTGGCGGGCGATCTACTGGCGGAGAGGGGGAAGCTGACCGCCCAGGAAAGGATCTTGGCCTGGAATAAGAAGGGCAGCGCCAACTTCCCCGGTGTCGGAACCGACGGCATCACGGAAGCAGACTTGAAAGAATGCGACTTTTGGAAGTATCGCGGCCGCGGATTCGTGCAGACGACGCTACGGACGCTCTACCTGGATCGCGTCGATCCAGTGCTCAAGGCTGCGGGCCTGAACATCTCCGACGATCTCACCGCCGACGATCTAGACAAGGAGGTGCTGACCAACGACAAAGTCTACTATCCACTTCTCTCCAAGGAGATCGCGACACGGCGATCATCGTTGGTTCGTGCAAACGCCGAGGAGTGGAAGCCATTCGGCTACGCCGTTGCAGGCGTGAACAACCATGACTACGCGGCGCTCTACGAATGGCGTTGTCAGGAGGTTTACAAGGCCCTTCGTACAGCGGCGGAAGCGGGGAAGCTGTCCTTGTCATGACACACGCTCTGTTCGCCGTACCCGTGATCCTGACACTCGTCGCCGCTGGTTGTCGGAACGAGCCCGGTCGACCGGCGTCAAATCGCCCGGTCGCGCCGGCCTCGGCCTCGGCTTTGCCGGCTGGGTCCGCGTCGGAGTCCGAGCCGTCGAGACCGCCTACGTCGATGCGTGTCGTCGTCCCCAACGGTCGGCGTCTCGCGTTGGGCGGAAACCACTCCTGCTTCATCGATGCGCGGGAAAAGCTCTGGTGTTGGGGAAGCAACGACCTCGGGGAGATCGGAAACGGCGAGCACGGTTGGCGAGGACGTTCGGAGGATACCGATGAAGCGGCGCGCATCGTGAAGCGGCCCTTTTCTGGCTACCCGTTCGAACGAGCTCGAGCCGTGTTTGCCACCGGCGGCGAAACCTGCGCCATCGCGCAGCGAGAAGCGTGGTGCTGGGGTGGTTTGGGCGACGAGCCGATGAGCGTCATCGACCGGCCCGTGCACTTGTCCCAGCTCCCGGGCTTGGTCCAGGATCTGGCTCTCAGCGCGCACCACTGCGGCATTCAGCAGGGGCGACTCTTTTGCTGGGGCGACAACCGCTCAGCGGCGGTCGGGAAGGGCGAGCGCGTCGAAGCAGCGCCGCCACGAGTGATCGAGGAACTGGGAGCTGGCGTCCTGGGAGTCGCCACTTCGGTCGCGACGACCTGCGCCATCAGTGCAGATCACTCCGTGTGGTGCTGGGGAGGAAACGACTTTGGCGAACTCGGTCGACCCAAGAGTGCAGCTGACCCCCGGCCAGGTCGCGTTGGAGGTGTGTCCGCCAGCATGCTGACCGCAGGGACCAACCACTTTTGCGCCGTCGATCCAGAAGGACGCGTTCATTGTTGGGGAGCCAATTGGGACGGGCAACTCGGCAGCGCCAGCGCTGGAGGGGATGCGGGAATACGAGCGGTCGGTCTACGCGGCAAGGCAGTGAGCATAGCTGTCAGCGCGAGCGCATCGCTTGCCGTTCTCGAGAATGGTGATGTCTACGGTTGGGGACAGAGCAAGCTTGGTCTGCTCGGCGCTATCGGGCCTGACGGAGCTGCCGATCCCGTCGCTGTCTCGGGGCTCACTCGAGTCGTCCAGATTGCGGCCGGGCAGATGCACGCTTGCGCTCTCACCGAAGACGAAAGCGTATGGTGCTGGGGCCAAGGCGACGACTACCAACTTGGTCACGGGAAGGACGAGGACAGCGCCACGCCGGTTCGTGTCATGTTTCCCGGCGGGAAGCCAAGTCCGTGATGCAGACCTTGTCAGAAACGGCCGCTAGCCGCCGGTGAAGAGGACACGGTGAGAATGCTCACGTCGTACATCCTTTCCACGACATCGCTGCTACGATGGCAGCCGAGGCCGTCGGGCAAGTTTACGACGCCATGGAGGCCTGCTGGAAGCAGACGCCCGGCGCGGATCCAGTGTCGACGGCCCTGGGCTATCTCGTGCATCCGCGGAATACTACCCGGACCAAGGTGATTGACCTGGCGCAGACGTGGGCACAAGGCAAATGCCGTGGGCAAGACAGCGGCCGACACGTTCATCGATTGGACCTTGAGGTTGCTGAAAGATGGCGCGCACTGACGCAATGTGGCTGACGGTGCTGCTGGCGACGGCGTGCGCGAAGGCGCCGGATCCGGCGGTGATCTTCAAAGACCAGTTCGTCACCATCGGGGGACACCGTCTGGAAATGGGGCGACCGGTCGAGGAATGGGAGACGATTTTGGGGAAGGGCGAGCACGACCGCTATAGCGTGCTTTGGAGGAAGTACCGCGTGGCGGGGTATCGGGAGAAGAACGCCTGTGGTGATGACTACATCACGGGGGCCGTGGTCAACCTTTCGGACGATCCAAAGATCTTGATGCCGACGCTGGGCGCTCCGGTGCAGATCGAGGACTGCGTGCTGACCAAGAACACTACCTTGAGCGGGAACACGCTGGATTGTGGCACCTGGCTCGACTTTGGTACCGAGAGGCTGCATCGCGGTCGCCCCTTCGACTTCGCGTACATGAAGGATACGGGCAATTTTAGTCAGATGGTGATGATCACCGACGCCAACGTCCCTTTCAAGGTGAGCCAAGGACTGGGGGTTGACGCAAGTGCGGAACTTGGGATCGGTCTTGGTACCGAAGGAGGCGAGAAGTACCGAGCGTCTGGCGCGTGCGACCGAGCTCCGCCGAAGCTCACGTTTGGCGCCAAGGCGTTTTGGAAGGACCTGCAGAGCGCATGGTCGAGTCTGACCGGCGATTAGTCAGCAGCTCCGATGGGGGCTGGGCTTGTCGCAGCGGACGCTCCACAGGACCGCAACTGCCGATGCAAGGTGCGCCCGGCACGATGCGCGTGACGTGTCATTTTGCGGCGAAAATGCACCTCGAGGAGCGGCCAGGTCGACATGCTTCGAATGCTCCCTGCGAACGGCGATGGCTGCACGATCAAAGCGGGTGAAGCGGCCTCCTGCGCCGAGGAACTCAACTGGAATTCGCAGGCATCAGCGGTGTAGGTCGTGCACGTGAAGCCGGGAGACGTGCTCGAAGACGCGGAGAAAGACGTGTTCTGCTCAGCGGCCGCGGGTCATCACTGGCAGACCGCGGTGCGCTTTCAGGGCAAGCGTGTGCTGGGTGGACACCCATGCCCGGACCAAAATCAACGCCACGGCGCCGTGAGGGCGGTCTACGGTGCTAGAATCCGCCGGGATTTGGCAGCGTTGAGGAAGCAGGGAGGAGCCGTGGTGGCTGCATGGCTCGTCGCGGCGAGCGGGTGCACGACGAGCACGCGCGCTCCGAGCGCAGCGGCGGAGCCGAGTGCACCGAAAGAAGCGCCAAGCGGCACGAGCGGTGCAACCGAACCCAGGGCTTGCCCGGCGACGTTCACGACGGGTACCGCCCGCGACCAGGTCTGGCGTGAGGCGTTTTCCGTGGACGTCGGCGGGGTAGGCCTCGTGACGACGGAGGCCGTCAATGTCGAAGACGTTGCACGGGAGCTTGGACTACGCGGTATTGAGCAAGTCGCGTGCGACGGAAGCGTGGCTTGGTGGATTGGGGGGGTGGCCTGCGACGCGCTGTCGAATCTGACGGAGCGGCTCGCTCCGCGCTCGGGGGTTCGAGCGTCATTTTGCATCGAGCCGAGGGGCGCCGACCCGGGAAGCACGGCTCCGGGCGACAGCGATGCCCGGATCGGGAATGATCGCATCGATTGGTACGAGATGAGTCGCCGGTACGAAGACCCTTCGCTCACGGACTACTTGCCCAGTAAAGAGATGCTGGAGAACGTGGACGCCACCCAGTTGCCGAGCGCCATCGGTCATTGGAAGATGGCCTACTCTCACATGCTGGCCAGGATCGTCCTGCGGGCGAACGCACCCGGACGTCAAGGCAAGGTGCCCAAAGATCTGGTGCTTCGGAAGTACAACACTCCCGAGATGAGCTGGTTTCTCACCGCTCAGAGCGTGAAATCCTACGACGCGCAACTCGCCGTCGCGCAAAGGGTGTTCGGCGAGGCGAGTCGATTCTCGGTCTCACTGCCTTGCGAGCTGGTGGCGCCGATCGGAGACACGGGAGGAACCGCGGTCGACTGTCGTGGTGTGTTCGAGATCCGCTCGTTCGTACCCGTGGAGAGCACCTGGGAAGGTTGTCAGGCGAAGGATGTGGCCTCGGACAGGAACGCTGTGGCCTACGGTGCACCGGGGACGATGGAGGTGACTCACATGTGGACCGCGGAGATGCACCTAGCGGAGAGTGGCCAGGTGGACCAGTTTCGCCTCATTCCGGCGCCGGAACCCACGTACGTCGTCAATCCCGGCAATGCGATTGCTTGTGCCGACGAACCTCACTGGGATCCGGAGGCGCAGACAGTGTCGTCAGTTTCCATCTCCCCGAGAGAACGACTCGAACACGTTGGGCCTCGCGTTTGGTGCTCCTCGGGGAGCAAGCACCGCTTTCAGATGGCCGTCCGCTGGCGCGACAAGACCTGTTGGGTGCCGACGTTCGCCGTCACCAAGGTTGCGGGCTAGCGTGGCCTGGTCTTGACGTCCGTCGGGCCCATCCGGGGCGAACTTCTTCTTCCAGAGGTACACGCTCTGCTCGCTCACGCCGTGCTTCTTCGCGGCTGCGGCGACGCTCGTGGCCTCTGCCTCGCGCAGGATGCGCACCATTTGCTCTTCGCTGAATCGGCTCTTCTTCATGGCTCTTCCTTTCGTGAAAGGCCGTCAGAAGGGCATCTCTCTCAACTTTCAACTGGGCCAAATTTCCCGGGGCACGTCAGGAGCTACTCTTGGGACATCTGAACCCTGTTTCGATGGTGGAGGGAATTCAGGGCCGTCTCAACAACTTGGGCTACAGCTGCGGAGAAGTCGACGGCGACTTTGGACCGCGAACCCAAGCTGCCCTTGCGGACTTTCAACGCGCCGAGGATCTCGAGGCGACGGGCGAAGCCGACGATGACACGCGATCGAAGCTGGTAGAACGCCACTTGAGCTAGGTGGGTTCCTCTGGGTGTCCTCGCCTTGTCGGGGGCTACAATCGGTCGGCGTCGAGCAGGTCCTGAGGACGACCCGACGCACGCTTCAGGGCGATCAAGTCTTCGCGCCCGACGCAACTGACCTCGAGATCGCCTACGCGAAACAGCATCCGCCGCGTCCAGGCCGCTTCGAAATCGCCGCCTGGCACGTTCTTCATCAGATCGATGCGCGCTGGGGCCTGCCCCATCCACACGACATCGAGCTCTCGGGCGCTCTCCAGCGCCTCCATCGTCTCTGTCGGCGCGCCAAAAGCTGCGAGGGCCCGACGCACCTTGAGCAGATTTTCGGGCGCGTCGCGCAGCCAAATGTCAGCGTCCTTCGTGAAGCGAGGAACGCCATGGAGAGCGACTGCCTGGCCGCCTACCAGGAGGTACTCAACCCCTTCGACGGCGAACTCCGTGAGTAGATCGATCAAGTCGGAGGGGAGGGCCATCGGGATGCTCCAAGTACCACCACTGCTCTGCCATTTCGAAGACCGCTGCGAGCCGCTCCGCGGGCGTGCTCGAGCGCCAGAACGCCGCATCGAGCCGCGGGGCCTCATCGGCTGAAGCTAAGCCGCCGCGCCAGGTTGCACGCCGGTCGGCGGCTCGCCGTGCGCGGTCGTCCATGGCGGCAGCTTACCATGGGGCCGGTCGAATTCATCGCGACGGTGTGGAGTTTCAGCGCTGATTCTACCAGGCAAACCAGGACTCCTGCTGCTAGGGCTGGTCCATTCGCTCGAGTTCTTCGACGTCGGCGAGGTCCTTGTAGCGTCCCGCGGCTCTCTTGTTCGAAATGAGCGCCGACCTGCCGATGTAGGGGATGGGGTGTCCGTCGAGGTCGAACAGCTTCGAATCTCTGCAGGCGTCGTCGAAGGATACGCCGCTGATCTGGGTGAGCACCTCGACCTTCAGGGGCGCGATGCCAAATCGATACGCATCCCCTTCTGTAGCAAAGTGCTGCGCCGTCACCTTGTGAGCCGTAAGTGGTGCCCCAAAATTGCTCAGGGCCGCAAATACACGCTCCGAGTTCTGCTTCGTGGGTCGTACGAAGACATCCAGATCATCGGTCGCGCGCACATGGCCATGCAGAATCACGGCCCACCCGCCCACCACGAGGAACTCCGCCTTGGCCAAGCGGAATTCGACCAGCAGATCCGTGAAGTCTTCAGGGAGCCTGGTCACGCTCCCTGCCACAAATGAAGGTCTCCCCCGGCCACTCGGAGCGAGGGAGTACCGCGCGCGGTCCGCGGAGCGCTTGATGATGCTCCATGAGGCGTACGGCTGCTTCGAGCCGCTCCTCGGGCGAGCTGTTGGCGTAGGGGGATGGCTTGGGGGTGCCGAGGCGAACCCTCTCCACCGTGATTCGGGAGCGCCGTGCCTCGGCCCGCGCGTTTCGGGCTGCTTGCTCACTCTCGTCAGCCATGCGCTCACTCTATCACGGCGATGGCCCTGCAGCGACGCGCCTGCCGCTAACGCCGGTGAGCCGCCCGCCGCGCTCTGCTGCTGCCGCGTTGCCGAGCGTCTAGCAGCGGAGGTGCGAAAACCCTATCGAAAGGCGCTCGACACATCCCACCCGTCGTCCGGTTTACGGTGCAAGCCCGCCATCCGCGATGGTCCAACCTCGTCCCGTCAGCACGCCTCGCGCCATCTGGGCGGCGGCCGTGTACTGAATCGACCCTGCGCCCAGGGGAACGTCGCTCTCCGTCGTTTGAGCCGCCCAGCCAACGAGGAGCGCGCTGTAGTTCGCGCTCGAGACGCCACTTTGCGTCAACATGTCGGTGGCATTTGTCAACGCACTGATGTCCCACTCGGACAGATCCTGATCGAATGCGGTCGCGTTGCGAAACATGTTCGTCATGTTGGTGACGCTCGAGACGTCCCAGGCCGAGAGATCCTGATCGAATGTGTTCGCGCCGAAGAACAAGCTCATCATATTGTTAACGGCCGAGACATCCCATCCCGCAATGTCCTGATTGAACGACCTCGCGTCGGCAAACATCGAGCGCATGCTGTTGACATTCGACGTCTGCCAAGTCGAGATGTCCCCATCAAACGCCGTCGCCTGCGCGAACATCCAACGCATGTTCGTCACGTTCGAGACGTCCCAGTCCCTGAGGTCCTGGTCGAAGGCCATGGCTGCATAGAACATTTCCTCCATGGTAGTGACTGCCGAAACGTCCCAACCAGAAATGTCCTGATTGAATTCTGTCCACATGAACATCTGGCTCATGTCGGTGACGGCGGAGACGTTCCACGCGGAAATATCCTGATCGAAGGTGCTCGCACCGTTGAACATGCCAGCCGTACTCGTCACCTCGGACAGGTCCCAGCTCCCGAACGCACCCGCATTCCCCAAGGCGTGGCATTCCGAAAAGGCCGACACGAGAGTCGTGGGCGCCGATAGATCCGGCGCGTCCTCGGCCCCCACCACGAGATGGACCGCTGCGCGGAACGCGCCCGCAGTTTCGCCGAAACGGAAAGCTCCCCACTGCTCGATGCGACTGAGCTTGACGGCGTCCGTGAGCGTGCTGGTCGAGGTGTACTCCAGGTCAAACGCCCAGCCCTCGATGGTCCCTTCCATGACCACCGTGTACTCGCCTGGTTCGGAGTACTCGTGAACGGCGTCGGCATCGCTCGGGGAGGTGATGGTCGAAGAAGTCCCATCTCCCCAAGACACGGAGAAGTCGTAAGTTCCCTCTTCGACGAGCGGGAGTATCAAGGTCGTCTCACTGGTCGCGGGTGCGTATACGCCTTCAAACCAGTAAAAGGGCTCTGGATCCGTATTCCAAACGGTGATGAATGCGTCAGCGCTCGGCGCATCGCCCCCCGAGCCGTTGCCGCCCGAGCTCGAACCGCCCGCTTCCGATCCGCCGGACGACCCTCCGCCCAGGCCACCGTCGCCGCCGCTGTTCGCTCCACCGGTGCCCGTTCCCCCGCTACTCTTGCCGCCTGTGCTCGCGCTCTCGCCCCCAGAGCCCCCTCCGGTGTTCGAGCCGCCGATATGCTGTCCGCCGGTGCCGAGGTCCGTGCTGGACGACCCGCCCCCGCCCATGTCGGCCGAGGCTCCGCCGTCTCCACAGCTCGCCACTGCTGTGATGCTCGCCACGAGCAAGCCAGCTGTCCACCATCCACCTCTCGTCCCCCGAACGTTCGACATCGGTTGCGACCTTAGCACGGGTCGTGTCGTTCGAGCGCGGCGATCTCCGGGCACGTCACTTGGGTCCCAGGTGGCCGATCACTCGCGGTGATCCTCTCTTCGCCAGCCCGGCCCGCGAAGGTGAGGGGCTCACCGCGAGTGGGCATCGCAATAGTTACAGCCGCCTCGGGCGCTCGCGGTGAGAATGCTCACGTGGTAGCGAGCGGCGCTCTCGTCCGCGCTGACGAGCGTCAGGCCAACGAAGCGCGCTTGTGCGACGAGCAGGTGGGCTGCGCAGACCACGCAGAGCAGGGTGCCGTTCGGGGCCGGTACGATTCAGCACAGCGCCGCGGCTCAGACCGCGCGGGGTGCACTGGCTGGCCGCGACTGGACCACTCACGGACGGCGGACTAGCGCGCTTCATGAGTAACGCCGGACGGAGGGAAGCCACTTGGGCTCCACCACCCCCGGGCGAGTGGCGCCCTGCCGCCGCGTATTTGCGGTCTTCGCGTACCGACGCTGACTTGCTAGGATTCATGCGGCTGTCGATCGGCCAGGGGACCTGATGAAGGAGTGGATTGTCCGTCTGCCAGGGAAGGATGCCCTGTGGCGTCACGGGCCGACGGGCGCGTTCCCGCGGATGGATCCGGGGAAGGCGCACACGCAGGTGCAGGCGCTGCTATTCCAGCTGCGGAAGGCCGCGGTGCTCACGGCGGCGCGGTCGATGCACAAGGCGCTGACGGGGCAGCAGCTGACGGGGGCGTTCAGTCCGTTCGAGGTGTCGGGTGAGCGGGAGGCGCGCGTCCTCGGACGCTCGCTGGTGTCGGGGCTGACGGCGGGACGCCTGCAGGTGAGCGAGGTGGCGCCGCCGCCGATCGCGATCACGCTGCCGGAGGAGTTCGTGCCGGCGGCGCTCGGTCCGGCCACTGTTGCGGAGACGGAGAGCGTCTTCGAGGTGTGCTTGCTCGACGTGGCGGGCACGGCGCTCTCGGGAGTGGAAGTGACGTTCTCCAGCCAAGGCAAGCAGGAGAAGAAGAAGACGGACGGCAACGGCGTCGCCCGTTTCGAAGGCTTCGAAGGCAGCTTTGGCTCGCTCAGCATCGACCCGAAGTCTTTGGCGGAAGTCGCCGAGCCGCTCTGGGAAAAAGGTGTCAAGCCGGTCAAGTTCAAGGGCAAGGTCGATCAGATCATTCTGACGGACAAGGTCGAGCCGCTGACGCTGGAGAGTGAGCTGCGGCGCACGGTGGTGTTCCGGCCCGAGCCGGGCATTTTGAGCCTGGAGCTGCGGGACAAGACGGGGCAGTTTGCCTACGCGGATTGTGAGTACGCAGTGAGCGGCCCGATGACGTTCGAGGGCGTCACCGACGAGAAGGGGCGCCTCCGTCACGAAGAGGTCGCCCCCGGCGACTACGAAGTCTCCGTCACGGTCGAGTACAACGAAAAACTCAAGCTTGAGCCGAAGACCTTCAAGATGCGCGCGGTGGTCCTGGATGCGGGCGATGGTGAGCCTCAGATCCGGCTGATTGGCGCGGTGCCGTTCGTGAGGATGGCGCGTCTGCGCGGGCTTTTGTTCGACTTGAACAAGACGTTTCTGCTGCCGACAGCTCTAGAGGGGCTCGAAGGTTTCCGCGATTTGGCGGAAGAAATGGGTCCGGCGCACCTGCTCATCGTGGGCCACACGGACACGAGCGGCGAGCCGAGCATCAACGACCCGCTCAGCAAAAAGCGCGCAGAATCGGTCCAGCAGTACCTCGAGCGCGACGTCGACGCGTGGCTCGAAAACTACAGTGGCTCGGGCGCTGGCGTTTGGGGCAACCGCGAGGACCGGCTGATGATCCGGGGCCTCTGCGACGCGGAGGTGCGCAAGCGTCAGGCCTCGGGCGGCGCGAACGCGGAGTTTGGCCCGGCTGAAGACGAAGACATCATCACGTTCTATCAGCGCTTCCACAATCAGCAGATCGACGAGGGCCTGAAGCCCGAGCGCGAGAAGCTCGAAGAGGACGGCGTCGCGGGCGACAAGACCCGCAAAGAGCTCGTCACCGACTACATGGCGCTCGGTGGCCTCGGCTGGACGGCCATCAAAGATTTGCCGCTCACGATCGAGCTCCACGGCTGCGGCGAAAACTTCCCGCTCGACGGCACCGGTCTCGAGCTCGATGCCCGCGCCGTGGCGGAGCGCGACGGCGAGCGCGACCGCGTGGACCGCCGGGTAGAGCTCTTCTTCTTCGACAGCACCTTCAAGGTGGCGCCGGCCATCACCGGTCCGAGCGGCGAGGAGTACCTCACTTGGCGCGAATTTTCGCGCGAAGATCGCGACGTCCCGGTCGAAGGCGTCAAGAACAAAGCGACCAAGCTGCCGATCACGGACGCGCACTTCCGCACGGGCAGCGCGGTCATGTTGCCAGAAGGCACCGCGCCGTCGACCGATGGCGCGCCGCCTCTCACGTCAGTGGGTGCACTCGCCGTCGCGCTCCGCTTCAATGAGGACCGTCCGGGCCAACGAATGCTGATTGCCGGTCACACCGACTCGGTCGGCTCCGATGCGAGCAACGACAAGCTCTCGGTCCAGCGCGGCGAGCTGGTGCACGCCGTGCTGATGGGCGGCGACGAAGGGCGCAGCAAGTTCGTCGACCTGGCGGTGGAAACGGGCACGGTCAGCGACTGGAAGCAGATCCTGAAGTGGTCGGCGGCGGCCTTTCCAGCGGTCGATCCGCTGTTTCCGAGCGATTCGGAGGAAGATCCGCCGGAAGCCAGCGGCGAAGACGGCGAGCTTGGCACGGGCTTTTCGCTGGCGGATCCAGGCATCGTGGACGACGACGCCGCGAGCGGAGCCGTCGCCGTCGAAGCCTTCCAAGAGGCATACAACGAAAACTTCAAGCTGCTCGGCGGCGCAGGCACCATCGCCGTCGATGGTGACGTCGGAAAAGAGACGTGGGGCGCCATCTACGACCTCTACCAGTACAACATGGCGCAGGAGCTGGGCGAGGACTTCGACGGCGTTGGCAAGCTGAGAGAGCTGGCGACGTTCCTTTTGCCCGACGATCCGTTCCTTGGCTTTGGCGAGTCGGCACCGGTCGACGGCATCATGGCCGACAACGTCGAGGCGCAGGCGAACCGCCGGGTCGAGGTGCTGTTCTTCCAGAAAGGGCAGGAGCCGGATTTGGCCGTCTTGAAGGAAGATCCGAAGGCGAGCGAGCTCTACTTGCCGGACTCGTTCGAGCGGCAAGAAGTCACCATGCGCACGGCGCGGCGTTTCCGCTACGCGATTCAGCTCTTGGGCTTCGACCTCGAGCCCAGCGCTGGCTCCAAGTGTCGAGTTGCCTTTGCCGGACAGGCAAAGGAACTCACCAGCAGTGGCGGTGGCCTGATTCAGTTCACGAGCGAAGTCGAGCTGGAGACCTGCGAGATCGAGTACGAGCCGCACGATGTCTCGGGAGTGACCGTTCGCCGAACGCTCACGTTCGAGCCTGCCGTGGCCACGCGGCTCGAGAACCTCGGCTACATCCAGGTGGATGATGACGAGGATGACCGCCTCGTATCCTTCCGCCGCGAATTTGCGATTGCCGATGACGTGGCAGAAGAGGACGTGAATGACATGATCTTGCGCTGGCACGACCAGGGAAAGCGTCCGGAGGCAGCGAGCGATGGCGGGTGACAAGAAACTCCGGCGTGCAACAGCAGGACCGGTCGCCAAGTCGGCGGTCAAAGGGCCGGGACGTCCGCGGCTCACCAAGAAGGGAGAGCTCTACCGCCTCGACGTACTTCCGGGCACGCATACGGCCGTCAGCTTGGCGAATGTGGGATCGGCCAAAATCAACTCCAACAACCCGAACGTCACGGACAGCACGGACACCCTGACCTGGCTCGATCCGAATCCCACAGCGGCCGAGCGGACGATCCACTTCCATGCGAAGGCTACGCAATCGGACAAGGAGGACACGACGCTCTTCGAGCTGGAGGGCTCGACGGGGCGCGCGGTCTTTCAGGTTCGTCGCGTTCCGTTCCCGCCCATGGATCGCGTCAAGAAAGGCCGACTGTTCCTAGAACTCAATGGTCTCTCGGTCGCACTGAATCAGAACGATGGGAAGATCGATCCCTACGACCTGGCCGAGAACATCACGGTCCCGAATTCGATGTCCCATGTCGCTGCGCTGGACGAAGCGCTGAAGAGGGCCAACGGCAGGAAGATCGACCATTTGGTCGTCAATGCGCACGGTCGCAACGTCGGCGGGCGCGCAGAGATCGAGCTGGGCGATCATTTTCATCCGGGCAACTTGGACAGCTGGAACCGGCTCAAGGACAAGGTGGGATACATCTGGCTGCAGGGCTGTGTGATCGGCTTCGACACGCAGTTCTTGAACGACATTGCAGATCGCACCGGCGCCTGGGTAGCTGCGCCGGCGGACGTCGAAATCGAGACGTTGCCAGCGCGGAAACTGAAGATCGATTACGTTCCGAAGATCTACAAATACTTCAACACCAGAGTGCCCCGCGAACCAGGCGAATCTTCGTCGTCCATTCCGCGGTCGCTGCCGGCGTTTCATCGAAATGCTCGCACCGCTGCCAATCCGAACCTGACCGCGGATGTCGCGTTCCTTCTCGCGTCTCCCGACAAGTAGACAGCGTCGCCGGGCAAGCGTCACCGAGGTCCTTGCGTCAGTCGAGCTCGGAGTATCCGGAATAGAAGCCAGAGCGAACGCTGAGGTGTCCGTCGCCGGCAATCTTCGCGTTGGCATCGATTCGCGCTCTGTCGCAAGATGCCGCGTCCCAGAACCACCGTTCCACCTCTCCCGAGTCGTAGTAGGAGATCTCGTCGGCTATCTTCGGGGGCTCGCGCACGGTCGAACCCTTCGGATCGGGATCGCCGGGCAAACGCCGCGGCAGCATGTGAATCTCTCCGTCATCGATGCGCATGATGCGGAGCAGGCGCTCACATTGGCACTTGAGCAGTGGTTTGCCGTCGTCTCGCTGCCAAGTGCCCATGAGCAGGTAACCGAGATGCCGAGGCCTAGGCCCAAGGGCGACGAAGGGGATGAATGAGTGCGGCTCCGATTCAGGGACCAAGCGGCCCCATATGGCTGCTTCGGGCACCGGCACCGAGGCGAAAGCTTCGACGGACGGGTTCGAATGAGCTGGATCTCTTTTTTCTCGGAGGCGAGGGCGTTGGAAAGCACGCACGTCGACTCGCACGCACTGCTTTCCTTCTTCGCTCATCCAATAGACGCTCGTCGTCGGGGCGACCAGGCGCGAGAAACCGCCATCGCTGGGAGTCTGGTATGCGGTCGGCGTCACAGAGTTGGTGATGTCTCCCATGACCGTGCGAGCCAGGCAGCCATCGTGCCAGAAGTTCGCGTAGCCACGGGGCGGGCCCTCGGAAACCAGTTCGACCCTGGTTGGTCCGTCGAGTCGCCAGAGTTTCTGGGTCGCAGTCTCGAGAGCAGTCTGCGCGGAACAGTAATCTTCACCTGGGCCTACGTGGCTGGGGAGCGCTTGATACGCTCGGTACCGGCGCCAATCGAGAGGAGTAGCAACGTCGCCCGGTGCCGGCGTTGCTTGCTTCTTGGCCACGGGACGGTCTTGCGCGGTGGATTCCGTCGAACGCCGAGGTTCACGCGAACAGGCGGGGAGACCTATGCCGCCCGCTGAAGCGCAAGCCACGAGGAGGAGAAACCGGAGCAGCATGAAGCTAGGCACTTGCAGCATACCATGCCTCGGCGGGACCTCCCGCGCCGGACACTGCTCTCGCCGAGCCATCTCTCCTGAGAGGAGCGGCATGGCAGCCGACCGCGGTGCGGCCCGTCGAGCAAACGCATGCGATATGGCCTCGGCGCGTTCGGCTTTCGGGAGTAGCGTCGTCTTCGAATCCGTTGTACGTCGGGCCTCACTGGCCTCGAGCTGTCCTGAAGGATTCTGTGAGGATGAAGACCTAGCTCTATTGGACCCTACATATGGCTCTCGCGGGTGGAGCGCTCGCGAGTTGCCAGGGAGAATCGGGCGGCGGCGACGACTCGGGCGGCGAGGGCGGAGCCGGCACCGGTGGAGCTTACGAGGCGACTGGCCACAAGGCCGCGCTTTTTCCGAGTCTTTCCCGAAGAAGGTCGACTGCTGGAGCTTTCCGGCCCTCCTGGGCCAGTCGCTGGCCCGCTCGCGCCCTGGGCTTCTTTTCCAGCACTGCCCGTTGGCCCTGCCGCCGAGAGCGGAGCGGCCGTCGCTCTGAGCACGCGACGGTGCGGTGAGCTGGCTGCACCTGGGACGGTGCTCCACGTCGGCTCGACCGTGGAGGTTTTCCGGTCGGACGTCGAATCGCTGGCGCTCTCGCTAGCCTTTCTCTCCCCCGACGGTCTTCGCGAGCTGGGGCGAAGCGGGTCCGTCGGAAGATGGGGAGATTATTCGGCCATCGCCGCCCTCGGCCCGGAGGGCGTGGTGCTCGCCGATCTCGAAGGCCAGTTGCATGCGTTCGTTTCCGGACAGGCTCGGGTCCTCGCCACGCCCTCGCCCACGACGAGCACGGGGGACATCGATCGCATTTGGGTCTCGGGCGATGCCGTCCTCGTTGCTCGCAGTCGGGACTCGCGGGGGGGCGTGTGGGAAGTCCTGAGCACCAAAGGAGGAGCGTCCACCACCATTGCGACGGGTGCGGTGCACCGTTGTGGACAACCGCTCGTCGGCAAGCGAGCCCTGGCTGTCGCGGGTCGACAGTTGGTACTTTTGGACTTGGCGGCGCGTCTGGTCCCCGAGGTGGTCGCCGACAGTCCTTTGGATCGAAATCTCTGCGCAGCTGGGGACGGACTTGTGCTTGCAGTGACCGGATGGCACGCGGATGCCCCCACATTGGCGCTCCACGATGCAGACGGCTGGCATCTGTTTCCGCTGCCTCCGAGCGGGGAGATATTCGAGCCGCACGTCGGTGCCGGAAGCGTCGTCGTAACCGCCCCCCGGGCTCCGGTGCGTACCCCAGAGGGGGCCGTCGTTCCGGAAGCCGGCGCCCTCTACGTTTTTGCCAAGACGAACGGCAGCTGGGTATTGGGCGAACGCCTGATTTCGACGTCGCCCGGGCCGCGTGGCCTCTTCCGCTTCGCGCTGGCCATGAGCGATGACGCGCTCTACGTGAGCGAAATGGTCCCCGGGATCGCACGGAACGCCGAGGGAGGCATTACGTCACTCGGCCGACCGAGCACCTGCCGCACCTCGCGGGTGCCCTGAGTCCGTCGTCGCGCGCGACACCCTCGAAATTTCCTGCAGCCGCCGGACTAGAGTTGGGGAGCGGGTCAAGCTACCTCGCAGATCATGCTCACTCCGGCACGCCAGAAACGACGCTCGGTGACTTTCGTACGCGCCGGGTAGATCGACGAGGCGTGGGGCCGAGGCTTTCTGATCCCGGCTCTGGAGCAACTCGAGGTCACAGGCACCACCAAGCAGAAACGTGAGCATCGCGAGGGGTGAGGGAACGAGCTACATCATTCAGCGGCGCAAGAGCACGAGGAGGTGCGACTGGTTCACGGCGTGGGTTGACGAGCAGTAGCTTGCGTTGGGAAGGTTGGCTTGGCCGTGCACTTCTGCTTCGGCACGCCGCTGCGACAGATGAGCTCGGGAGTCGCTCTAGCCAGAGCTAGAAGCCGCGTTCGCGATTCATTGCCTCCCGTTTCAGTTGAACTCGCAAGCGTTGTTGCAGTCGTCGTCGTCCTCCTGATTGCCGTCGTCGCACTCCTCGAATGACGCGTCATTGGTGTGATTGTCACCGCAAATGTCGTCCGTGCAGTCGAAGTCACAGCCGTTGGTGTCGATAGCGCCAGAGTCGCAGAACTCGACTGGAACCGTGCCGCACTCGATGCCCTCGACGGAGCAGTCAGGTCCGAGCTCGATCTGCACGCTGTCGCCGCAAACATTTAGAGTGCACTCGAGACAATAGTTGGTGCTGATCTGCCACCAGCTGCCTTCCACGAAGGTCATCAACTCGCCATCGCACTCCTCGCCGGCTGCCGCATTGACCTTTCCGTCGCCGCATTCGGCTTCCGTGCAATCGGCATTGCACTCATCGGTTTCCTCACCGTGGTCGCACTCCTCGCCTGCAGCCGTGTTGGTGTGCTCGTCGCCGCATTCCACCTCGGTGCAGTCGGCGTCGCAGCCTTGGGTATCCCCGCCTTCGTCGCACGCTTCGCCCGGGTCCTCCTCGCCGTCGCCGCAGAAGCCTGCACCGCCGGAGCCGCCGCCAGTTCCGCCGCTACCCGCCGAGTTGCCGCCGCCAGCGTCGCCGCCTCCACCGGCGTCCTGACCGCCAGTGTCTGCACCGCCGGTGGGACTTCCCCCGGTCCCGCCAGCGGCGCCGCCGCTCGCCGGCACGTCCCCGCCAAATCCGCCGGTCCAGTCGCCGCCGGAGCCTGCGCCCCCGGATGAACCGCCAGCGCCTCCCAGGCCGTCCTCGGTCGGGGAGCCATCGCAGCCCCCCACCGTCACTGGCAGCGTAAACAGGGCGCCGAGGAGAAGCGCGCAGGTAGCCTTATTCATCTTTGCAGGTCGAGCTGCATCCGTCGCCGTTGGTCGTGTTCTCATCGTCGCATTCCTCGTTCGCTTCGTCGTTGACGTATCCGTCCCCGCATTCCGCCGTCGTGCAGTCACGATCGCAGCTCGAGCTGTCGTCGGATGCGACAGCTGGGTTGCTCGAAGTCACCGGACTACCGGGTGTTCCTGGATCGCAGGTCTCTTCTCCAGCCCACTCGTGACCGTCGCCGCAGCGTGCGTTCTTGCAGTCGACGCAAGCGTCGCTGTCGTTGCCTGTGTCGTCGCATTCCTCATCCGCTTCGCCGTTGACGACGCCGTCTCCGCAGTCCACGTTGGTGCAATCCCTGTCGCACGTCGAGCTGTGGCCCTGTGCTAGGTCAGCATTCCCGCTTGTCACACCGGTATCTGGGTCGCAATCCTCGCCGGCGGCGCCGTTGACCTGGCCATCCCCGCATTCGGGGTCCGTGCAATCCAGGTCGCAGTCAGAACGCGGACTACTGGGGCCGCTGACGGTATACGGGTATTCGCACGTTTCCCCAGCAGTCTCGTTCTTGTACTGGTCACCGCATCGCGCGGTGCTGCAGTCGTGGTCGCATCCTTCGGAGTCGCCATCCGCTCGCTTGGCGTCGTCCAGAGTGCCCGTGTCAGGATCGCATTGCTCGGAAGGGTAAGTGCTCGTTTCGTTGTAGAGGAAGCGAATCGAGAAGGCCACGTTGACCAGGCCATCTCCGCAAGCGGGCCGCGTGCAGTCTCTGTCGCAGTCCGAGCGGTTCGGCGGTGTATCGCCAGGCTCCATGTACACCTCATCGCACGCCTCGTCGGCCTCCTCGTTGACGTAGGCGTCGCCGCAGCGTCGCGTACTGCAGTCGCGGTCGCACCCTTCGGAGTCCTCGTCTGCGCGGGCGGCGTTGGTGGTGGTCCCGGTGTTTGGGTCGCACTCCTCGCCCACCAGGGTCGCGTCTGTCTCCAGGAGGTCGAGAACGAACAGGCTGTTCAGCTTACCGTCACCACAACGGGCGGTTGAGCAGTCGACGTTGCAGCTAGCTGACTCACCAGCCGCGTCGCAGTCCTCGTCGCGCGCGATATTTCTGGTGCCATCACCGCAAGTGGCGAAGGTGCAGTCGGCGTCGCAACTGAACGTCTGGCCGCTCGTGTCGCACTCTTCGAGCGCGGTTTGATTCGTCGTTCCGTCACCGCAAGTTGCAGCGGTGCAGTTCGCGTCGCACCCGGCGGTCTCCCCACTCGTGTCGCACGTCTCGTTACGATCGTCGTTGACGAATCCGTCGCCGCAGCTGGCAATCGTGCAATTTGCGTCGCAACTCGTCGTCTGCTCACCGTCGTCGCATTGTTCGTTGGCTGAACTATTTAGCTTGCCGTCCCCGCAGTCGGCTTCAGTGCAATCGGCATTGCAGTCCGCGCTCTGGCCACCATCGTCGCAGACCTCACCTCGAGTCCCGTTGATCTTGCCATCGCCGCAGAGAGCGAACGTGCAGTCGAGATCGCACGTCGTTGTCTCCTCCCCGCTGTCGTCGCACTGTTCTCCAGCTAGCTCGTTGATGATGCCGTCCCCGCAACGAGCGGGCGTGCAATTGGCATTGCAGCGCGAAGTCTCCTCGCCATCGTCGCACTCCTCGTCGCCGCCGTCCTCGTTCCAGACCTGGCCGTCGCCGCAGTAGGCATTGGCGCACTCGGTATTGCTCAGGATGACGCAACTATCGTTGTTGTTGTCGTTGCCGTCGTCGCACTGCTCGCCGGGGTCCCGTTTGCTGTTTCCGCAGGATTCAGCCTGACAATCCGCGCTGCAGTCATCGTCGTTGCGTGGCTTGCAGACCCTGTCGCCCTCGGTGCAATCCTCGTCGTCGGTGCACTTTGTGCCGTTTTCACAGTGTTTGCCGTCGTCGCACTCTTCGTCGAACGCAGGTTCCGTGATGCCGTTGCCGCACTCCTCGGACTTGCAGTTGTCGTCGCAGCCATCACCGGCTTCGGTGTTGCCGTCGTCGCACACCTCGTCGGCTTCCTTGTTCAAGTTGCCGTCTCCGCACTCGGCCTCGGTGCAGTCGTCATCGCACGTGGACGTTTCCTCGCCTTGATCGCACTCCTCGGGCTCGTCGATCTGACGGTCGGTGAAGCGATTGCCGCAGGTCTCGTCCGACGTACAGGTGGAGTTGCAGCCGTCGCCGTCCTGGACGTTGCCGTCGTCGCAGACCTCACCCGCCGTGTCGTCGACTTCCCCGTTTCCACAGCCGCGCACGGGCACGCAGACGGGCGGGTCCTGCTCTTCGGTGCAGACGGTGCCGGGCGGGCAGAAGCCTTCATCTCCGCATTGGACGGCGCCGGTGGTGAGGCAGCCGGGCGCCAGGAGGGCGAGGGCAGACAGGAGCGTGAAGGCCCCGAGGAGAGAGGGCCGAAGGGACCTAGGACGGTGCATGGGGGTCTCGAAAGGAGGAAGGAGGGAAGGGAAGCTCAGAAGGTGCCGGAAGCGGACAGGCCCAGGACGCCGGGGCCGATGAGGGGGACGAAGGCCGTCTTTTGCGCAGCTGCCGCTTCTTGGCGGCGCTTCTGCTCGAGCTCTTCGGGCGTGAGACGGTAGGTGCTCTTGCGGTTGAGCGAGAGCAGCACGAGGCCCGTCGCGATGGCGGCGCCGCCGGTGGCCATGCCGGCGATCGAGATGATCTGGAACATCTCGGCCTGTTCCTTCTTGTCGGTGGCGTCGTTCGAGGGCTGACAGCTGGGCTGCATACTCGAGATGTCGCAGCCGCTATCGAGCTCGTTTTCGAACTGCTGCATGGTGTCGCGGGCGACGAAGTTCATGGCGATGCCGCCGCCGAGGAGGGCCGCACCTGCAATCATCGGGATGGCGGGCACCCAGCCGCTGTAGCGGCGCTTGGAGGTGGTGAGCTCCTGCGCCTGGTAGACTTGGAGCTGGATGGTCACCGGGGTTTTGGGCTTCAGGACGAGCGTGCGCTGGGTCAGCTCGTAGCCGGGCTTCGAGGCCGACCAGGTGTGCTCACCGCTCCGGACCCAGGCTTCGTACTTGCCGGGCGCGGTGAAGAGCACCCGGCCGTCCATGCGGATGGCCGTGCCGGGCTGGTCGCATTTGACGACGATGGGCGTCAGCTGCTGCTCGAGCAGGGTCAGGTACGTCTTGGCGCGCTCGATCTTGTCGGCGTCGAGGGGGCCCTCGCCGTAGGCGGTGGCCTTCTGCAAGTGCACGTACACCTGCTCGGGCTGGTCGAGGCTGAAGAGGGCGAGGGCGAGGTTGAAGTGGATGCCCGGGTGGTCCCAGTGGGTCAGCGCTTCACGGTATTTGTCGGCCGCGAGCTTGAAGAGCGAGTCCTTGAGGAAGGCGTTGCCCTCTTCGAAGGGCTTCACCGCCGCTGCCTGATCGGCCGCGGAAACGCCGGTGCTCCAGGGGGTCGCCTCGCTCGGGGCTCCGGGCGTCTCCGACGCGGGCGCGGTGAGCGTTTGCTGCGCCTGGTCGGCCTCGGCCGGGGCGGGGAGCAGGCAGAAAAACAGCGTCGCGAACAGCGTGGCACCCACGCGCCGGCACCAGTCGAGCCACATCGCCTTCAGAGAAGCAAAGTTCATCGCAAGACCTCCACCACCGAGCTACCCAGCTGCTTGCTCAGGCGCTCCGAGCGCTGGCGCTCCTTCTTGAGCAGGGCTTCGATCTCGGCGGCGGACTTTTCGGCCCGCTCTTCCGATTCGCGTGCTTCCTGCTCTTTTTCTTCGGCGATGAGCTTGGCCTCGGTGGCGAGCTTGCGCTCGTTCTCCGTGGTCTCGAGGGCAGCGAGGAGCTCGTCGTTCTTGCGCGCGAGCTCCTCGTTGGTGAGAGCGACCTTGGTGTCGGCAGCGGCGGCGCGGGCCTTGGCTGCCTTTTCTTCTGCCTCGGCCGCGAGGCGCTGGCGCTCTTTCTCTTGCACCTCGGCCAGGCGCTGCTGCGCTTCGCGACTCGCCTTGTGGGCCAAGACGGCGTTCTGCTCCGCGCCTCGCCTCGCCTCGGACACGATGACGAGGGCTACGCTGGCCGCAGCCAAGAGGCCCACCAGCACCACGCCGCCCGCGATGGTCCAGCGGCGCTTGGCGTGGGCGCGGCGGTGGCGCGCTTTGGCGACGGCCTTGATGAACTCCTTGGCGACGTCGGGCAGCTCGCGCTTGAAGCGGCGCTGGAAGCGCTCGAGTTCTTCGGCCATTTCGCCGCCCCAGAGCAAGCCCGGGTCGCGGCGTTTCGTCTCCCACTGGCGAGAGGCGGCGCGCAGCTGCTCGAGGAACATGCTGTCCTCGTGGCTCTCTTCCAGCCAGCGGCGCAGGGTGAGCCACGCCTCAATCAAGGACTCGTGCACGATCTCGACCGTGGCGCCGCCGCTGCCGCCGCCCGTCTGCACGACGAGGAGGCGCGACTCGACCAGCTCGCTCAGCACGCCCTCGAGCTCGGGGGAGTTATTGGCAATCTGGCGCAGCTCGTCGAGCTCGCGGATGGCGCGCGTGCGCTCGGCCGTGACCAGCTGGAGGAACACGACGCGGCAGAGGGCGCGGCCCTCCGGACTCAGCTTCTCGACCACGCGATCGGCGTGCGAGGCCAGCGCGCCAGCGATGCCGCCGAGAGCGCGGTAGCTCTCGACGGTGAGGAGCTTCCTTTTGGTGTCCTTGCGCTCCCAGAGCTGCGCTGCCGTGAACTGCAGCAAGGGCAGGGCGCCCGGCGTGCTGGCCAGGTACGAGAGCATTTCCTGCACCATGGCTTCGCTCTCGAAGCGGTAGTCGACCATCTCGGCGGGGGAGACGAGCGCTTCACGCAGGCCCTCTTGATTGGGCGCGCCGAGGAAAAAGAGGCCGCGCGAGATCTCGGACATGAACTGCGCGTCTTCGCCGACGCGGCCGAGGAAGTCCGAGCGGATCGAGACGATGACGCGCACGGGGGAGGTGGCATCGTCGGCGGCGCCGGCCAGGGACTGCGCGTAGTGGCGGCGCTGCACCGGGTCGGCACACAGGGTGTAGAGCTCCTCGAACTGATCGATGAAGAGCACGAACTTCTTGCCGGTGGCGCGGTGCACGGCGCGGAGCGCTGTGCCCAGGTAGCCCGGCTCGAGCGCCAGGCGGATGCCGAGGTTCTGGTGATCGGGGCGGGGGGCCGCCGGATCGGCTCCCGACAAGATGCCGCCGAGCTGCTCGGCGAGCGCCATGAACGGCAGGCGACCGGGACGGGTGACCAGCACCTCCCATTCGGCACCGAAGCTGCGGAGGGCGGGCACGACGCCCGCGCGCACGAAGGACGACTTACCGACGCCCGACGGACCGACGATCGCCGAGAGCGGCCAGTCGTGGATGCGCGCGACGAAGGCGGCGATTTCTTTGCTCCGGCCGAAGAAGACGGGCGCGTCTTCTTCCTGGAAGGAGCGGAGGCCCGTGTAGGGCCCCTTGTCGAACAGGCGCCAGGGCTGAAAGCGCCCGGGCAAGAACGGCTCGATGTCGCGCAGGAGGTCTTTCGCGCTCGAGTAGCGTGCCGTGCGGTCTTTCTGCAGGCAGGTATCGACCGCGTCAGCCAGCGCGACGGGCACCGTGGGTGCCATGTCGAGCAGGGGCGGCGTGGGCTTGCCGAGGTCGCACACCTCGTGCACGAGCGTGAAGTCGACCGCGTCGAAGGGACGCCGACCGGCCAGCATCTCGTAGAGGATGATGCCGATGGCCCAGATGTCGGAGCGCGCGTCGATGCCCGGGAGCGCCGCCCACTGTTCGGGCGACATGTACGCCAGCGTTCCGGCCAGGCCCGACTTCTTGGCGTCCTTCGGCTGCAGGCCCACGCGGGTGCGGCCCAGGTCTTCCGGAGCGCCGTCGGCTTTGCCGACCATCTTGGCGATGCCGAAGTCGAGCACCTTCACGACGCCCGAGTCCGTCAAGAAGATGTTCTCGGGCTTGAGGTCGCGGTGCACGATGCCCATCTCGTGCGCGGCTGCGAGCGCCTTGAGCACGGAGGCCATGATCTCGACGGCGCGCTTGGGCTGGATGACGGCCGTATTCTCGAGCAGGGTGCCGAGCGTGCGGCCCTCGAGGTACTCGAGCACCATGAAGGGGCTGCCTTCGTGCACGCCCACTTCGTGAATGACGACGATGTTCTCGTGATTGAACTGCGCCGTGGCGCGCGCCTCGACCAGGAAGCGCTCGGTCCACTCCGGGTCGACCGTTTGCAGCAGCTTGACCGCCACGCGTCGACCGAGGCGCGGGTCGCGCGCCAGGTAGACGACGCCCATGCCGCCGCGCCCGAGCTCGCGAATCAGCTCGTACTGGCCGACCAAGGTGCCCGGTTCGAGCTGGGGGACCACCGCGCGCGAAGGGGGCACCGAGTCTTCGAACTCGTCGGCGACCACGGTGCCGCCCGAGCCGCGGGCAGGCGTGGGCATGGGACGAGCGGCGGGTGGGGCTGCAGCAGCGGGCGCCGCGAGGGGCGCGTTCGGGTCGAGCTGCTGGGTGGCGGCCACTCCGGAGATGCCGGGGCGCACGCCGTCCGGCGTGGCGGCGCGCGACGTGGAGGCGGGAGCACCGCCAGCGGGCACGGCCGCGCGACTGGGGGGAGCGGGGCGCGGCACCGAGCGCGGGGGTGCAGCGGCCGGCGCCTCGGCGTTGACGAACGGCGGAAAGGGGGCGCCGTCAGGGATGACCATGGTGCCGCCGAGGTTCGGCTGCTGCGCAGGGTGAGGCTGACGCGCAGGGTGAGACTGACGCGCGGGCGGGAGGCCGGGGCTGCGCGCCTGACTGGAGCCGGCGGGGACGACGTCGGAGTGCAGGTCCCGCGGGACCACGGGGTCGGGCTCTTGAGGCAAAGGAGGAGGCTTCATGGACATGCGGCGCGGCAGGCGGGGTTCGGAAGCTATGGGGCGGCGAATCGAGCTGCCCATGAGGGGTGGGCGCGCGACTCCGAAGGGCATCGGAGGATAACATCCCACCCCGGAGCTGGCCACCAAAATGGCTCAATTTGGCTGAATTCAGCTCGCTCCCGGCGCGCACCAGTGCCCATCCTCAGGCGCCTTTACCCGCTTTTGCGGCGAAAGGGTTTTGCCCTCACGAAGCGCTCAGTCGCATTTCCGGTGGTGAGGGGCGCACCAGCCGATGCCATCGGCGAGCCACTTTTTCAGCACCCTGCGTGCTTCTCCGCGCGGGCAAGGCGAGCAAGCTCGGTGCGAAGAACCCCCTCTTGGTGAGGGGTTTTCGCACCTCCGTATTCCACCGATCCGCGCGGGCACGGCCGTCCTGGGTTGGCAGGGTGCTTTTTCAGCACCCTGCTAGGCCTCGCCGGAGGCGCCGTGATACACGGCTCTAGTGACGCATGGCCTAGAAGTCACGATTGTCGACGCGTCGACTGGGACGCGGACGATTCGATCGTTCCGGAAGTCGTCGGTGCGCATCGGGCGCAATCCGCTCAACGACCTGCACGTCGAGCAGCCCTTCGTCTCGCAGTTCCACGCGGTGGTCGAGTCGGACGGCCACGAGCTCGTCTTGCGCGACCTCGGCAGCACCAACGGCTCCATCGTGAGCGGCCAGAAGCTCTCGGGCACCTCGATGGTGCTGCCAGCGGCGCAGCCGGCCTTCAGCGTCCTCCAGCTGACGTTCCAGGTGCGCGTCGTGCCTCTGGATTTGGTGCCTCAGTCCAAGAAGCGCCCCATGGCCGTTACGGGCCTTTTGTCCAAGCCGCCCGCCGATTTCATGGCGGCGCTGCGCTCGGGCATGCAGGTCGACCCGCAGGAACAAGCGCGCCTGCGCCAGCTTTACGACACCTACCGCAGCGCTTGGGCCACGCTGATGAACGCCATGCAAGACGCGGCGCTCGCGCGGCCGCAGGCGCAGCGGGCCGGCTTCGTCAGCCAGCTCAGCGCCGACCTGCCGGCGGTCAGCATGGAGCCGGACTACCACCGCCTAGCGGCGGACTCCGGCTGCAATGGCATCACCATGCGCAACGGCTCCGCCGAGGAGCGCATCGCGGCCGAAGGCCTACGTGAGTTCGCGATGGAGTTCATGCCCGGCGTGCCGCCACCGGAGTCGGGCGACGAGATCGTGAAGTTTCTCACCCGCCTGCGCGAGACGCTCGACGTCTTCTTCAAGGCTTTCGTGCCGCTCCGTGACGGCCACCGCCAGTTCCGCACGGACCTCGGCATTCCCGCTCAGCCCCAGGGCCGCGCCGACGTCGTCGAGCGCGCGGCGACGCCGCAGGAGCTTTCGTCCGCCTTGCTCGACTCGCGCAATTCTTCCGACGGGCTCGGCTACGTCGAGTCGACGTTTGCCGACATGATGATCCACCACGTGGCGATGCTGAACGGCGTCATGACGGGGGTGAAGGGCCTCTTGGCGGAGCTGTCGCCCGAATCGGTGAAAGAAGCTGCCGAAAAGTCGGGCGGACGCGAGTACTTCGGCTTGGGTGGCCCCGGCGCCAAGCACTACTGGCAGGAATATCAGAAGCGCTACGGCGACGTGGCGGAGGAAGAGAAGCGGCTCTTCAAGCTGCTCTTCGGGCGCCAGTTCTCGGTGGCGTATTCGCAGGCGGCCTCGGAAAACCGCACGAGCTCCGACCGCACCTCGCGGCCCAATCTCACCGATCCGCCGCCCGGCGTGCGCCCCACGGTCGATCTCACGCCGGGTCAGCATCGGCCTCCCGGCCGTTCGTAGGCCCACGTCGGCTGCGGACACTGCCGGAATTTGGCCCAATTGCTCAGCGCGGCTGATGCTGTGCGGCGTATGGCGAAGTCCTACCGTTGGCTCCTGACGCTCCTCGTCCTGACCTGCCTGCTCGGCCAGAGCCCGGACGCGCATGCGCAGTCCACGACTCGGGACCAAGGCTGGGCCGATGCGAGTACAGCCACTGCCGTGGCTGCTGGCGTGAGCGCGCTGCTCATGCCGCGCGTCTTCTATTCATCGCCGGAGGCCACCGTCGGCTGGAAGGCACGCTGGCACGTCTCGGCGCTCGCGCCCGTGATGACGCACGCTGCGCTGGCGCTCTTCAACGAAGTCACACTCAAGCCGGCTTTTGCGGATCCGCAGCCTGGTTGTGAGGAAGTCGGGACGCCCGGCTGCACGGGATTTGGCCTCTTTTCCTCGCAGACCTACGCGGCCAGCGCGGCACTGGGTCACGGCGTTTCCGTGTTCATCTTCGACACGACGAAGTACAGCGGTGGCCGGTTCCACGGCGGCGCGCTGGCGGGGCACATCGTGCTGCCCCTGGCGCTGACGGGCATCACGGTGGCGGGACGCCTGGCGGGCAACATGGAGTCGGGCGAGCAGGTGCTGGCCAGCGCTGGGCTCGGCCTCGTGCTGGGCTTCGCCATGGGCACGCTCTACTCCACCATGCAGGCGCCGAACTGCGGCTACTCCGGCAGTCTCATCTGCTGGTAAGCATCTCGTCCGCTTTTCGAGCGCAGCGCCCCATCGGTTCCCGGTGGGGCGTTGGTCGTTTGTGGGCGCGCATTCGCGTGGCTCCGACGGCGGCGCCTGCTCCGAGCGGGTTGGGCGGGCGCTCTGCCTCGGTGATGAGGAAATCGTCAGGCCGTGCGGCCAAAGAAAGCCCAAAAGTTGGTAGCGACTACATGTAGGTGTAAGTACGTCACATGCGTACTTTTAGCCACGCATGGCACGTGCCATTGGCTCTGATCTCCGGGGCCGCCATCGCCTCCAACCCGCGCTTTTTCCCGCCCGAGCCGACGCCGCCGCCGGCTGTGCCGCAGGCCGTGCGCATGGGGACGCCGGTGCCCGTGACGGGGCCGAGCCCGGACATCGTGGCGGGTCTGCAGACGGCAGGGCGCACCGGTCCCGAGTCGCCGGAGCTGCGAGCGCTCCGCTTGGCCGAGGCGCAGCTGTTCGCCGACGATCAGGTGGGGCAAGACACGGCGGACTGGGGCGACGATCCGGCGCCGCGCTTCCGCGGAGACGCGGGCGCCGACAACTATGAGCGGGAATTCGAGGTGGGCGGCAGCTTGCTCGAAGGACTCACGCTGCCCGAGCTCGGCAACTTGCACCAAGGGTCGGTCGAGAAGTACCTGCGCTACTTCACTCGCAGCCAAAAGGGGCGCGAGATCCTCAATACCTGGCTCGTCAGGAGCGGCCGCTACCGATCCATCTTCGATGCGGCGATGACGAACGCAGGTGTGCCCCTCGATCTCGAGGCCGTCGCCTTCATCGAGAGCGGCCTCTGGCCTACGGCCAAGTCGCCGGCCGGAGCCGTTGGCCTCTGGCAGTTCATGCCGGCAACGGCGCGCGCCTATGGGCTCACGGTCAGCCGCGAGTACGACGAGCGGCGCAGCATTTGGAAGTCTTCCGAAGCGGCGGCCAAGCACCTGTCGGACCTCTACTCGCGCTTCAACTCCTGGGAGCTCGCGTTGGCGGCCTACAACAGCGGCTACGGGAACGTGGAATCGGCGCTCGAGCGCACGGGCGACCGAGACTTCTGGTCGCTGGCCAGCGTGGAAGGTGTTCTACCGGACGAGACGCGCAAGTACGTGCCGAAGGTCCTGGCCGTGGCCGTGGTGCTGAAGAACCTCGATCAGTTCGGGTTCGAGCAGCTCGATATGGAGCCATCGATCGATGCGGTGGCCTTCGAGGTGCCCCCCGGCACCAGCCTGAAGACTCTGGCGCGCGCCGCCGGCATGAGCGCTGCGGAGCTCAAGCAGCTGAACCCCGAGTTCCTGACCGCCTTCGTGCCCGACCGTGGCTCGCCGGTGGCGGTCCACATCCCGCGCGGGGGTCTCGCGCGCGCCAAGACGATGCTGCCGAGGTTGCTCGGCGGACCGCTGCGCGAGATGGACGATCAGGTGTCGGACCATTTCGACTGGGGTCGCGACACGGCTGACAGCGCCGGGCGCACGCGCCTCGAGCGCACGCGTCTGCCGGCCTACTCGCGCGCCGAAGAGCCCGAAGAGCCCAAGGCGGGCCGACCCATGACCTGCGACCTCGAGACCAAGCCGAAGGCCGAGCCGATGCAGTCGTCAGCCCCGGTCCCAGCCGACGAGGGGCCCAACATGAGCCCGGTCGAGCCCGAGGTGCCGAAGCCGAGCATCTCCAGCCCCTCGCCGCTCGTCGCCATCGGCACCGTCACCGCGCCGAGCTTCCTCACGCACGTCGTCAATCACGGCGACACGCTGGAGAAGATCGCCAAGCGCTACGAGGTGAGCCAAGAGGAGCTCATCTTGGACAACAAGATCCGCAACCGTTCGGTGGTGTACCGGGGCCAGGCGCTCAAGGTGCGCGACACCCACGCGACCCCCATTCGCACGAACTTGCTCTACCGCGTGCAAAAGGGCGACACGCTGACCAGCATCGCCGCACGCGCGCGCGAAGAAGCCCAGCAGATTGCGCAGCGGAACGGCATCGCCGATCCGAACCTGATCCGCATCGGCCAGATCGTGATCCTCACCCAGGGCTAGCAGCGGGCGCCGAGCGCGCCCTGCACGGACGGGCGGGGCGTCAGCCTTGCTTGTTCATCTGGCCCATGGCGCCCGTGGTGCAGGTCATGCCGAGCTCGGTGAGCACGGTGGGCATGCCCAGCAAGGGGAAACATTTGCCGCCGGTGTTGAGGCTCACGACTTCCTTCATCGTGCCCGGCTCGTTGCCGTGGCAAGCCTTGAGGCAGCCGCCGACGGTGAGGATGTTGGCGCCGTTCACCTTGGTGCGCATGGGCTGATCGACGACGCCTTCGGCACTCGTGCCCATCAGCGGGTAGGGCAGGGGGATGGGGCTCGGCGCGGCCGGCGTGATGCAGACGCTCACGGCCATGCCCGTCATCTGGTGGCCGGACTTGGGAGTGACGACGGCCATCTTCATCGCGGTAACGGGACCCATGGCAGGCAGCCTAGCAGGGTGCGGAAAAAAGCACCCTGCCGAAAGAAACAGCCGTGCCCGCGCGGATCGGCAGACAGAGGAGGTGCGAAAACCCCTCACAAAGAGGGGGTTCTTCGCACCGGGCTCGCCCGACTGACCCGCGCGGAGAAGCA
>Ga0315910_10000247_pt1 | contig 59267 bp, 45 predicted proteins | sample EdamamesoilMG_FD_204470 | JGI IMG/M metagenome (GOLD analysis project Ga0315910, IMG submission 204470) | Garden soil microbial communities collected in Santa Monica, California, United States - Edamame soil | ecosystem: Environmental > Terrestrial > Soil > Garden | place: USA: California... | reverse complement strand
AATGGACCGGCTCAAAACGGAGGAAAATGAACTCAAGACGCGCGGCACCATCGCGCATATCATGAATGAGCGTGACGGCGCGGCGGAAGCTTACATGTTGTTCCGTGGTGAATACGACAAGCGCCGCGACAAGGTCGCGCCGGAAACTCCCGCTGCCCTGCCCGCGATGCCTGCAGACTTTCCGCGCAACCGGCTCGGCCTCGCCCAATGGTTGTTGCGCCCGGAGCATCCGCTGGCCGCGCGTGTAACCGTTAACCGATTTTGGCAGGAGCTATTTGGCGCGGGCATCGTGCGGACGGCGGGTGATTTCGGCGTGGCAGGCGAAATGCCGTCGCATCCCGAACTGCTCGACTGGCTGGCGGTGGAATTCCGCGAGTCCGGTTGGGATATGAAGAAGTTTTTCAAACTACTGGTCACATCGGCGACTTACCGACAGGCGGCCGATACCACGGCGACGAAGCTGACCAAAGACCCTCAGAACCGTCTGCTCTCGCGCGGGCCGCGCTTCCGCATGGACGCGGAGATGATCCGCGATTACGCGCTCGCTTCCAGCGGTCTGCTCGTTTCCAAGTTGGGTGGACCGAGTGTGAAGCCGTATCAGCCCGACGGCGTCTGGGAAGCTGTGGCCATGCCGAACAGTGACACCAGCAAGTATGCTCGCGACACCGGTGAGAAACTATACCGTCGCAGCCTCTACACTTTTTGGAAGCGTTCCGCCCCGCCCGCGCAGATGGAAATCTTCAACGCGCCCAGTCGCGAAACCTGCACCGTGCGTCGTGAGCGCACGGACACGCCGTTGCAGGCCCTGGTGACGCTGAATGACGAACAGTTCGTCGAGGCTGCACGCAATCTGGCGCAACAAACATTGAAGGATGGCGGCGCGAAGGATGCGGAGCGGCTCGACTTCATGGCACGCCGGTTACTCGCCCGCACGTTCCGGCCGGCGGAGCGGAAGATTGTCGAGAGTACACTGAATGATTTGCTCGCCCACTATCGGGCGGAAACCGAAGCGGCGGACAAGCTGATCGCCGTGGGCGAATCAAAAGCCGATGCGTCACTCGACAAACCCACGCTCGCGGCTTACACGATGGTGGCGAATCAATTGATGAACTTGGATGAGGTCTTGAACAAATGAAGCCCCAAATTCCAAGCTCCAAACTCCAGAGAAACTTCAAGTTTCAAAATCCAAATGGGGCGGCGCTGCGGTTCCGGAGCTTGAGGTTTGGAATTTCTTTGGAGCTTGCTGCTTGGCGCTTGGAGTTTACTCTATGAATCCATTCCCTGAATTCACTCCGCATCCGCTGTTCGCGGATTACGTCCGTTCCGAAACCCGCCGGCAGTTTCTGCGGCGTGGCGCTAGCTTTCTCGGCACGGCTGCGCTGGCTGCGCTGGCTCCCGGTCTGACCTTGGCCGGCGATAAGAAAACCGTCGCTGCCAAGGCTGCCAGCGCGCCCGGGCCGCATTTTGCCCCGAAGGCGAAGCAGGTGATTTATCTGCACATGGTCGGCGGGCCGTCGCAGTTGGATTTGTTCGATTACAAACCCGTGATGGGCGAGTGGTACGACAAGGATTTGCCCGAAACCATTCGCATGGGACAGCGGCTCACGACCATGACCAGCGGCCAGGCGCGCTTTCCCATTGCTCCGTCGAAATACAAGTTCGCGCAGCATGGCAAGAACGGCATGTGGGTGAGCGAACTGTTTCCAAACAAGGCAAAGATGGTGGACGACCTTTGCTTTATCCGCTCAATGCATACGGAGGCGATTAATCATGAACCGGCGATCACTTACATGCAGACGGGGAATCAGATCACCGGCCGCCCGTGCCTCGGCGCGTGGGTTTCGTATGGTCTCGGCTCAATGAACGCCGATCTGCCGACCTTTGTCGTGCTGGTCGCCAAGCCGACGAACACCGAACAGATTCAGGCCATCTCCGCGCGACTCTGGCAATCCGGCTATTTGCCCGGAGAACACGCGGGCTGTTCGTTCCGTTCTGCCGGCGATCCGATTTTGTTCATCAACAATCCCGCCGGTGTGGATGCCAAAGTGCGCCGCAAGACGCTTGATGGTTTGAAAGCGTTGAACGAGATGAATTACAAGCTTGTCGGCGATCCCGCCACGCACACGCGCATCCAGCAATACGAACTGGCCTTCCGCATGCAATCGAGCGTGCCCGACCTGACAAATATCGGGAGCGAACCGGAATCCACCTACCAGCTTTACGGAGAGGAGGCGAAGAAACCTGGCACGTTTGCGAACACGGCGTTGCTCGCCCGCCGCATGATCGAGCGCGGGGTGCGCTTCGTGCAGGTCTATCACAACAACTGGGACACGCATGCTAACGTCTCTGGTCGCCTACCGATGCAATGCAAGGACGTTGACCAGGCGTGCTACGGCTTGATCCAGGATTTGAAACAGCGCGGTCTGCTCGACTCGACGCTCGTCGTCTGGGGCGGCGAATTCGGACGCACGATTTATTCGCAAGGCGGCCTGAGCAAGGAAAACTACGGGCGCGATCACCATCCGCGTTGCTTCACGATGTGGATGGCTGGCGGCGGTTCCAAGCCCGGCACGATTTACGGCGAGACGGACGACTTCTCCTATAACATCGTGAAAGACCCGGTTCACATCCACGATTTCCACGCCACGGTGTTGCACCTGCTGGGATTCGAGCACGAGAAGTTCTCCTTCCGTTCGCAGGGACTTGACCAGCGTCTCACCGGCGTCGAGCCGGCGCATGTGATCAGGGAATTGCTGGCCTGAGTCGAAGCGCAAAGTCACTTGCCGCGCCGTCCGCTCAACAATTCCCGCGCGAGTTCCTTCGCCGTATAGACCTTGTTCAACGCCTCCAGGATGGCGGCGGAGTGGACCGAGGTGGCGCGGTTTTGCTTCTCGTTGAAAGCATAATCCCCGGGCAGGCTTTGCAGATTACCGTCGAAAATAATTCCCACGAATTCACCGGCGCGATTCACCACCGGGCTGCCGGAGTTACCGCCATGGATGTCTGCCGTGCTGACGAAATTGTAAGGCGTCTTGAGATCAAGCCGCGATTTGCGTTTCAGCCAGGACTGCGGGAGATCGAACGGCGGCTTGAACTTCATCTCGTTCGCGCGCTCGTAAAGGCCAGCCAGCGTCGTGAGTGGTGTCACAAATTTGCCGTCCTCCTCGTAACCTTTCACCGTACCGTACGCGAGGCGTAGTGTGAACGTGGCGTCGGGATAACCCGTGGTGCCAAGCAGCGCGTTGCGGGCGCGCGAAATGGCGGCATGCGCCTGCTGTTTGGTTTCGCCCTGGGTCTCCGACACTTTGCGCAGCGCGCGGGACTCCTCGTCAACCAGCCGCGCGAGTTCGATCATGGGATCTTTTGCTGCGGCGACTGCGCTGGCGCCACCCGAATAAAGCTGCTTGCGAAAAGCCACATCGCGCACTTTCGTGCCTTGAATCAATTCCACCGCGCGTTCGCGGGGGGATTTGCCAGCGAGGATTTGCTTCACGAGCGGGTCTTCGCTGCCGAGTTGACCGGCGGTGAATGTGAGCGCGTCGCTCAACAGGAGGATTTCGAGATCGGCGTAGATTGGCTTCTCGGAAAACAAATCCAACTCCAGGGATTCCTTGCCTGAGTCGCCGAATTCTCGCAACCGTTCGCCGTTGGGTTTGGGGCGTTCGTCACCCGCACGCAAAAGCGTGCGCGCAAGACCGAAGCTGTCGCTGCGAAAAGCCCGACCGCCTTCAAGCAGACCGCTTCGCACGGCTTGGGCCGCGAGTGTGCGGGTGGCTTCGGAAATCTTGTCGTAAGCCACGAGCGCGTCGGCGAACTCCGGTTTGCCGGCCAACTTGGCTTTGAAATCGGATTCCGTGGCGACCTTGGCGGAGATCAATTCCGGATCGAGCAGGCCGGCGAGCATGCCATCGAGCGCTTTCCGTGAGTTCTGCACGCCAAGGAACTCATCATGAGCACGCCGGAAGTTTTCCTCGCTGCGGGCAGCCCAGTTGCCGAGGAGGACTTCGAGACGCTTGAGCGTGTTGAGCCAGACGGGCAGCGCTTGATCACGCTGATTTTCCAGCTCCGCCACCGTCAGCAATCGGCTCGTGCGTCCGGGATGACCGGAAACAAAAATAAGATCGCCATCCTGCGCGCCCTTGGGAAAGAAGCGGAGAAAGTTTTTCACCTTCGCCGGCTTGTCGTTTTCGTAGGCGCGAAAGAAAGCAACATCCAGGTCGAAGCGCGGGAATTCAAAATTGTCCACATCGCCGCCAAAGAAAGCGATTTGCTGTTCGGGTGCGAATACGAGCCGCACGTCGGTGTAACGTTTGAAGCGATAAAGATGATATGCGCCGCCCTGCCAAAGCGTGACCACATCCGAGCGCATTTCGGTGCGATCGAGCGATTCCTTTTCAATCTCAGCGATGACCTTGCGGCGCTCAGCAAATGCTGCTGCGGGGTCGGCGTCCTTCGGCACGGCGGCGTTGATACGCGCAGTCACGTCTTCGATCTCCTGGAGCACATTGAGTTCGAGGTCGAGGCATTTCAATTCCTGTTCCAGCTTGCGCGCATGGAAGCCTTCGCGAAGCAGATCCTTTTCCTTCGTGCTGAGTTTTTGGATCGCGTCCGCGCCAACGTGGTGATTGGAAATCAGCAGACCGTCTTCACTCACGAAACTGCCCGAGCCGCCGGAGTTGAACCGCACGGAAGATTTTTGCAGATGTTCCAGCCACGCGTCGGTGGCATCGAATTGATATCGCTCACGCAACTGCTGATGAGGCGTTTGGTTGAACAACCACATGCCTTCATCGGCTTGAAGTGTCGCGATCAGACCAAGGGTTAGCAGCGTCGGGAAAGTGAGTTTCATGCGGGCCAAAATAGCGGTTGGACTCGACTAAGGCGAATGGAAATCGGTGACGCGTGGGATTGGTTGCCTCGGGGGCAAAGATGCCGCCCGAACCCGCGGGCAGGATGCCCGCGCTACAACGCGTAGCGAACGCTTCCAGCGTGCGGGTTCGCGGAGCATCCCTGCTCCGTGTTTCAACATCCATAGCTTCAAGCCCGTTTACGACAGGCTCACCGGGTCAATGTCCACCGTCAGCGTCACGCCTTCGGGCAGCATCAGTCCGGTTGTGATGCGAGCCAGTGACTGACTCAACCGGCTCATGGCTCGGGTGCGGAGCATGAGTTGGTAACGGTAGAACGTCTCCGCGCGCAGCAGCGGGGCGGGGGCGGGGCCGGCGATTATCAGGTCGCGAAAGAGAGCGGGTGAACCGGTGGATGAGAGAATGGGCGATTTGATGTCCAAGGCCAGCTCTGGTGACTCATGCCCACTCACCCGCCTGCCCACTTTCTTGTTCCCCTCGACCAGCTTGTCTAACTCCCGCCGCACATGCTCCGCCGAGAACTTCACCTTCTCCTCATTGCGCCCCTTCAACGTGAGCAACGCCACGCGCGCTGCGGGCGGATACTTCAACTGTTCACGGAACTCGATCTCCTGCTCGTAAAAACCGACGAAATCGTGACGGCGGGCAAACTGAATCGCGGGATGAAACGGCGTGAACGCCTGTACGAAGACTTCACCCTCCACGTCACCGCGCCCGGCGCGGCCAGCGACTTGCGTAAGGAGTTGGAACGTACGTTCTCCGGCGCGGAAGTCCGGTTGGTGCAGCGCCATGTCGGCAAAGATGATCCCCACCAGCGTGACATTTGGGAAATGCAGCCCTTTGGCGATCATCTGTGTGCCGATCAAGATATCGATCTTGCCGGTGCGGAAATCGCCGAGGACTTTACGGTAATCCTCCTTGCGCTTCATCACGTCCGCGTCCATGCGCCGGACGCGCGCCTTCGGGAAAAGTTTCCCGAGCACGTCTTCGACTTTCTGCGTGCCGAGGCCGGAGTAGCGGATTTGCGGATTCTTGCACTTCTCGTTCGAACAGACGGCGGGTACGGCCTCTACGTAGCCGCAGAGATGACAACGCAGCTTCTGTTCGGGCCGATGATACGTGAGCGTGAGGCTGCAATTCGGGCAATTGGCCACGTAGCCGCATTGCGTGCATTCGAGCGCCGTCGAATAGCCGCGCCGGTTCAAAAACAAAATAGTCTGCTCGCCGCGTTCGAGCCGTTGTGTGATGGCTTCCTTGAGTTGCGGAGAAAAGATCGGGGGGCCTTTGCCGCCGCGCGCCGCCTGGCGCATGTCCACGATGCGCACATACGGCATCTTCTGATCGTCCACGCGCTCGGGGAGTTCAAGCAGCGCGTATTTGCCTTTTTTGCAGTTGTGATAACTCTCCAACGACGGCGTGGCGGAACCCAGCACGACCACCGCGCCTTCCATCTGGCCGCGCACGATGGCGACATCGCGCGCGTGGTAGCGCGGGGCTTCCTCCTGCTTGTAGGTGTGCTCATGCTCTTCGTCCACCACGACGAGGCCGAGCGGTTCGACCGGCGCAAAAATCGCCGACCGAGCGCCGATGACGATGCGCGCGCGGCTCTGGCGAATCTTGTGCCATTCGTCATGGCGCTCGCCGGCGGAGAGATGCGAATGGAGTACGGCAACGAGAGTTTGCAGTTTACCCGAACTGAACCGTGCCTTGAAGCGCTCAACAGTCTGCGGCGTGAGCGCAATCTCGGGCACGAGCACGATCGCTCCCTTGCCCTGTTCGAGCGCGTGGGCGATGGCTTGAAGGTAAATCTCCGTCTTGCCTGAACCGGTGACGCCGTGGAGAAGAAACGTCGAAGATGGAGGATGGAGGATGGAGGATGGTTCGCGTTTTCCATCTTCCATCTTCGTTCCTCCATCTTCATTCGCGGCCATTGCCCTCTTGATGGCCTCCAAAGCCGCCGCCTGACGTTCATTTAATACGAGTGGAGGGCTCGGCAGAATGTGTTCGTGTGCGTAGGGATCGCGCTCGGAAACCTCATTTACAACGGAAACCAGACCGCGATCTTCCAGCCGGCGCACCGTGGAAGCCGTGGTCTCGGCCAGTTCGAGCAGATCGTTGAGCAGAATTTCCCGTCGCTCCTCAATGATGTGCCAGACTTCGAGCTGACGTTTCGGCAGCTTCGGAAATTCTCCGCTCACGGGCAACGCGCGAACGAAGAGCCGTTCCCGCCAACCGTCCTCCTCCTTGCGCACTGCCTCGGGAAGGACGGCTTTTAGTGCAATCTCCGGCGCGCAACAGTAGTACTCCGCAATCCAGCGCGCGAGCTGGAGCACCTTGGGCGTAACAAGCGTCTGCGCGCCGATGACTTTGATGATGGGTTTGAGTTTTGCATGGGCCGATTCCTCGGCGACCGCCGTAACGACGCCGAGCACTTTGCGCGCACCGAATGGCACCTGCACGCGGCTGCCCACGTCCACCTTGCCTTCGAGTTCCGGCGGGATGAAATAATCGAACTCCTTGCGGAGGGCGATTTCGAGGGAGACGTGCGCGATCATTTCGTGCGTGGAGGGTTGAGAGTTGAAGGTTGAGAGTCAAGCAACTGAGGAAACGCCGATCTCCGACCTCGCGACGCGAACGGATCGGTAGCGCACCGGGTCGGAGACCGGCGCTCCGTTCAATCGTGCGTGATCTCACGGAGATTCGCCTCCAATTGCCGGCGAAGGGTTTCACGTTCCTGGTCTGTGATGTCACCGGGAAAAACCATCGGCTCGCCGAGGATGATTTCGCAACGCGCGAACGGGAGTGGCAGTTGAAAGCGGTCCCAACTTTTGAAGGTGACCTTGTGGCTGGCGTGATAGGACGCCGGAATGACCACCGCCCCGGTCAATTGCGCCAGCGCCACGACGCCCGACTGCACCTGATAACACGGGCCGCGCGGACCATCGGGCGTGATGGCGGCGTGGCAACCGCGTTCAAGCGAGGAGGCGAGTTCCACCAACGCCTGCGCACCCCGCCGACTGCTCGATCCGCGCACGGGCTTGACGCCAAATTGCTCCAAGGTGGCCGCGAGCAATGCTCCGTCCTTGCTCGCGCTGATCAACGCCACCAGACCGTTGCCAGGGTAATGCCGGCGAACGTAGGTCCGCCAAACGAACATGGAAAGCCCGAGCCGGTTGTGCCAAATGCAAAAGATCACCGGCCCTTGAATCTTTCCGGTGGCGATGCCGGCGCGGTCATCCCACCGAACTCGCAACGTGAGCGTGAGACATCGCTCGAAAGTATAAATCAGCGCGGCGGCGAGACGTTGATACCACTTCGGCTGGTTTGGCACCACCACGCCGCTGGATTTCCGTTTGTTGAATTTGGATTGCGGATGGTCCCCGGGCATCACGCGCCTTTCTTGAGCGAAGCGCGCACCAATGCTTCTGTCGAGGCTTCCACACCCAGCACTGCCTGCGCGGCGCGGACGGTGTCGTGTGCTTCAACCTGTTTGAAGCCCAGCGCCATCAGTGCGAGCACGGCGTCGTTGATCTTCTGGTCAGAGGCGGAAAGCGACCGCGCTGCGCTCGAGGCCTCCCACGCGCCCGCTGCGCCGACTTTGTCGCGCAGTTCCACCACTATGCGTTCGGCAGTTTTCTTGCCGACGCCGGAGATTTGTGACAGCGCCTTCACGTCGCCGTTCGCAACGGCGCCGCGAAACGCGACCGCGTTCATCCCGCTCAGGATGTTCAACGCGGTTTTCGGTCCAATGCCGCTGACATTGTTGATGAGCATCCGAAACAAATCCCGCTCCGCTGCGGTGGCGAATCCGTAAAGAACGTGGGCGTCCTCGCGCACGATGAGTTGTGTGAGCAGCTTCACGTCGTCGCCCGGCTGCGGCAGCTTGTCGAACGACGAGAGTGGAATCAGCACTTCGTAACCGAGGCCGTGAACGTCCACCGTGACCTGGGTGGGTAGGGCTTCGACGAGTTTGCCGCGGAGGAAGGAGATCATGCCAATGAAGAATGAAGAATGAAGAATGAAGAATTCATATTCGCTTCAGGCCGGTCAGGCTGTAACGGCTCTGTGTCTGCGCGTGAGCCAGCGCCAGCGCCAACGCGTCGGCGGCATCCGGCGCGGGCATTTCATCGAGCCGCAACATGCGCTGGACCATTTTCGCCACCGCAAGTTTTTGCGCCGCGCCGTAGCCGACAATGGCCTGTTTCACTTTGCGCGGTGCGATTTCAAAGATTTCCAGTCCCGAATCAGCGATGGCGGCGATGGCGGCGCCGCGGGCTTCACCCATGATGAGCGCCGTTTGCAAATTCTGGGCGAAAAACAATCCTTCCACGGCGCAGACTGTGGGTTGGAACTTGCGGACGATCTCCCGCATTGTTTGGGAAATCTGTGAGAGGCAACGTGATCGCGGCCAGGCGGCGGCACAGGAGATCGTGCCGTGAGCGAGTGCGCGAGGATGCGGTTTGCGGAGCTCGATCACGCCGTAGCCGGTGCCGCGTAGAGACGGATCGAGACCGAGAATGATCGCGTGCCTGACGGCGTTGCTGAGCGGCGTAGCTTCAAAGACCTGGCTGGCGGCGCGCGGTTTGCGTCTGCTGACGCGTGCCGTCATCTGGTTGAATTGCTGAAGCGTAATGCCCACACGTGGACTGTGCCAACGAAGCTGCGCGGGAAAAAGGAGAAAACTTGAGATGGCGGTTGGGACAATCAGGGAACTAATCGCGCCCGGTAGTAGCGTTGCTTGATACCGGCTGCAGATTGATCCACATGATCAAAGTAGGTGCCGGAGACGGTATTGGTTTTGAGCGCGGTCCAGTGCATGAAGTTGGTCGTCGCGTCCACAGACCAGCGGGAACCGTTTTGACCGAACACCCGAAGCAACGACCAACCTTCAGCGGTCCGACCGAGAAACCGCATTTGCGCGGGAGGCGGAGCGGCGATGGCCTCGGCGGTGATCTGGTAATCGTCGAACACCATAAAATTATCGCCGGGGTCCTCGATGGAATTGAGGATCCAAACGGCATCAACGTCGCCCAGGTTTAGTGGCGCGCCCGTGGTGGTGATGCGCTGGTTCGTCGCGATGAGCGTGCTGTTCACCGTGGCGCTCCAACGGTTGGCAGCAAAATTCATCGTAACGGCCAGGGTGTAGGTGACCTCGTTCGTGAACCGGATGCCGGTGAGGAAAAGCTCGTTCGTTCCGTCGAGCAGATAGTTCACGTCCAGAAACAGGTTGTCGAAGTCGAGTGAGAACAGACGGTCGCCCTGGGTGTTGTAGATGCTCCACCGGAAATCGTCGTAGTTGCCGTTGGGCGAATCGGTCACTTGCATTTGCACCGAGAACCTGACGATGGGTAGGCCGGCGGCGACGGGGTTGAAGTTGATCGGTTTCCAGACCACAAGCTGGCTTTCATTCGTGCTGGCTGGGGCGGTGAACCCGACGTAGGCATGCTGGCTCTGGTTCGTGATGAAACCTTCCGTGAGTCCGTTCCCGCCGGTGCCTTCGCCAATCCAGCCGCGCTGACCAATCAGATCCAGGGTGTTGTTGTAGCCCTCGGCGGTCTCAAACTGCGTGGAGAAAACATTGGTGGCGGCGCGGGCCGGATTGACTCCGAGCAGCAATATGACAGTGACAACGAGCACACCGATTGACCGCAACCTGAAGAACGAGGTCATAGCGAATGATACGACTTGATTGAGTGATGCTTAGCGTCCCGGTCTGCCAGCGGGTTCTGATCGCGAACTTGATGAGGCCGACGGCTGCGATGCTGGCGGCGAAGAACGCGGCGCACTCACCGCTGGCGCTGGGGGCGCGGGCCGGGGCGAAGCCGCTGGAGCTGCCGGCGCGGGTCGCGGTGTGGAGGCGGGAGCGGATACCGAAGGCGTTGGCCGCGGGGTGTTGACCGGCGGCGGCGAGTAGGATCGCGTTGGCGCCGGTGCTGGCGGTGAAACGCGGGGCGAGTAATTTGGCGTGGGCCGGGAATATGTTGGCGCGTTCGGAGCAGATGTGGAATAAACCGGGCGTTCACTGCGGGACAGTGACGTGACGCTGCGGGTAATCTGGGAATTTTCCTGTCGCGCCGGTGCCGGCAGGGTTGGGTTTACGGTCGGTGACTGCGGACGTGTCATGGGTGCCGGGGTCAGTGATTGTGGCTCGACTGGGCGTGAGGAACTTTGGGGCGAATTGTACACCGGATACGCCCGGTTGACAGTTGGCGCGCTGCCTTGCGGTTTGCCGACCACGATCATGGAGTTCTGCTGAGGACGTGTTGGGTTTACGTTCGGTGACTGGGTTCTTGGCTGCGTCGCGGGTCGCGTAATATTGGCAATCGCCGGAGTCGTGCTGGTGTTTGGCCGCACGTTGCGATTGCCGGGCAATTCACGGTCGCGGGCCGGACGGCTCTCCGTCTTGGGCGCCACGGAGACTGGTGCGGTTGGAGAGGGATGGACCTCCGTCAGCGAAGGAGTCGTTTTGGCAGGTTGGCTAATAACAGGCGCTGTCCGCACTGACTCCGGGCGTTCGCGCTGATCGGGACGAGCCGTGATTTGCTTAGTCGAGGCCGCTGAGGTGCTGCTTTCGGGGCGCGTGGGTCTGACCGAACCTGGCTCTTCAGGATTTCCCCCGGCGAAACTCGAACGTCCGGCTTGCGGCGAAAACTTCGGCCGATTCACGACCAGTGTGCTGCCATCGCGTTCGAGGCGTTCCTGGCGGCGACCCGCGCCCCGGTTGGGACCGGCATCGCGGAGACTCACAGTTTTGATTTCAGTCCGCGCAAGATCCCGCACACGATCACGACCAATACCGCGGTTGATCACGGTGTTGTTATCGCCGGTGACGTAGTTGTTGACGATGGTCGTGTTGTTGTAAATCCGGGTGACTTCATGCGGCCGCACACGATGATGCGCCGGACGCGAGTCGCAGAAGCGATTCCAGGAAACGAACGTGTAACAACTGGAATTCAAGCCAAAATCGAAACTGAATCCCACCGAGCGGCCATAATAGCTGAAGCCCAGTCCCGTGCGGTAGTACGCGTGCGGCGGCAATGGCGCCCACCCGCAATAATCGTTGCTGTAACGGAATGACACCCACGACGGCGCCCAAACGGTGTCCGGCCACCAGCACCAACCCCAGCGGGCATGGTTAAACCAGCGTCCGTAGTGGAAGGTGGTTGCGCCCCACGTATAATCCGAAAGCCAGTACCAGCCCGCATCCGTGTAAACCCACCTGCCCCCATCGCTGTAAGGACTCCAGCCTCGATTCGCGACCACGACCGTCGGCTGCCAGCAGCGGCCGTAGCCGTCAATCTCGACCCAGGTTCCATACGGGGAGAGCGTGTCGTTGAAATAGTTGTTGTTGACGACCGTCGGCTGCGCGGGTTCAGCTTCGATGGGCGCTGGTTCCGGTTCGGGTTGGGGCGGATCTACGTAAGTGGGCGCGGAGGCCTGGGCGTCGGCCATGGCCTGCGGTTGCTCCGCCGGCTGACCAGTGTTGCTCCAGAACTGCTTGATCTCTTGATCCCGCTGTATCATGGCTGTCACCACCGTGCTCGGCACACCAAGATCGTTTAGGTAAATGATTTCATCCGAGGTCAGCACGAACATGCTGGAAGTATTCGTGATGAACGTGAGCATGACCGTTTCATCCACGCCAGCTTGGGCCATCTTGATGATATCGAGCGCGGGGCTGTTGGTGCGGATGGTGGGCGGCAGCTTTCTTTCTGTCGCCGGTGCCGGTTCGGCGACGGCGACAATGGCATCCGCTTCGGCTTCTGTGGCCGCCGACTCGGCGTTGACTGTGGGCGCAGGGAGATTGGTGGTCGGGGCGACGGCGGGTTGGGCGTTGGCCGAACCGACCAAGGAGCTTTGCGCTCCATCTTCGGTGCAAGCGCCGACGAAAGGCAGAATCGAAAGCGCCAGACCAAAGGCGAGCGAGGGGGAGAACCGGGCTTTCATAAGATTTTATGGTTTAACTTACGCAACTTCATGTTGCCTGACATCTATGGGACTGGTTGGCACGAAAGACTATTCACCCGGCGCGTGGCCAACGCAATGACTTTGATGCGGAAGCCATTGGTAGCTGGCAGCCCCCTGAATTGAATGGGGATGAGCGGCTTTGGAGTGAAGCACGCTCCGACGGCGAGCAACGGCATTTTGGCATTTGGTGGAGCAGACGAGGCAAAACCCGTCGTGCCCGATAGCCGACAAGCGAGACGCCGCACAAGCCAGCGAGAGTGAGCAAACTTTCAAACAAGATTCCCGACTCAGGCCTGGTAGGGTATGACGTTCCCTACTGTTTCAATCGGAAATACTGTTGCGCCGTGCTGGTGCCATTGGTGACGACATTGTTCGCGCCGATGACCGTCACGGTGCTGGTGTTCGTGATCCACGCGGGCGGCGACAGCGTGGCCGTGGACTCGAGGTGGAAACCGGCGTTGTTCTCGACCGGCCAGGAAAGCACGACGTCACCGCCGAGCCGCGCAATGGTCAACGTCGGCACTAGCGTCGACGGCAAGGTCGTCCCAAGCGTCGCGAACTGGGCCTGCACTTCGCTCTCGCTCAATAACCGGTGCCAGATGGCGAACTCGTCCACGCGCCCGTTGCCCGGACTGGCCCAACGCGCGTTCAGATTGTTTTGATTCCCGATTACGAAGATGTCGCCTTGTCCCGCCCGTGCGCCAAACTCGGCGTTGACCGTACCGGTGCGCAGCGTGCTGCCGGGCAGTCCCAGCCACCAATGGACCTGACCGGTAGGTTGGGATTCGTCATAGGTCATCGCAAAGTAATGCCACTCGCTGGGGACGATTTCGCTGGCCGGCAGGATCATCGAGGATTGGCCGAAACGAATCTTCAGCGAACCGAATTGAGCGGGGTTGCCGGACGTGTAGTTCTCCACGAACAGCCCGAAGGCGTTCGTGACGCCGGTCGCGCCGCCGGCCGAAAAGACGAAACGCTGGCCGGAATTGTTGGTGCCGCTGAGCATGGTGAACAAGCACGAAAGCGAACCTTGTCCGGTGCCCAGGGTGCCGGTGTACGGTCCGCCGCCATTCAACAGATTGCTGTTCACCACCAGGGCGTCCGAACTGAGATTGAAAAACCGCGCATTAGTCGGGCTGCCAAAATAATCATAGGTGAATCCACTGCCGGTACCATTAACGTTCAGCGTGGGAGCGCCGCCGGCGTTTTCCAAAGAACCGTCCAGTCTGAAGTAATGCATGGGATTCTGGCCGGTGATTGCCGACTGATAAACTGATCGCGGCGGGGGAGTGCGGTTGGGCAGCCTGGCAAACTGGGCTTGAATCTCTGCTGCGGATAACTCCCGGTTCCAAATCGCGAATTCATCAATCTGTCCGTTGCCCGGATTGCGAAAAGCCGTGTTAAAATCACCTCGGTTACCGACGTAAAGCCCCACGTCGTTGCCTGCCACGGCCTCGGGGGAGTTGGTCGTCGTCCCGCTCGCGAGCGAACCGCCTGGGCGGCCAACATACCAGTGCGCCTTGTCGGGGAAACGGGATTCGAGATAGGTAACCGCCAGATAGTACCACGTATTGGGCAGGATCTCTTCGGCGGGCAGGATCGTCTTGGTGCTGTCGCCGAAGCGGAGTTTGAGCGAATTCGGATCGCCATTCGCCACGTTGGTGCTCTCGAGGAACACGGCAAAGGCGTTGGCGCTGGCCGCTGAATCGCCCGCCGAAAAAAGATAACGCTGGCCGGTGTTTGGACTCGGATCCAGCGTCCGAAATAGAAAGGTTACAGATCCCGCGGCCGTGGACGCGGTGTTGGACGTGCCGCCGCCATTGATCAAGTCCGTCGTCTGGTTGTAGAGCGTATCGGTCTGGCCGCCGAAGGAGTACGAGCGGCCGTTATTGCCAAAAACATCAAAGGCGAAGCCCGAGCCCAGACCGAACACCGTCAAAACGACGTTCGCGTCCACCGCACTCACGAGGTCGCCGTCGAGTTTGAACCAGGTGGCCGGCGCTTGATTCTGCACCGCCGCCTGATAGTCGGCCAGCATCTGTGCGGACATTCGCGTGTTGAAGCAGGTCAAAGCGAGAAGGAAAGTCAGTAGCTTTTTCATACGGCAAAATTTTGTTGATGGTTAATAGTTATTAACCAAAATGTGACGGAGGACTGCAAGCAGTTTTTGGAAAAAAGCGAAGGCAAATGTCGCCGATGGGTGTCGCGGCGCATTCGTCTGCAACAACGATTGCCAACTCTGAGAAACCTCCGCGGTTTAGCGGGACATCGAAGCGGTGGAAGCAGCGCTAGCCAGTATCCATCGTGGCGGGTTGATCGCGATGGATCGCACGGCCGCCGTTCCGCCGCCGACAGCAATGAGTTCAAGTTTCGCATCGTTGAGCCGGACAGTGTCGCGCTTTCCGTCTGGTCGCGCGATTTCGAGCACGGCATCGTTGCGCAAGGTGACCTTCAACTTTTCGGTCGCTGCACGATCCGGCCACAACACCGCAAACACCGTGAAATCCTTCGCCGCTTTGGCACTCTCTACGGTGAGATGACTTTGATTCGACCATTTGCCAGTGACGTAGCTGCTGCCCGCTTCGCCGCTCGTGTATTTGGGATCAACCGGCACTGGAAATTGGTCCGTGATCGTGCCGTGCCACTTCACGCCCGGTGCGACGAGTTGGGCAACGAGCGTGGCCTTGCCATCGGCACCGCGGAGGAAGGCCCGGCTGGTGGCGTCGTCCCAAGTCATTTTGCTCTCGCCGTGCAGCAACCAGGAAAGCTTGCCGGGAGTCTTGAGCACCACCCGATCGCGCAACACGACGTAGCGGTTATCCACAAAAACTAGATCGCGTGTGACGCGTTGCACGCTATCCGCCTTTTCCTGACCGGCCTGGTAAGCAGCCGTCGCGTCGCCCGTTGTCCAGACGGCGCGGTTCGAGACTTCATGCCGCGTGATCTTGCCCGTGGCCCTTTGGTCCTGCGGCTTCTGGCCGGCGCCGTCAATGAGGAGGGCGTTCTTGGATTTTGTCTGCCATGTCCACTGCTGATGATGCGGCGAGCGATGGAATTCGCGGTAGGCAGAGTTGATCGCCAGACCCTCGCCATAGGCGTTCAGGATAAAAGCATTTTGGTCCGCATGACTATGGCTGAACGAACCGTACGGCGAGGACTTGAACGTAATTTGAATGTCATCCTCCGGCCGGCCCAGCGCGCTGTGGAGCGAAACCCAGCCCACATCACGGAAGAACCGCTGCGGTGGCAATTCACTCAACGGCCTCGGCTCAGGCAGCGGTTTCGCGCTCACGATGAAATCACGTACGAGGAACTCGCACGCGGTGGGATACGTGCGGTCCAGCCCGGCGAGGCCCTTGTCCGCCGGCCGCTGTCGCTGGTCCGTGCAAAGCTGCGCGTAAGCACGGAAGAAACCGTTTTGTTGGACGCGTGCCACGTGCTCCATGTAGTCGGCGACGTTCGGATCGAGATTGAACCGCCCTGCGTTCGACGTGTCACCAAAAGTTGTGTGCAGATAAGGTTGCACGTTGTAGAGGGCGAAGTAAGGCGAGTTTTTCCAGAACGCCGACGCGTATGCCAGCGGATCGCCGATGGCCAACAACGCATCCTGAAACACCGCGTGCTCGAACGTGCCGCGCCAATAGGCGCAACCTTCCGCCCAGCCGCCGTCATCACCGCCCCATGGGCTGAACTGGTCGCGATAGAAAACGTAGGCGAACCGCCACCACTCGCGCGCCTCCGGCAAATCGTCCCAAAGGGCAAGTCCCGTGAGGCCGGTCATGGCCATGAACCGCACGGGATGGCTCGCCGGCTTCACCTCCAGCGAATTGCGGCGGAGTTTCTCCACCCTCGCCGCCTTGATGAATTGCGCCGAGCGTTCGCCCCGCTCCTTGAAATGCGCGAGGATGGTTTTCTTTTCGTCCGGCGTAAGCTTCGCACGAAGCTGGTCATAAACGAGCGGCAATTTGCGCCAGAGCCGGAAATGCGCCTCGTCGTTGTAGAGGACATCCGTCGCGCCTACGACCGGGCCGCTTTTCCAATCCGGCGCGATATGCCAGGCGCAGGCCTTGAGCACAAACTCCTTCGCCTTCAGAAAATATTTTTCTTCACCGGTCACGATCCAGATCAGCGCCGCCGCTTCCGCCACACCGGAGACACGGCCGCACAGATCCTGCGCCTCGCGCCATTTGTCGGCCTTGGCGGAATCGCGCAACTTCGGTTCGGGGTCGCCGTAAGTTACCGGCTCGGCGGGGAACGGAAACGCAAGATAGTCTTTGTCGAAATCGGATTTGATTTTGGCGAACGCCTTTGCGCCTTCGCCCGCCGTACAGTAGTCGCGAAACGCCGGTTGCTTTCCGGCGAGCACCAGCGTGCGCGGAGCGCGTTCAGGAATGGGCGCGTCGGCGAGAACCGTGAAGGAGCCCAGTGCGCAAGCGAGAGCCAGTATGCATTGGCTCGCGAACATGCCCCTCACCCCGGCCCTCTCCCCTTCCGAACGGGAGAGGGAACAGCTTTCGCTCGTCTCCAGTTTTTCGGGCGCGCGTCCGGCCATCTCAGCTTCAAGATACGCGCACAAGCGACCGACGATTCTCCCTCTCCCGTTCGGAAGGGGAGAGGGCCGGGGTGAGGGGAGATTTCGCAAATAGTTCATCTTTCAGCCTTTCGTTGTCAGTTTCGGAAAATCTTCCGCCGCGATTATCCATTCACTCAACAGTGGATGACGCAGCCACAAGCCGCCCGCTTCACTGGAAGCAACCTTCCACGGCTCGCAGTCCCGCTCGGAACGTCCGGCCCACACCAGTGCCACAAGATCGCGTTCGCCTTCGATACGATCCGTTTCCGCGGTCAGGATGAGCGAATGCCAGGCGAGCAGGTGCGTTCGTTTGTTGGGAGCGGACTCGTGCGCGGTCACCGTCTTAAAGCCACGCAAGGGTTGAATCGCTACTCCCATTTGCGTGTTGAGCGCACCACCGAATTTATCGCTCAACTTCAGACTCTGGTGCGATCCATGGTGCAGCGGCAAGCTGTAGGTCCCCAGCCGCAGCACCGCCGGCTGATGCGCCACGACGTGGTGCCAGTGCAATTGCCAGCCCCCTTTCCACCAGATGCGCGTCTCAACGCTCACATGCTTCTGGCTGAAGCGGTCGCCCAGTCCGTAGACGGAAGCGCAGTGATCCGCCGCCACCGCAACCGGCTGGCATTGATGCCGGCCATGAATCGCACCATCGCCGAAATCCGCCGTCAGCGCCGCGTCCAGCGGGTATTTGTTTTCCGCCGGTGCGATCTCGAAGCCGAATCCGCTGCGATAACTCAGCTTGCCCCATTTCCACGTGCCAAACTTGACGTTCCCCACACAAATGCCGTTCGCATTGTTGAACACCTCCACTTCGCCGTCGTGACTGCGCACGACGAGTCCAGCTTGCGGGATGGCGCGTTGAAAATCTTTGTGCTCGGCGGGCAGCAGTTTTTCCTTCGCCCGCCAGAACTCATGACCGCGGGGCAATAGCAGCGGGGCAAAACCTTTCGCCGCCCAATACACCGAGCCGGCGCAACTGTAGGCTTCGGTCATTTCCGGGAATTCATCCAACCAGCCGAGCGAGAGCGCGCCCTGCTGCTGTTGGATGGAATTGCGCAGGAAGAATTCCAGATTGCGCGTGCAAATTCGCCGGGCCTGGCCTGATGGAATCGCCGAAACACCGCAATATTCCGCCAGCGCAAACGGCGCGGCTGCGGCGAAGCGATAGCAAATCGAGCGGCCAAACGGCGGATTCTCGCCGCTCGCGCCGAAGAAGTGCGCGTAGTCCTTCAGAAATTTTACAGCCCAATTCTTCCAGCGCCGCGCGCGCGACGGATCGGTGCGGCCATAGAGCTTCGCCCACCACAAACCGTAATAGTTCCACGCGTAGGCCGCGTAGTAATCCACCGTTTCGTTCATCCCGTCAATGAACCAGCCGTCACCCAGCGCCATGCCTTCCAGCACGTCGAGCAGATGCCGCGAGACTTCGCGGTCGGCGGCGCGGCCAAAGCCTTCCTGCTCCAGAAACGCCAGCGGCAGCACGCAAAAAAACATGTGGTTGTTCCGATGCAGTCCCGCGCCGCGTACGCCGGCGAACCAATTGGCAACTTGTTTTCGTTCCTTGGCGGAAAGCGGTTCCCAAAGTTCCGCCCGCGCGATTTGCAGCGCGAGGGTCAGCGCCGCCATCTCGACCGTGTGCTGATGATGATTGGCGGTCGGTCCCCAAGATTGCCTGTGCGTCGGATCGGTCCCGAGGATGAGGCCGCGGCGAAACCATTCGGCAATTTGCTGACGCGATAGTGTTTCATCTTCGCCAGGTTCGCTCGCCAGCCAGTGCGCGGCGAGCAGGGAGGGACGGGCGAAGGATTCCAGCCGGTCGGCTTGCGCACCGTGATTGCTGGCCTGGCCGATGAGCGGCAAGTCCGCTTTGTCCGGTTCCATCAATGCCACCAGCGGGGAGAGCAACGACTCTGCCTGCGCGCGCCACCACGCGTAGTCGCCCGGGTGCATAACAGACCCGTTCGCCGCGGCGCCGGGGAAGATGAGCGGTTTCTTCGATGCGATAGCGCTGCGGCCCGGAGTGCCGCGCGACGGTTCAGTGTGTGCGGGCGACTTCATGAGCGGGATTGAACCACGGTTGGGCTTGGAGATGCGCGAGCGCATCGTGCAACGGGGGCAGATACGGATGCCACAGCTTCTCCCATTCGAGCGAGACGCAGCCGGAGAAATTATTTTCGCGCAGAACCTTGACCGTTTCCGGCAGCGGCATCGCGCCGTCGCCGGGCAGGACGTAGGTGTAAGGATGGCGCGCCGAAGGTTGGTTGATGCTGTCCTTGACGTGAACGTGACGGATCCAATCGCCAAGTTGCTTCCAAGATTTGCGCGGAGACTCGCCGCCGAGACGCCAGGTGTGGTGTGAGTCCCAGATGATCCCGAGCGGTTCGTCGAGGCGCGTTTGCAGTTCGCGACACGGCGCGGACGCGGAAAAGGCGTCGTGGGTTTCGAGCAGGAGTTCGATGCGCCAGCCGCGCTGTTGGCTTTCGCGCCGCCACCAACCGACGGTTGCCGAAGCTTGGTCGAAGTCGGCTTCGGTCAGCGTTTGACCCCAAGTGCCGCCGCCGAACGCGCGCACAAAGGACGCGCCCCAGGAATCCGCCCAACCGGCGCAAGCCAGCAGTTCGGCCCGAGATTGTTCGTCGTTGCCGACGAGTTTGAACGATGAACCCACGACGCGGAAATGAACGTCGTGCTCTGCAAAAAGCGCCCTGGCGCGCGCGGGCGACCAACGGGATTCCTGCGCCCATTGTGGCAGGTCCGTGCGGTTTTCGATGGCGCGAACTTCGAGTTCGCCCATTTCAAACTCGTTGAGCAGCTCGCAAATCTGGGGCAACGACAGCTCCGGGCAACCCAGCGTCGCGAAGCCCCAGCGCAGTTCTTCCGGCTTACGTGGCACGGTCATAGACATCGAGGTTGACGACGGATTGCAGCGGTTCGCCGCCCAAATAGGCGCGAAGATTTTTGAGCGCGAGCGCGCCGCTATCGCGCCGGCGATCCCGGGTCGGCCCGCCGAGATGCGGCAGCAGCGTGACGTTCGGCAGCCCGCGCAACGGCGAATCCACGGGCAACGGCTCGCGCTCGAAAACATCCAGCGCGATTTGCAACCGGCCATCCTGCGCGACGCGGACCAGCGCTTCCTCGTCCACGACGGAGCCGCGCCCGACGTTCACGAACACGCCGCCCTCGGGAATCGAGCGCAGGAGTTTCTCCGTGATGAGATGATGGTTCTCCGGCGTGGCGGCCGCGAGTTCGACGACAACATCCGAAGTCGAAAACAATTCCTCGAGCGATGCGACCGGATTCACGCCGTGCTGCTGGAAAATCTCCGCTGGCATGTGCGGCGAGTAAACCCGGATGTGATCCGTGAAGGGGCGCAGCATGGGCACGAGGCCCTGGCTGATGGCGCCAAAGCCATGCACGCCCACGCGGCGGCCAATCAAACTTTGCGTCACGGTCGCAGGGTCTTTCCATTTTCCATCCCGGTGCATGGCCACGGCCCAATAGGACGCGCGGCGCAACGCCATCAGGATCAGCAGAAGTGTGCATTCAGACACGGTCGGGCTGATCGAGCTGCCCCAGTTGGTGACGATCAATCCGTTCGCCAGCAATTCGCGGGGCACGAGGCGGCGCACGGTGCCCGCGAGGTGGCAAACGTAGCGCAGCCCGCGCAAATCCGCGGCGGTCACGGTGGAATTGAGCGACGGCGTCTGCCAGCAGGTAACGAGCACCTCCGCGGCATTCTCGCGCAGGAGGCGGGGCCAGTCGTTTGGTTCGTTGAGCGGCAGGTCAATCCTGCGGGCCCGTGGCAACAGGCGTTGTAACTCCGTCCACAGTTCGCCGGGGAAAAAGTCGGCGACCTCGGCGTTGCTCAGGGCGATTATAGTTTGCGGTTCAGCCATAAATTCATAATTATTAATCAGGGCGACGATGGCAAGTCAATTCTGGTTCGCCAGTCAGGGAATCGTCGCCCCGTTTTGGCAGCCGCGCAACCGGGTAGTCGCCCTGTGCGGGTGGCGGACAGGCCAACCGCCTGCGACGGAGTGGACAAAACCGAGGGACCCAGCTGGTTGGAACGGGCCGCGGATTCGGAGTAAGAAACGGATTGCAAATTCATGCATGACTCTAAATCATTGGTCAGGAAGATGAAACCAGTTGCACTTATCCCTGCCGTCCAAAACCTGCCAGCGGCTGCCAGCGGCAAGGACCTCAGCCGCCACGCTTGACCATGAAAGACCACGGCGTTTCGCAACAGAAGATTGCCAAAGCCCTCGGGGTTTCGCAGGCGCTGGTTTCCCTGGTCTTGAACGGCAAGCGGGAAAACATCAGCCGCGTCACCTATGAGCGCATCTGGAATCACGCGCTCAAGCTGGGCTATCGTCCGAAGGGAATGCAGGCGAACGGGAATCATCTGACCACCCGCAACGTGGGGTTCATTCTGCGCGCCGGCTTGCGGCTGCACACGCAGGGCAATTTCTTCAGCCACGTTCAACACGGATTGCACACGGGGCTGCTGGAGCACGGGTATCATTCGGTGTTTCTTGGCTCGGAAGACGACCTGGGCGTGCGCGAGTTGCAGCAAAAACTGCGGGAGAACCACTTGTTCGGGGTCGCGCTGCTCGGCCAGGTGCAGGAGAAGTTTTTGCGCGCGGTCAAGTCCGCCCAGGAGAACCTCGTTTCGATTTCGTACAGCTTTCCCGGCTTGTGCCACTCGGTGATGCCGAACGAAGCCCAGGCGGTGCAACAGTTGGTAGAGTATCTGGTAAAGCTGGGGCATCGGGAGTTTGCGTGGCTCGGGGGGGACAAGGAACTCCATTACAACATCCGACGCCGCGAAGCTTTGCTCAATGCCTTGCAACCGCACGGATTCAAATTGCCGCCCCAATTCCGGGTGGAACTTGATACCGGCGACCGGCTGGCTGGCTGGCACGCGGCCGAAATCCTGGCGGAACGCATCGGGCGCAAGGAATTTCCCACCGCTTGGATTTGCGCGAACGGCTCGATGGCGCGGGGCGCGGTCAATTTCCTCACGCAAAAAGGCTGGCGCGTGCCCGGGCAGATCAGCCTGGTGGCGGTGGACGCGACCCGCGTTTGCGAGGAGGAACATCCGCAGATTACAGGCGCGCACGTTGATCCGGAAAAGATGGGCGACAAAGCCTCTGAGTTACTGCTACGACAAACGCAGGGGATGGACAACAGCTTCGTGGATGTGATCCTTCAGACACAATTGACGATTCGGGAAACTTCCGCGGCGGCCAAATAAAACGGCGACGGCCGGGTTGCGAACCACGCTCAGGGATAACTATCCCACTTGGTCTGGTTCAGAGTGGTTCTGGCGAGGTTGAACTTCAACGTGCGAACGCCGTAGTCGCCGTAGAGCACGGCCATTCTATCTTCGTGGCGGAAATCCAGACTCACCATGCGGACCGCGTTGGACTGCGCCAAATCGGGCTGCGCGTACGATTTCCAAGGGAGGTTGGAGCGGCACCAGCGTGTGTCGGGAGCGGGGTCCTCCTTCTTGCCCTCGACCACGAGCAATGTTTCGCTCACGTTGGCCAGATTGGCCTTGCGCGGCTTCGAACTCGTCAAGCCGCCGGTGCCGGTCGGACCGAGCAACGTGCCGGTGCAGGCGTAAGTCCGCGACAATTCGGAATTGGCCCAGGGCGGGTAACTGGCTCGCGGGCAGATGAACACCGGATTCTCCTGCCCGGATTGCTGGTTATCGCGCAGCGGCATGTAGGATTTAAGCGACTTGGTCCACTGAACTTTCGCGCTTGGATTCGCCGTGGGGTCAATCACGTTGGCCGCGACCGACGCGTACGGCCAGAAACCGTTCTGGTCATCCGTGTACAGCGCCAGGGCCACCCCGATCTGTTTCTGATTGGAGATACACACGGTCTGGTGCGCTTTGGCTTTGGCTTTGCTCAAGGCCGGCAGCAACATCGCGGCGAGAATCGCGATGATGGCGATGACGACGAGGAGTTCGATCAGGGTGAACGCGGGGCACGTTTTGGTGACGGACGATTTCGATTTGTATAGCGACTTGCTCATATTGCGGGCACAGACTAGCTTCAAAAATCTGCGAGTCAACCTAAAAATTAATAATTATTAATTGAAAATTGCAATCCCCACTCCGCGCGCCGTGCCGCTGCCGCCCAATCCGGTGTGGCGCAGCTATCTTGGCGGCCGGGTGCTGCGGGACTTTCGCGGCCAGGCTGGCACGGCGGACGATCATTTTCCGGAAGACTGGCTCGCCTCCACAGTGCGTGCGCGCAATGGCGCCAACGGCCGGAGGCCGGACGAAGGCTTGAGCCGGATTGCGAACGGCTTGCTGGCGGATTGTCTGGAGCGAGAGCCGGAGTTTTGGTGGGGCGCGGGATCGCCACGCGGCGGTGGCCCCGGAGTGCTTTGGAAATTCCTCGATTCCTCCGCGCGGCTCCAGTTGCAGGCGCATCCCGATGCTGCGTTCGCCCGGCAACACCTGCGCTCGAACGCTGGCAAGACCGAGTGTTGGTACATCCTCGGCATGCGCGGCGAGGCGCACGTCCATCTGGGTTTCCAGCGCTCGCCGGGTCGCGACGCGTGGCGGCGCATGATTCAAGAACAGAACATCGCGGCGATGCTTTCGTGCTTCGACAAGATTTCCGTGCAGCCCGGTGATTGTCTGGTGGTGCCGGCGGGGACACCGCACGCCATCGGCGCGGGAATCTTCATGCTTGAGTTGCAGGAGCCGACTGATTGGGTGGTGCGTTGCGAAACCTCGACGACCGACGGCCAACCGCTGCCGCCGGACGCTTGCTTCATGGGTTTGAATTTGGAGACGTGCCTGGACGTGTTCAATTACGAAAGCGTGAGCGCGGCGGAAGTTCGCACCCGCTGGCAGCAACACCCGCAGCGGCTCAATCGCGGGGACAATGTTATTGAGGAAGAGATCATCAGCGCCAGCCATCGCCATTTTTTCCGGCTGCACCGGTTGCGCGGCCAGGGCGATGCGTCGTGGACGGGCGGTGAACTGGCGTTGCTGATTGCGCTGAAGGGTCTCGGAAAGTTGGTGGCAATGAATGGGAGCGCGTGCGACGTTCGCGCGGGGGAAACCTGGCTGCTGCCGGGCAGCGCCAGCGGGTGGGATTGGATCAGCGACCAGGGCGATTGGGAATTCCTCCTCGCGAAGCCGCCGTTGCCGGCCGCGATGCATTGAACGGACGCCCATGACTAAACTGTCCCCATACGATTACTGGGTCATCGGATTTTACTTCGTTTACATGACCTTGATTGGCTGGGTCTGCCGGAAGTTCATCCGCAACACGAGCGATTATTTTCGTGGTGGCGGCAAGATGCTGTGGTGGATGGCAGGCGCGTCGGCGTTCATGGTGCAGTTCAGCGCGTGGACGTTCACCGGCGCGGCGAGCAAGGCGTTCGAGGACGGGCCGGTGATCATGATTCTGTTCTTCGCGAACGCCGTCGGCTTTTTCTTCAACTACCTCGTGTTCGCGCCGCTGTTCCGCCAGATGCGCATGGTGACGGCCTTGCAGGGAGTGCGCGCGAGATTTGGCGCGGGCAGTGAACAATTTTTCACCTGGCTGCAAATCCCGCTGGGCGTTCTTTACGCGGGCATCTGGCTGAACTCGCTTTCCGTTTTCATTTCGGCCGCGTTCGGTTTCAATCTGCAACAAACCATCCTCATCACCGGTCTCGTGGTGCTGATCATGGCGGTGATCGGCGGATCGTGGGCGGTGGTGACCGGCGATTTCGTGCAAATGCTCATCCTCATGCCGGCGGCCATCGTCGCAGCATTTCTCGCCATCGCGCACGTCGGCGGCTGGTCGGCCTTCGTGTCCAAACTCCCTCCGCACTACTTCAACTGGGCGGAAGCCGCGCGGCCCGAAATAATCTGGCTCTGGATCATCGCGATCCTCATCAAGCAATTCATCTCCACGAACAACATGCTGGAAGCCTCGCGTTACCTGAACGCGAAGGACAGCCGCGAAGCGCGCTGGGCCGGGATGCTGGGCTGCGTGCTGTTCCTAGTCGGGCCGCTGGTGTGGTTCATTCCGCCGATGGTCGCCCGCATCACGCACGGCGATCTGGCGGCCGAGTTTCCACATCTGAAAAATCCCACCGAAGCGGCGTACGTGATCACGTGCCTCGACACGATGCCGGCGGGCATGGTTGGGCTGGTGATTTGCGGGATTTTTGCCGCCACGATGTCTTCCATGGACGCAGGTCTGAACAAGAACGCAGGATTCTTTGTAAAAAACTTTTATCATGTCGTCCTGCGGCCCCACGCGAAAGACGCGGAGCAATTACTCGTCAGCAAGATTGTCACGTTGATCATGGGCCTGCTGGTCATTGCCGCCGCGTTGAAATTCAGCTCGCTAAAGTCCCTCCGCCTCTTCGATTTAATGCTGCAATTCGGCGCGCTTGTTGCGTTGCCGTATTCGGTGCCGCTGGTGTGGGGAGTGTTGGTCCAGCGCGCGCCGGCGTGGGCGGGTTGGAGTTCGGTGCTGGTCGGCTTCGCGACTTCGCTGCTGGCCAACTACTATCTCACTCCGGTGTGGCTGGCGGAGTTTATGGGCTGGGCCCAGCCGCTGAACGAGCGCGAGGTCAGCGACTGGACGCTGCTCTCCGGCGTCCTGTTGAACACCCTCGTCGGCTCGGCGTGGTTTCTGGGTTGTTGTTGGTTTCACTGCAAGCGCGGCGAAGCCGAGAAGACGCGCGTCGAGGAATTCTTTCAACAGATGCGCAAGCCGGTGGACTTTCACCTGGAAATTGGCGAGGACAACGACGCGCAGCAATGCCGGTTGCTGGGCGTGCTCTGCCTGATTTACGGTGGCTTCATCGCGCTGTTGGTCTTCATCCCAAATCCGCTCGGCGGACGAATCGCGTTGCTCGCGTGTGCGGGAATGATTTTGATCGTCGGCGCGCTGTTGCATTTCAAAGCGCGGCGACTGTTGAAAACAAAAACTTGAAATGAACACACTGAAAAACAAACGCGCCCTCGTCACCGGCGGCGGCCAGGGCCTCGGCGAAGCCATCGTGCGCCAACTCCTCGAAGCTGGCGCGGACGTGGCGATTCACTATCACACGAGCGTCGCGGGTGCACAGGCGTTGAAGGAATACGCAACCAAGCTGGGCCGGCGGGCCGAAAAGTTTCAGGCCGATCTCACCAATGAGTCTTCCGCCAGTCAACTCGTGGGCGCGGCCGTAACCTTTCTCGGCGGCCTGGACGTGCTCGTGAACAATGCCGGCGATCTGGTGGATCGCAAACAGCTCGGGGAAATTGACGCCGAGTTTTGGGAACGCACGATGGCCGTCAACGTCGCCTCGATGCTTTGGGTGACCCGCGCCGCCGTGCCGGCTTTGGCGCACGCTGGCGCATCGAGCATCGTGAATCTCTCCTCGCTCGCCGGGCGCAAGGGCGGTCATCCCGGCTCGCTCGCGTACTCGACCGCGAAAGGCGCCGTGCTCACCTGGACGCGCGCGCTGGCGACGGAACTCGCGTCCTTCGGCATTCGCGTGAATGCTGTCGCGCCGGGTTTCATTCTCGGCACGCGTTTCCACGCCACGCACACGACTGACGAAAGCGCGCAAAAGACGACCATGGGAATCCCGCTCGGCCGGGCCGGCACGCCCGAGGACGTGGCGCGCGCGGTGGTTTTCCTCGCGTCCGAATTCGACGGCTTCATCACGGGCGCGACGCTTGACATCAACGGCGGTGTTTACGCCGCGTGATTTCAAGGGAGTAATGCTAACCAAGCGGGGCGAGAAACGATCAGCTCATGCAGGCATGGTGGTTTTCCGCTTTGTTCCTTGGCTGCTTGGTTGTTAATCCGACCGCTAATTTACCGTTCCGGGGCGAGCATCCTGTATGCGGTTGCACTGGCTGCCCGACACTGATCTGTGGCTGCGTTGGGGGGATGTGAACCATGCTGGAAACGAGCACGGACTAGCGATTGATAACCTGACATTTGAAGCCATGGTGCCGGAGCCCGCTTCTTATCTTCTGCTTGGATTGGGCGTTGCCGGCTTGCTGGTTTTTAGGCGGCGGAAATAGATTTTGTTTCCCGACCACTCACGCGCAAGGACAAATCCTTGCGCGTTTTCCATATTCCATCGCCCGCCGGCTCGCCGGTCTGTGCGTGCAAACCCTGCGCGGTGGCCGGCGCTATCTGCGCAATAGTTGCGCGCCCAGCCGGCCAAAGTTTTGGAAAAGGCCCATTTCCTCGGTTGGCACTTCAATTGCAAGCAGTTGTTGCATCGGCTGATTGCGCAGACGTTTGCATCGGCAGAATTCACCAGAACCAAAAAACAGTCGGAGACAAAAAATGAAAAAACTAAGTCAGTGGTTGGCAGTGACTGCGGTTGCCGCGTCGCTGGTTTTCAGTACAAACAATCTTTCTGCCCAAGACAATCCGCCCGGCGGACAGGGTGGTGACCGCGGTGGCCGTGGTCGCGGCGGTCCAGGTGGCGGCAATTTCGATCCCTCGGAATTTCAGGCCCGCATGATGGAAAACATCCGCGAACAGATGAAGGTCAAGGACGACACCGAATGGAAAGCCATTGAAGGCTTGGTTCAGAAAGTCATGGACGCACGGCGTGAAGTCGGCGTCGGTGGTGGCGGCTTTGGTCGCATGTTCCGTCGCCAGGGTGGAGACAACGGCGGTGGTGGTGGTGGCGGCGGTCGTCGTGGCGGTGGATTTGGTGGCGAACCGAGCGCGGAACAAGCGGCTCTGGACAAGGCCATTGATTCCAATGCGTCAAAGGACGAGTTGAAATCCGCAATGGCCAAAGTCCGCACTTCCAAAAAAGACAAGGAAGCCAAGCTCGTCAAGGCGCAGGAAGACTTGAAGAAAGTCCTCAGCACCGAACAGGAAGCCGTCGCCCTCTCCATGGGCCTCGTACAGTAAATCCCGCCGAATCGATCCGAACCACGCGTTGCTTATGGCTGCCGTTGAAACAAGTGTTTCGCCCGCGAACGAGTTGCTGGACAAGATGGTTGCCGCCCGGCAACTCTCCGCCAGCGACGCCCGTTCGCTGGCGCGGCCCGGCAACGCGTCGGTTCGGTCGGAGGCGGACGTGCTCCAGTGGCTCGCCAAGGAGTACGGCCTGCAGTTCACCACGCTCGAAGACATCGAGCCCGACAAGGAAGTCCTTTCGCTCTTTCCAGCGCGACTGTTGCTCAAGGGCGAACTCCTCCCATTGCGGCGCAACAATGGTTCGGTGGATATCGCGACAAGCAAACTCTTCGCCACCCAGGAACTTGATGCGTTGCGCAGCCTAAGCGGACTCAAGCTCCGCCCGGTTCTCGCGCCGTCGGAAGCCATCCAGCGCGAGATGAAAAAGCGCCTGGGTGTTGGCGCGGACACCATCGGCACGCTGGAGGAGGAAAAGCCGTTCGAGGTCGTGGACGAGGACGCGCTCGAAGACACCGATCTCGACAGCGCAGCGGAAGACGCCTCCATCATCAAGTTTGTCAATCAGGTGCTCCGTGATGGCCTGCAGTTGCGCGCGTCAGACATTCATCTCGAACCGTTCGAGGATGAGTTTCGCATCCGTTACCGCATTGACGGTGTGTTGCAGGACGTGCCCGTGCCACCGCAATTGAAACGCTTTCAGCCCGCCATTGTCTCGCGCGTGAAAATCCTGAGCCATCTCAACATCGCCGAGAAACGTCTGCCACAGGATGGCCGCATTAAAATCCGCGTCGAAGACAGCGACGTGGACATCCGCGTGTCCGTAATTCCCATGCTCCACGGCGAAGCGGTCGTGATGCGTCTGTTGCGCCAGAATTCCACGCTGCGCGGCATGGCCGAACTCGGCATGGACACGCGAGAACTCAAATGTTTCAAGCACGTCCTCGAACTACCCCACGGCATCATCCTGGTCACCGGCCCGACCGGCAGCGGCAAGACTTCGACGCTCTACACCGCACTCAACACCATCAACGACGCGGTCCGCAAGATCATCACCATCGAGGACCCGGTCGAATACCAGCTCAAGGGCATCAACCAGATCCAAGTGTCTGAAAAATCCGGACTGACGTTCGGGCGCGGACTGCGCTCGATTCTGCGCCACGATCCGGATGTGGTGCTGATCGGTGAAATTCGCGACAAGGAAACCGCGCAGATTGCCGTGCAGGCGTCGCTCACGGGCCATCTCGTTTTCTCCACGTTGCACACCAACGACGCACCCGGCGCGGTCACGCGGTTGGTGGACATGGGCGTTGAGCCCTACCTGGTCGCGTCCTCCCTGGAGGCCGTGCTTGCGCAACGCCTCGTGCGCGTTCTCTGCAAACAATGCAAAGCGGTGGATGATTCACCGACCACGCGGGTGCTCAAGACACAACTCGGCATTCCGCTCGAAACCACGCTGTTCAAATCCGTGGGCTGCCGCGAATGCCGCAACACCGGGTTCTTTGGCCGCCGCGCCATTTTTGAGTGGATGGATTCCGACAACGAAATCCGCCAGCTCGTCCTGCGTAACGCCTCGACCGATCAGATCCGCGACGCCGCCCTCCGATCCGGCATGAAGACGCTTGCCGCCGACGGCTGGCGGCTGGTGCGCCAAGGGGTGACGACCGTGGACGAAGTCCTGAGCGTGACCACGGCCAAGGAGGTTTCGTTGACGATGGATCAGGCAACGGAAGAAGCGGACGAAAACGCGCCGCACAGCGTCGCGTTAAAGAGGCCTTGAAGCATATACGCCATGCCCACTTTTCATTACCGCGCTTTGCAGACGAACGGCCAGATCGCCGAAGGGCAGATCGAGGCAGGCGGGCGCGCGGAGGCCTTTCGCGTCATTGAAGGCCAGAGCCTGCGGCCCATCAGCTTGAAGGAAGGGGTCAACGGGAAGAAGAAATCACCCGTCGCGAAACATGTTGCCAGCCCGGCCAGTGCCGGCAACGGGTCGGACGAAGCCACCGCGCCAAATGAACCGGAAACGAAGTTGTCCTTCAGCTCGAACAAGATTTCAGCGCGGATTCTGGAAAACTTCACACGCCTCCTGTCCAGTCTGCTTGCGGCGGGCGTGCCGTTGAGCCGCGCGTTGGTGATTCTGCAAAAGGAAGCGGCCACCCCGATTGCGAAAGCGAAGTGGAAGGAAGTTCACGATTACGTGGTGGACGGCATGACGCTCGCCGATGCGATGAGCAAATCACCGGAAACGTTCCCGAAAGTTTACGTGGCGATGGTGGAGGCCGGCGAGACCGGCGGTTTCCTGGACGTGGTGCTGAATCAAATCGCCGACTTCCAATCACGGGAAAAGGAAATGCGAGGCAAGGTGATGGCCGCGCTGCTTTACCCGGCCATCCTGCTCGTGCTCGCGCTGGGCGTCGTGGTGTTTCTGCTCGTTTTTTTCATTCCGCGCTTTCAAACGCTCTTCAGCGGCTTCGGTGCGGAATTGCCGTTGCTGACGCAAGTCATCGTGGGGGTTAGTGAAATCGTGCGCTCGTACGGATTGCTCGTGGCCGTGGTGGCGGTGATTGCGGTGTTGCTGGCGCGCACTTGGATCGTTTCTCCCGCCGGTCGGCGTACCTGGGAAGGATTGATCCTCCGCCTGCCGATCATTGGCAATCTCGTCGCGCAATTCGCCATGTCGCGATTCTGCCGGATGCTCGGCACGCTCCTTGGCGCGGGCGTGCCGTTGATCAATGGTTTGAACGTCGCGCGCCGCTCCATTGGAAATCAGATTCTCGTGGACGCCGTCTCGAACTCGATTGATCGCGTCAAGGAAGGCAAGGCGCTGGGCTTGAGTCTTGGGGAATGCCGCGCGCTCTTTCCCGGTTCGGTGCTCGAAATGATTTCCGTGGCCGAGGAGAGCGGCAAGCTCGACGCCGAACTGGTGCGTATCGCAAACGTGACTGAGGGCGATCTCGACCGCCAGCTCAAGACGGCCGTGGCGATGGCTGAACCGTTGATGCTGTTTCTCATTGCCGGCTTCATCGGCACGATCTTCATCGGCATGGTTATCCCGATTTTCACTTTGCAGGATCACATCAAGTAACCAAAACCATTCTGGGACGCATGAAACTGAAAATCCAAAATCCAAAATCCAAAATCCAATATCGGCGCGGTGGCTTTACGCTCATCGAACTGCTCCTGGTCCTCGTGATCCTCGGCATCCTCGCGGCCATCGTCGTGCCCAAATTCGCCAACCGCGGCGAACAGGCGCGCCAGACCGCCGCCAAGACGCAGATCAGCGCGTTCGGCACGGCGCTCAGCGCGTTCGAGGTGGACAACGGCTATTACCCGCGCGGCAAGGATGGTTTGATGATGCTGGTACAGAAGCCGAACGACGCGCAGAACTGGCGCGGGCCGTATCTCGAAGAAAAAGGCGGCATCCCGAGCGATCCCTGGGGCCGCCCTTATCTCTACGAGTGCCCCGGCAAGAACAATGTGAATTCGTATGATCTCAGTTCCGCCGGCTTCGATGGCCGGGAGGGAACCGAAGACGACGTGACGAACTGGCAGTTGAACAAGTAACCGTGACGATTGACGCGACAACTCAACCAGAGCGCGGCTCTGTGAGCCGTAGCGCCTTCACCTTGATCGAACTGATCCTCGTGATGGCGCTACTGGCGATTGTGCTCGGGGTTTCAGCACCGTCGTTGTCGCGGTTCTTTCGCAGCCGCAGCCTGGACTCCGAGGCGAAACGGTTCATGGCCCTGACGCGTCACGCGCAGAGCCGGGCGGTTTCCGAAGGTGTGCCGATGGTGCTGTGGCTGGAAACCGAGCAGCGCATTTACGGCTTGAACGCGGACAAATCGTTCGTCGAGGAAGACCCGCAGGCGGAGCAGTTCAAGCTGGACGACGCACTTCAAGTCGAAGTGCTGCGTTTCTCCGGCGCCATGGTCGCGATGCAGACCAACCGTTTCCGAAACGAGAAGCTGGATGCAGGCAATCTTTACATCATGCGTTTCAACCCTGACGGATTCGTCAGCTTGAGCAGTCCCGAAGCGGTGGTCTTTCGCCAGGGCGAGAACGAGGAGCTGTGGGTCGCGCAGAGCCGCAATCGTTTGAACTATGAAATTTGCACCAACAGACCGGCGCTCGCCCGCCGCTGATCGCGCGTCCGCCGGCTTCACGCTGGCGGAAGTGCTCGCGGCGCTGCTGTTCATGGCCATCGTGATTCCGGTGGCGGTGCAGGGGTTGCAAATTGCGAGCCGGGCCGGGTCGGTGAGCGAGCGCAAGGCGCTGGGCGCGCGGCTGGCGGAAAGCAAGCTCAACGAACTGATCGTCACGCGCCAATGGTCGTCTTCGGCCTCGAAGGGCACGATCTCGGAAGGGTTGCAGACCTTTTCGTGGCGGCTGGAGGCACAACCTTGGGCTGAGGATGGCGCGATGCGGTTGGTGACCGTGTGGGTGACCGTGCCGGTGCAGGGCAAAGATTACGAAGTGCCGGTGAGCACGCTGGTGGATGCCAGCCAATGAAGAATTAAGAATGTAGAATGTAGAATGCAGAATGAAGAATATCGGAACAAAATTGAATGTAGAAAGCCGGGCGCATTGCCGTCGGACTTCTTCATTCTTCATTCTTCATTCTTCATTTCCGCGTCAGCGCGCCTTCACCCTGCTCGAACTCCTCCTTGCCATCCTCGTCTTCTCCATCGTGCTTGGCGCGATTCACGTCGTGTTCTTCAGCGCCCTCAAGCTGCGCAACCGGACTTCCGAATCCATCGAGCGCGCACTGCCGTTGCAGCAAACGCTTGGGATCATCAAGCGCGATCTCGCGAACCTTGTTCCGCCGGGCGGCCCGCTGTCCGGCGCGTTGCAAAGCACGCCGACGTTTTCAACGACGAGCAGCGGCCTTGGCAGCGGCCGGAGCAGCAGCATGTCCAGTTCCCTCAATCGAGGAAACGGCCCGCAATTTTACACCGCCATCGGCATCGTGGACGACAACGCGCCGTGGGCGGAGATTGGACGCGTTTCCTATTTCCTCGCCGCGCCCACGAACGACACGGCCGGCCAGGACCTGTATCGATCCGTCGCGCGAAATCTATTGCCACTGACTCAGGACCAGACGGACGATCAATTCCTGATGAGCGGCGTCGAATCCATCGCGTTCCAGTACTACGACGGCAACGGATGGAAGGACACGTGGGACTCGACCGTGGAGGACATCACGACCGGGCTCACGAATAGTCTGCCACGTGCGATCAAGCTGCAGCTTCAACTCCATAACGAGAATCGCGCGGCGGGCATTCCGGCGCCGGTGGAAATGATTGTGCCCATCCCGGTATTGGCCCGCACGAATGCGCCGGTGGAAATCGCGGGGGTGACGCCATGAAAATGCGCGCAAACCGCAGTTGGAGTTCCAGCTTTAGCTTGTCCGGGAGCACGCTAAAGCGTGAACTCCAACGAACCCGCCAGCCGCACGCCGAATCCGGCTCGCTGCTCATCATCGTACTTTGGATCGCGTTCGGGCTGGTGGCCATCACGCTCTACTTCGCCCACGCGATGAATCAGGAATTGCGCGCGGCGGACAATCGCGTCGCGGCCATCGCGGCGAACCAGGCCATTGACGGCGCGGCGCGTTACCTGAGCAATTTCCTCGCGACCGCCACCCTCAATTATCCGGGCGTGATGCCACAGCCGGCGGAGTTCGAGTGCGAAGCCGTGCCCGTGGGCGAGGCAAAATTCTGGCTCATCGGCCGCGACACGAATGATTGGGGCATCAATCTGGACGCGCCGGCGTTCGGCCTGGTGGACGAGGCGTCGAAGCTCAATCTCAACGCGCCGTGGCTCACCGCCGAGTTGATCGAGTATCTGCCCGGCATGACGCTGCAAATCGCCGCTGCCATCATGGACTGGCGGGATACCAACAGTGACCTCACCACGGACGGGGCGGAAGATGAAAGCTACAGTCAGCTGACCCAGGCATATCGCGCCAAGAATGCGGTGTTCGAATCGGTGGAGGAGCTGCGCCTGGTCAAAGGCATGACGGCGGAGATTCTTTACGGCGAGGACGCGAACCTGAATGGAATCCTTGATGCGAACGAGAATGACTCGGACGAATCCGCGCCGTACGACAATCGCGATGGCCGGCTCGATCCCGGGCTGATGGAGTATTTCACGGTTTACAGTTACGAACCGCTCAGCGGAACGAACATCACCAGCCGTACGAATGTGCAGGCGCTGCTGGAAACGGCGTTGAGCCAGGACCGCGTGACCGAAGTCATGCGCGAGTTGTTTCCCACGGGCGGTGGCGGTGCGGGCGGTCAACCGACACCGTTGACGAGCGTGTTGCAGTTTTATCTGAGCAGCGGAATGACCGAGGATGAGTTTGCATTGGTTGCCGACTACCTGGCGCCGACCACGAACATTTTAGTGAACGTTAACACCGCCAGCGAACCGGTCCTGGAATGTGTCCCCGGCATCGGGATTGATTTTGCGTCGGCCATGATCTCGTATCGCGAGTCGAATCCCTCCCAACTCACCACTATTGCCTGGGTGGCAAACGTGCTCGACGACACCAACGCCATCACTGCCGGGCCTTACATCACGACCCGCAGCTTTCAACACACGGCGGACATTGCGGCAGTAGGCCATTACAACCGCGGCTACCAGCGCGTGCGCTACATTTTCGACACCAGCGAGGAAGCGCCGAAAGTTGTCCGCCGCCAGGACCTCACGCATCTGGGCTGGGCCCTGGGCAGGGAAACACGCACGGAACTTCTGGCCGCCGCAAAGGAGGCACGATGAGAACGGTTACGAGAACAGAATTTAAACAGTGGCAGGCGCTACCAGTCCTTTCCCTCGGAGAGCGGGAAAATCGTTCGCCATCACCATGCGAAACCGGGCGCAATGTCTGCCCGACCGCCCCACGCAAAACACAAAGTTGCCGAACGCTGTCACCATCCCTCGCGGAGGGCGAGCGCTTGACAGATTCCCCACGTGATTCTCAACAGCCATGATTGATCTGAAAAACATCGACAAACTGTTCGCGCGCCAACCCGGAAGTTCGCTGCTGGGGCTGTCGTTCGACGGTAGCCGCCTTGAAGGCGTCTGGGTACGCCGTACGAACGGTTCGGTGGAGATCAAGAAGACCTTTACGGCGTCGCTTTCGCTGGATCCGCTGACAGCGGAAGTGGAACTCGCCGGGCGCGAAATTCGCAAGCAACTGGACGCCGAACAAATTCGCGAGCGCTGGTGCGCGGTCTGCCTCCCGGTGAGTTGGGCGCTCACGCTCACGGTCAAGCTGCCGGAACTGGCGGAGGAGGACGTGGCGGACTTTTTGCAGATCGAAGCCGAACGCGGCCTGCCGTACAGCCTGGACGACCTGATGCTGGCGCACTCGCGCTTCACCACCGCCAACGGAGAGAAATTTGCGACACTTGTGGGGGTTCCGCGCGATCACGTCGTGCGGCTGGAGGCGGTGCTGCACGCGGCCCAGCTCCGGCCCGTGACGTTTTCGCTGGGATTGACGGCCCTCCAGCCGGCGGACACGGAATCGGCGGACGGCACGCTCGCGTTGTTGGCCGGCGAGACGAGCGTGGCGATGCAGATTTCGTGCGGCGGCGGCGTGGTGAACTTGCGCACGCTGGATGGCGCTTATGAACAGGTTGGCGCGGGGCGCGAACTCCAGACCGAGCACATCGCGCGCGAATTGCGTATCACGCTCGGCCAGTTGCCCCATGAGGTGCGCGAAGCGATGAAACATGTTCGCGTGTTCGGACGCAACGAGGCGGCGACCGAACTGGCCGAGGAATTGAGCGAATCGGCGAAGGATTGGGACTTGAAGATTGCGCACGTCCGCGATCACCCGTCCGTGGAGTGCGGCGTGAAGATTCCGCCGGGCACGGCGATTTCGGCGGCCTTGAGCGTGGCGGTGCGGCGGCTGGCCGGCGTGGACGGGATGGAATTCCTCCCGCCAAAAGTCAGCGCGTTCAAACAGTTCTCCGAGCGCTATTCGTCCGGCAAACTGGCTTACGCCGGTGCGGGTGCGGGCGCGGTGGCGGCGGTCGTGTTGCTTGCGTTTCTCGTGCAGCAGATTGTTTTATGGAACTGGCAGTCCAAATGGGCCCAGATCGAAAAACCGGTTACCGAACTCACGCAGATGCGTGATGAGATCAGCCGTTATCGTCCGTGGTTTGACGATTCAGTGCGGACGTTGAGCATTTTGAAACGACTTACGGAAGCGTTCCCGGAAACGGGCTCGGTTTCGGCGAAGACCATTGAACTGCGCGAACCGGCGCGGGTGACTTGCTCGGGCACGGCGCGCAATCGCGAGGCGCTCATCAAGGCTACCGACCAGTTGCGCGCGACGCCGGGGATTGCAGACGTTCGCATCGAAATGATGCGCGGCAGCACGCCGCTGGAATTCACGTTCAACTTTCAGTGGACTGGCGGAGGCGGATTATGAATCTGAACAAGCGACAACAATTGCTCGCCATCCTCGCCATCGTGGCCGTGGGACTTTTCGTGGCCGACAAACTGGTGATCACACCGCTGATGAACAGTTGGAAGGCGCGGTCGGAACGCATTACCCGGCTGAAGAAGGACGTCGCCGGGGGCACGGAAATGCTCAAGCACGAAGCCTCATGGCGTGGGCGCTGGGAACGGATGCAGACGAACTCGCTGGCCGGCCAGAAGCCCGAGGCCGAGAGCCAGATGCTCAAGGCGTTCGAGCGGTGGTCGCAGGCAGGTGGCGTGGCGGTCAGCTCGATCCGTCCGCAGTGGAAGGAGGCGCAGGATGATTACAAGACGCTCGAATGCCGGGCGGACGTGGCCGGCAACCTGCCAGCCCTGGCGCGCTTCCTGTTTCAAATCGAGCGCGATCCGCTGGGCGTGAAGGTGGATTCGATGGAATTAACGGCCCGGGATGCCCAAGGTTCGCAACTCGCGCTGGTCATCCAGGTGAGCGGATTGCTGCTCAACCCGCCGAAACAAAGCTCACGATGAGGATTCCCATTCCAGTCAATCGGTGCGAGAGTGACGGCGTGACCCCGCTGCCCGTTAACGCGACAATGCCCGTCGTCGCGACGGGCCGCCTGATGGCGGAACTCCGAATGGTGTGGCTCACGCTGCTCCTGGCGTCGAGCGTGTTCGCCGTTGGTGCGGAAGCAACGAACGCTTCCACCAATTCCAACGGTCCAACGAATAACAGCACACCGTCGCGCGCGGAATCCGCACCGCAAAAGCTCGACGAAGCCGCCTTCCGCATCATCGCGGAACGGAACATCTTCAATGCGGAGCGCATCGGCGCTGTGCGCATCGCTTCCTCCCGCCGTCCGGCGCGCGTCGAAAGCTTCAAACTCGTCGGCACGATGGCTTATGCGAAGGGCGCGTTTGCGTTCTTCGAGGGTTCGAGTTCCGAACTCACGAAAGTTGTCCCGGCGGACGGCGTGATCGCGGGCCACAAGCTCGTGGATATTCTCACCGACGGTGTGAAGCTGGAGGCGGATGGAAAAATTCTGGAAGTGTCCATTGGCTCGGCGATGCGCCGCGAGGACGAAGGTGCCTGGCGCTTGGGCGAAGCTGTGGCCGGCAGCGCGAGTTCAAGTTTTGTCTCCAGCCGTGAGAACGGCGATTCCAGTCGCTCCAGCCGTTCGGGCCGCAGCGACCGGGAGAATGATTCGTCCCGGTCGCGCCGCGGTGAATCTGATTCCGAATCAGAACGCCCGGCCACGGCCACCACCACCACCAGTCCAGCTTCCACGTCCGATCCAGCTGAAATCCTCAAACGACTCATGGAGCGTCGAGAAAAGGAGTCCCAATGAAAACGTATATGACCAAACCATTGATTGCCCTCGTCGTGCTGACGCTGGGTTTCGCCGCCCTCGCGCAGGAGGAACCGCAACCCCGCGATACCAATGAGCCGCCGGAGGAGATGTTGGACGGAACCTCCCCAAACGAGGGCACCAACGCTGACAACGAACAACTCGTGGGCGAGTTGATCCAGGCCGTCGTCGAGGCGCAACAGGCAACTGACGGGCAGGGTGCCACGAATGGCCGGCCTGATCCGCGCTCGATCCGCGCCATTCGGGGTCAGGGTCCGCGGGGCACGGCGGGTACCGGCACGAACGTTATCTCCCTCACGACCCTCGTGGCGAAGAACGGGACCAACCAGAACGCCGGCCCCACGGACACGCTGCGTCTCAACTTTCGCAATGCACCCTTGAGCCTGGTGCTGGATTATTTGAGCGAGGCTGCGGGCTTCACCATCAGTCCGAACTCAAAAGTGGACTTGAAGGGCACTGTGACCGTCTGGTCGAACCGGTCGATGAATCGCAACGACGCAGTGGCGTTGCTGCACAAGGCGCTCGGCGAATACAATTACGGCGCCACGGTCGAGAACGGCAACATTCTCAACATCTACGTCGTGGATCCGTCCAACACCGAGATCGTTGCCGGCGTTCCGAACAACGATTACACCACCATCCCCGCCACCAAGGACCTGGTGACACAGATCGTTTACGTCAGCAATGTCGAAGCGAATCAATTGATCCAGTCCCTGCAACCGCTCATGCCGACGGGCACTTCCATGACTGCCAACCAGGGCGCGAATGCCATCGTCATCACCGATACGAAGGCGAATATCCGCCGCATGGCGCAACTGGTGAAGGCGCTGGATACTTCGAGCGTGAGTGCCGCGGGAGTACGTGTGTTCCCGCTGGATTATGCCGACGCTACGGCGCTCGCACAGGTCGTGACCCAACTGTTTCAGAGCAACGATTCAAGCCAAAACGGACGCAACCGGGGCGGCTTCCCTGGCGGCTTTCCGGGCTTTGGCGGTTTTGGAGGTGGCGACCGTGGGCGCGGTGGCGACAACAATTCGGGCAGCAGCGCGCAAGCTGGTCGCGTGGCGGCGGCAAAAGTAACCGCCGTGGCAGACGAGCGCAGCAATGCGCTGGTCGTCAGCGCGTCGGCCGAACAGATGTTGTTGGTCGAGGAATTGGTCAAACAAATGGATGTGAACGTGGATGACCTCACCGAGTTGCGCGTGTTCCGTCTGCGCTACGCGGACCCGCAGGAAACCGCGGACCAGTTGGCGAACCTGTTCCCGGATCCCACCTTGCAACAGAATTCACGCGGCCAGGGTTTCCGTGGGTTCGGTGGGTTTGGCAATTTTGGCGGCAACAACAACAACCGCACGACCACTCAGAGCTCGCGCAGCACGAAGCAGACTCGCGTCACCGCAGTGTCCGATCCGCGCACCAGCTCGGTTATCGTGAGCGCGTCGCGCGAAACGATGACCCAGATAGCCGGCATCATCGAGGAACTGGATTCCGATCCGTCCATGAAGAAAAAGGTTCACGTGATCAAGGTGGAGAACCGCGACCCGCAGGAAGTGGTCGAGGAATTGCAGAGCATTATCGCAACGGACACGAGCGCCGGCACGTTAAACAACAGCCGGAACAACCAGACGCGCCAAACGGGCAGCCAGTTGAACTCGCGCCAGCAGAACAATCTCCAGAACCAGCGGAACAATCAGGGCAGTTTTGGCAGTGGCAACCGCCAGTTCGGGAATAACTGAGGGCAGCGACTGTTGAACCATTACAGGGAACGAGGAAAACAAAATGACACACCAAAACACAAAACGGCTGGGCGCACTCCTGGCGGCGAGTTGCCTGCTGGCAGCTACCGACTTGCACGCACAGCCAGGTCAGGGCTTCGGCGGGGGCGGCGGCACGGCCCAGCGCACGACCGCGCGCAACACCACCTACCCGAGCAGCACGGACATCGGCCAGGCACGCATCACCTACGATCCGGAAACCCGAAGCGTCATCGTCGTGACCGACGACGATACTGCCGCGCACATCAAGGAAGTCGTGACGCAACTCGACCGGCCCGCGCCGCAGGTTCTGATCAAGGTCGTGTTCCTGGAAGTCACTTACAACAAAGGTTCGGACATCGGCGTATCCGGTTCTTATACCAAGAACCTCATCCCCAACTCGCTCAACAACAGTTCGTATTTACAATCGTTTAGCGGCATGGCCGGACTGGCTAGTGGCGCCGGTCTTTTTACCGTGGTGGCCGACGACTTCAATGCCACGCTTCGCGCCATTGCGGAAGCGGGCAAGATGGAAGTGCTTTCGCGGCCCTCGATTCTCGCGCGCAACAACCAGCAGGCTACCATCACCGTTGGCCAGCAGGTGCCGCTCATCTCGGGCGTGACCTACGACAACTTCGGCAATCAACGCAACGCGATCACGTATCAGGACGTGGGCATCATCCTGACCGTCACACCGTTCATCACTTCAGACGGCATGGTGGAAATGGTGCTGGCCCCGGAGATTTCCTCCGTTTCGGATTCGAGTGTGAACATTTCAACCAGCACCAACAACACCTCGGTGACTGCGCCAATCATCAACATCCGTTCGGCCGACACGGTTGTCGTCACCCCGGATCGCCAGACCGTCGTCATCGGCGGCTTGATGGCCACCCGCAAGACCGAGTCCGTGAGCAAGATTCCGATTCTGGGAGACATTCCCGTATTGGGCTTCGCGTTTCGCCGCAAGGTGAAAGGCGACGAAAAGACGGAACTGCTCATCTTTCTCACGCCCACCATTGTTCAGGATCCGCGGACGCTGGCCCTGCTCTCCAAGGAGGAGCAGAAGAAAAACCAGATTCCCGCGAGTGCCTTTTCCGAAACGGATCTGGACCGTTTCCTTGATCAGAAACCGCAGGACAAATACCAGTTCTCCGAACCGCCGCCGGCGAAGGAATAGAATGGGCCGGCCACGTCAAATCGTTACAGCCGTTGAATTGCGAATCTGCTCGATCAATCCAGTTCAACGCCCAAACGAGTCGCGATTTAACGGATGACCAATATGAACCAGCGTGGACGATGGGTGTACGGGGTGCTGCTCGCCATTTGGGCAATCATCCTCGTCTGGCAGTTTGGCGAACATGCGCGCGTCAGCGGTGCGGCCAAGGTCGCCCTCATCAACCGCGCCAAAGACGTCTCCACCACGCTGGGCGTCGTGTTGCGTTCGCAACGCCGTTTCGGTGTCATCCCCAAGGACCGCCTCGAATCCGCGCTCACCGAACTGACCAACCCGGACGAATTGAAGGCGGTCGCAATGTTGAACGCCGTAGGCGAAGTCGTCGCGTCCGCCGGCGTGCCGATTGATTTTGCGCTCACCGGACTGGTACCCACGGGCGAACATTGGGGAGAAAACACAGTCGCGTTGATGAATCTCGTGGACCTTGGCATGAACATGACCGCGGCGGAATTCGAGACCACCAATCCGCCCATTGTTATTCCGCCGTGGGACCGTTCGGCGACGAATCGTCCGCCGTCCGTCACGCGCGGCCCTGGCGACCGCGAATCGGATCGGGATCGTGGCCGGGATCGTAACCGGAATGACGGCGAGCGCGAGCCCCCTCCGGACGGACCTCCTCCCACGCTGGGCAGCACCGGCCCCGACGGCAATCTCGAACCGCCACCGCCCCGATCGCGCGGCGGACGTTCCCGCGGCGAGGGGCGCATGCCTTTCGGCCGGCCGTTCTGGATGAGCGAGGAGGAATACAAGGAAGCCATTCAGAAACAGGGCATTCACAGCCTGGTGCTGATGATTTCGACCACCGGCATGAAGGAAGCCGTGGCGCGCGACCTTTGGACGCGGCTCTTCATCAGCCTGCTTGCCACGGTGTCCGTCCTGGGCTTTGGCATTGCGTGGCGGAATCTCTCCAAGACCTCTGATCTCGAAGTCCGTCTCGTGCGCGCCGCCGAATTGAACACGCATCTCAAGGAGATGAACTTCGCCGCCGCCGGGCTCGCGCATGAGACCAAGAACCCGCTCAACATCATTCGCGGCCTGGCGCAGATGATTTTCAAACAGGAAACCGCGTCCGAGGAAATCCGCCAGAAGTCCCGCGGCATCGTGGACGAGGCGGATCGCGTCACCGCGCAGGTGAACGACTTCATCAACTACTCGCGCCCGCGCGAAGTCCGCCGCGCGAACGTGCCGTTGAATTCCGCCGTGGCCGAAGTCGTCCGCGCTCTCGGCCACGACCTCGAAGACAAGGCCATCAAGATGACCGTGGCGGAGAATCTGCCCGTGATCGAAGCCGACGAACAACTGCTCCGGCAGGCCCTGTTCAATCTGCTCCTCAACGCCACCCAGGCTGTCGAACGCGGGGGTGAGATCAGTGTGGCCGCTTCGAGGATCAGCGCTACGGAAGCCGCGCTCGAAATCCGTGACAGCGGCCCGGGCGTTCCGGCCGAGAACCGCACCGACATCTTCAAGCCGTACTTCACGACCACACAAAAAGGCACCGGCCTCGGTCTCGCCGTCGTGCAGCAAATCGTCCTCGCGCATGGCTGGGAAATCGAGTGCGCCGCAAACGAACCGCGCGGCGCGGTGTTCCGGATCTCGCACTTGAAGACGTTGGCGTGAGTTAGGGAAACGCTGATTTAATCCACCGGGTTTCGATTTGTTACCGACGGCGAGGCGGGTGTTCTCTAAACTGCAAGGCATGCCGCACGAATCCGAACTGATCTCGAAGATGGCTTTCAAAAACGAGCAGATGCAGCCAAGAAGAAGCCGGAAACGGAGACGGGGATCTCCATAATTCATTCGCTCATGTCCCCGTTCTATGGCGACCCAAGTGCCGAAATTGAATCGTCCCGTAAAAAAGTGCGAGCAGTCGCGCTCGGATTATTGGCCGACAATCCAGAACAGGCAGATCGTGATACGTTCTTGAAGTTTTTGCCCGTTGAGATCGACGGCATTTGGCACGCAGTCGCTGCGCTACGCGGCCTCGCTGCAGTGGGACGAGCGGAAGATCGGCAAAAAATGATGCGTCTCTTCACTGATCCCATGCCATCGATCCAGGCTGCTGCTGCGCTCGCGTATCTTGCCTTGTCCCCGAGTACCGTTGTGGGTGCGAAAGACTTACTGGCCGAACCTTCCGAGTACCTGGTTTGGGTCTTGATTCGTCATGCCCTGCAAACAAAGGAGTCTTTGTGGACACTGCTGAAGGCTCTCTTGGCACATGAGAATGAGAATATCCGGCGACTCGTGTGCTACTACGGCGTCAGGGTTCTCACGAAGCCTGCGATGCGCAAACTACTCGAAGAATATCTTTTACGGGGTCGCTATTTCTACAACGTTGTCACACTCCTCGATCGCGCTCTTTATTCGCCAAAACCGATGCGGGACATGTACGCTCGGGAGGACGAGGAATTCTTCGAACGGTGGACTGCCAGTGCAACTTGGCATTGGAAGATAGAATGAACGGCGTTCGCTCCTCGCTTCTGCATCTACTTGCAAAGCCAGGCTTCGAAATGCGTGGCGCCGAGAAGCTGGTTTTTCCGGGACGAGGCTGCGTTGTTTCAGCGGTATGCCGAAGTAAGTGGCTTGCTCGTCGGTGATGACCGTGGAGGGGTCACGATTGGCTTTCAGAAATTGCCGGACCACGTCGTCGAGCGGGATGGCGTCAGGACCGGCCAGATCAACCATGCGGTTCAACGGTTCCGCCACCGCGACGCTGGCCAAGGCTGCGGCCACGTCATCGGAAACGATGGGTTGCAGGAGGGCGGATTCACGTCGTCTATGCTGGCCAACGCGTCCTACCCACCCGCGTGAGTGCGTTCATTGACTTTGCCGTGCGTTATCTGTCGCCAGTTCGAAAGGCGGATAAGCGCGATGACGCCACTTGATGAAGGAATCCGCGGAACCGTCAGCGAGACCGTCCGCCGCCGCCACCACCGCGAGAGCCACCACCGGAAGACATGCGAGCGCCCCCGCCGGAATAACTTCCTCCGCCCCGGAATGAACCCTGGCTGCCCATGCTGCGGACTGAGGAGGTCGAACTGGGACGGCTGAAACTGGCGGCACTTCCGCCGCCGCCGTAGCTGGGTCGGCCGACGCTGCTGGCATTTCCAACACTGCGGTAGGTTGAACTGGGTCTGATACTGGCGGCACTTCCAGTGGTGCGATAGCTCGGACTGGGACGCACGGTGCTTTGCTGATAACCGACCGTAGGGCGGCTTGCTGACGCGCTGACTGTACGGGTCGAACCAGTGGTCGGGCTGGCACTGATGCGGCTGGTGCGCGCGACTGTGGCAGCGGGTTGACTCACGCGGGGACGGGAGACGGTGGTCTGACTGGTTTTGCTGCTCCACACGCTGGTGGGGCTTGAACTGCGAGTGCCCTGCGCCGTCTGGGTTCCGGTTTGAATTCCAGTCGGGCGGGTGGGCGGGGTTCGGTTGATCGTGCCAATGCCCTGTGAGCGCGTTGCGCTTGCCACGGGACGACTGCCGGAGGAAGCGGCGTTGACCTGACCTCCACTGGGGCGGGAAGCATTGGGTCGATTGCCGTCAGTGTTCGAGACGCTCGTGGGCCTTCCAATTGGCGCTGTGCCCGCATTTCTGCTGGCAACGGGTCGCGAGCCGGTGTTGGAAGCTGCCTGGTTCACACCGGCCGTTGGCCGTCCGCTGGTGGCCAAGGTTCCGGGCTGGCCACCGCGACCGGAGTCTCCGCCGCGTGGAGGAGGATTCCGATCCGGCGAGTTCTGATTGCCATGCGGTCGTGGGCGATTTCCGTGGTGCGGCGGTGGGGGACGATTGTCGTAATGGCAGTAGTTGTTCCAGTAGCTATTGTGGCAACCGCTCCAGTAACTGCCCCAGTAAAATCCGAACGCGAAAGTCGGATAATAATAGTACGGCCACGGGTCATACCAGTAAGGCCACGGATCATAGAACGAATAGTACGTTGGGGTGCTGGGCACCACATATACGGTCGAGGCTGGGGCGGTTTCAAGGAAAGTGGTGGTGGCCGGTGGCGCGACGTACTGCGGGGCGCTGGCTTCAGCGGCAGTTGCCATCGCTTCTGGCTGTGGTGGCGACTGGGGATCAACAGTCGTTTGTGGCTCGTTTAGCATGGCAACCAGGACGCGCTCGGATACGCCTTCCTTGCGGAGATAAACGATCTCGGACGCGTTCAGGCTGTATCTGCGGTCGCTGTTCTGGACGAAGGCAACCGTGACCTCGTCGTTGATCTTGGCGCGAGATAATTTCAGAATCTCCTCAGCCCCCGTTGACAACGGAACGGTCTCTGCGACGGGCGCAGAGATGCTGGGAGCGACGCCGGGTGTGCCAGGCTCTTGTGCGGCGATGGATGCCGCAAAGCAGATCCCAACGGCGAGGGTTGCGGCAGTAACAACCACAGGAAAGCAACGAGTGTTCATAACATGAGCCTTTCCAGACGACCTAAACCTCTCAGACGTCCAGCCATTCGTCAAGTTCGGCTCCCTTGGCATTTGGACCTCGGGGCAAGCAACTCGACGACCTGCACGCCTTCGATTTCGAACATTCGTTGCTGGCGCTGGCGTCAGCCAGCTTTGTGTATGGGTAATTTCGTTTAGTTTTTGCTCGACTCCCGGTGGCGATGGGCTTTCCGTATTACAGTTCAAGAGAAGTCCAATCCCGTTATGGACCAGACCATCAACTTCATGCTGAACGGCCAGCCCAAGACCGTTACCACTGATCCCGCGCGCCGCTTGCTTGAGGTGCTGCGGGAAGACCTCGATCTCACCGGCACCAAATACGGCTGCGGCGAATCCGAGTGCGGCGCCTGTACAGTGCTGGTGGACGGCGCCGCCGTCCGTTCGTGCGTACGCTCGCTCGGCAGCGTGGCGGGGAAAAAGATCACCACTATCGAAGGACTCTCGCTGGACGGGAAACTGCATCCCGTGCAGGAGGCGTTTCTGGCTGAGCAAGCCTACCAGTGTGGCTATTGCATCCCGGGCATGATTCTCGGCCTCGTGAGTTTGCTCGAACGCAAACCCGTCCCCAGCGATGACGAAATCCTCTCGCGCATGGACGGCCACCTCTGCCGTTGCTGCGGTTACCCGAACATCGTCAAAGCCATCCGCCATGCGGCGGCTCAGGCCCGGAGGTGATTATGGAACGCGACCCACTCTCCAACGGTCTATCACTCATCGAGGACGAGCAGATCATCGAGCCAGTGCCGTTCGATTTTGGCCTGAAGCGCCGCACCTTCGTGCAGATTGTCACCACCGGACTGATGATCGCAGCGGCGCCGATTTCCGCGCTGGCTCAGCAACGCGGCGGCGGACAGCGCGGCGGAGGTGCGGAAACGCGTCCTGTTTCGGCGCGCATTCATATTGGAAGAGACGGCAACGTCACCGTGCTGACCGGCAAGGTGGAAATGGGTCAGGGTGCGCGGGCGGAATTCACACAAGCTGCGGCAGAAGAACTGCGCCTGCGCGTGGAGCAGATTCAGGTTGTGCTTTCGGACACCGACCTCGTGCCCAACGACGGTCTCACCGCCGGCAGCCGTTCGACGCCCAGCACCGTGCCGTTGATCCGACAGGCGGCGGCAGCGGCGCGCGAAGCGTTGCTCACCCTCGCCGCCCAACGCTGGAGTGTCGAACCGTCCGCCATCGAACTGCGCGAAGGCAAACTCACGCACACGGCCACCAAGCGCACGCTCACCTTCGGTGAACTCGCGCAAAGTGAAGAACTACCCAAGGCGTCGGAACAGCCCGCGCCCACCGACGCAAAACTCACCGCGACCCGGGATTGGAAAATCATGGGCAACTCCGTCCTGCGGCCCAACGCCCGAGATCTCGTCACGGGTGCGCATCGTTACGCTTCCGATATCAAGCGACCCGGCATGTTGCGCGGGAAAATACTTCGCCCGCCATCCTACGGCGCGAAGCTGGTTTCGGTTGATCTCGCTCCGGCAAAGGAGATGAAGGACGTCATCGTCGTGCGGGACGGGGATTTCATCGGCGTCTGCGCGCCGACCACTCATCTCGCGCAACTCGCGTTGGAAGCGATTGCCAAAACCGCAAAATGGGAATCCGTCCCGCATCCCGCGAGCAAGGACGTTTACGATTACCTGCGCGAGCGCGTTTCCGGCGGCGTGCCGAAGAATGAATTTGCTGACGAACTCGCTGCCGCGAAGCACAAATTGCGCGCGACTTATCACACGGCCTACATCCAGCACGCGCCGATGGAAACCCGTGTCGCCGTGGCCGAATGGCAGGACGGCAAACTCACCGTCTGGACGGGCACGCAGAACCCGTTTGGTTATCGCAGCGAACTGGCGCGGGCGTTCCGTCTGAGCGAAGACAAAGTGCGCGTGATTGTGCCGGACACGGGCGGCGGTTTCGGTGGCAAGCACACGGGCGAAGCCGCCATCGAAACAGCACGCCTCGCGCAAGCGGCCGGCAAACCCGTTTCACTCAAGTGGACGCGCGAAGAGGAGTTCACCTGGGCCAGCTTCCGGCCCGCCGCGGTCATGGACGCAGAAGCGTCGCTCGACGAGAACGGGAAGCTGAGTTCGTGGTATTTCATCAACATCAACGCCGGTGGTTCGGCGGTGGATGCACCGTATCGGACGGGAAAGAAGAATAATCGCTCGGTGAATTCACAACCACCGCTCCGCCATGGCTCGTATCGCGCCCTGGCTTCCACGGCGAATAATTTTGCACGCGAATGTTTCATGGATGAACTGGCCAACGCTGCGGGCGCGGATCCGTTGGAATTCCGCCTCGCGCACTTGGATTCCGGCCGACTGCGTGACGTATTGGAAGCTGCCGCCAAGCGATTCAACTGGACCGAGCGTGTGAAACAGAAGACTCGCAACCGCGGCTTCGGCCTCGCTTGTGGAACGGAGAAAGGTTCTTACGTGGCCGCGTGTGCCGAGGTGGAGATTGATCGCGAGCGGAAGCGGATCATCCCACGCCGCGTCTGTCAGGCGTACGAGTGCGGCGCGATCATCAATCCCGACAACCTGCGCGCCCAAGTGGAAGGTTGCATCCTCATGGGCTTGGGACCGGCATTGCGTGAGGCGATGCAATTCGAGAATGGCCGGATGCAGAACGCGAGTTTTGGCGACTACGAAGTGCCGCGCTTCACGGACCTGCCCGAGTTGGACATCCACTTGTTGAACCGGACCGACCTTGATTCCGTTGGCGGTAGTGAAACACCGATCATCGCCGTGGCGCCCGCCATCGGCAATGCGGTGTTTCAAGCGACGGGCGTGCGGTTGCGCGAAATGCCGTTGCGCTTGCCGGAGAAAATGCCGTCATGATCTGCGCCGTGGTGCTGGCGGCGGGCCGCTCAGAACGGATGGGCACGCAAAAACTTCTGCTGTCGCTGGGGAAAAGGCCGGTCATCGCCTGCGTCGTGGACGAATTACTTCGTAGTCCACTGTACCAGATCCTCGTCGTGGTCGGGCGAGACGGGGAGCAGATTCAATCAGCCCTGGCCGGCAGTGCGGTCGCCTTCTTTTCCAATCCCGATCCCGCCGGCGACATGCTCAGTTCGGTACGCTGCGGATTGCGTGCCTTGCCTGATTCATGCGAGGCGGTGCTGGTGGTGTTGGGCGATCAGCCTGGCGTCACGCAGGGACGGATCACCGAACTGGTTCACGCCTATCACAAGTCCAGTTGCGGCATTATCGTCCCGACCCACGCCGGCCGTCGCGGGCATCCATTGCTGTTCGCCGCGCGTTATCGGGAGGAAATTCTGACGCGCCACGATGGCGTTGGCTTGCATGGCTTGCTCGCGGCCCATCCCGAGGCGGTGGCCGAGCTCGAAGTTTCGACTGCGGCAGAGTTGGAGGACATGGATACCCCGGAGGATTACCAGCGGGAGTTAAGGAGTCTCCGGTCATGCGACCAGACGTGAACGGGACGCCGTTCCACACCCGCGCTTGCTTCAGTTGAGCGCCGACGGCAAGCTCTCGACGCTGGCGACGGAAAATCCGAAGCCAGGCAACAATCCAAACTCGATCCGACATGCCCACACACCGGCAAGCCTCCGCCCGATTGCGAAATTGGTGCGCCCTGGTTCTGCTTGGTTGGTCCGTTCTTCAGTCGGTTGCTGCGACGAAATTCACGGTCCGCCCCTGGAGCAACGAGGACGGATTGCCGAGCAGTGTGATCATCTCAATGGCGCAGACGCCGGATCACTATCTCTGGTTGGGAACCTTCAATGGACTGGCGCGCTTCGATGGCCGTCGCTTTGAGGTTTTCAACCGGTTCAACACCCCGGAATTGGGTGACAACACGATTGCTTTTCTATTCGCGGATCGCCGGGGAAATTTGTGGGTAGGCACAGAAACCGCCGGCGCCGTGCTGATCAAGGATGGCCAGGTGACACAGCTGGAAATCGGCGGTCCCAGCCGTGAAGGCCAGCTCGTGGCCGCGTGCGAGCAGACGAACGGCATCGTCTGGCTGTTGAGCGCGAATGGACAACTCGGTCGTTACGAACCGGGGAACCTGAGCGTCTGGCAGCTCAAAACAAATGTCCCAATCATTGGCGAATACCACGCGATGGCGATCGAGGAGGGCGGTGGCTTGTGGGTCGGCGCGCAACGACGGCTGGGCCTGTTTGATCCGGCAAAGATCATTCCTGGCAGTAATCTCCCAACGGAAACAGAATTCGGTGTGGCGAATCTCGATGCGTTGTTGTCCAGTTCCCATGGCGGCTTCTGGGTGCTGGCCAATGGCCGGGTGCAAAAGTATCGCGCGAACCGCGTCGAACGGGACTTCGGGAGTTACCCGTGGACCAATGCGCCGGTGTGGTCGGTCTGCGAAGACCAGCAGGGCAATCTGGTGGTCGGCACGCTGAATCTCGGGCTGACGTGGTTCGACGCCAGTGGTCGGGCGGAGATCGTGACCAGCAAGGACACGCTCACGCATGACACGGTGCTTTCTTTGCACGCCGACAGCGAAGGGAGTCTCTGGGTCGGCACGGACGGCCGCGGTCTCAATCGCGTGCGACGGCAGGTGTTCGAGACGCATCCGGAATCCATCGACAAGGCGGTGCGATCCGTTCATACCGACGATGAGGGCGGATTGTGGTTCGGGTTGAATGGGGATGCGTTAAACAACCTTGCGCTGTATCACGCGAAGGATGGTGCGGGGCACTGGTTCGGCCCGGGACAGGGCTTGACGAATCCGGCGGTGCGCGCGGTGTTGACCGACCGTAACCGCGACGTGTGGGTCGGCACCTATGGCGGCGGACTGTTCCGCGTGGAGGGAGATAGCATCCAACCCGTGCCCAGTCCGAGAGTGATTTCGTCTTTGTTCGAGGACCGGCGAGGGACACTGTGGGCTGGCACGACGGTCGGTTTGGCCCGGCGCGTAGAAAACCAATGGCGTATCGAGGGACTAACTTCCGACGACGTGCGGGCGATCGCCGAGGATGCCGCCGGCGATTTGTGGGTTGGCACCGAACGCGGCGGCTTGAACCGCCTACGGGACGGAAAGTTCACGCCGTACCAGCAGGCGGGCGATTCGATTTCGGCGTTGCTGATGGACGCGGACGGAGCACTTTGGATTGGCACGCCGGGCAACGGGTTGGTGCGATTCAAGGACGACCAATGGACCCGCCTCACCACGCGCGAAGGGCTGACCGATAACAGCGTGGCCTATCTGCTTGATGACGGAGAAGGTTTCCTGTGGATCGGCTCCAATGCCGGATTGCTGCGCGTGCCGCGGGCGGAGGTGAATGAACTGGCCGCGGGAAAACGGCAGACGGTTTCCTGCCGTGCCTACAGCACGCCGGATGGATTGCCCGCGTCCGAATGCACCTCGGGCTCGCAACCCGCCGCTTGGCGCGCCCGGGACGGAAAGCTTTGGTTCGCCACGACGGAGGGTCTCGTCTCGGTTGTGCCCGCACAGCTGGCGCGCAACACCAACCCGCCGCCCGTCGTAATCGAAAGCGTTCTCGTGGACGATGAGTTGCAGAATACCAATCGTCTCCGCAAGAACCTGCCGTCGCCGCTCAGGATTCCACCGGGCAAGGAACAACTCGAGATCCGATACACCAGTCTCAACCTTCTCGCTCCTGACCGCACGCGCTTCAAATACCAATTGGAAGGCTTCCAGGACGAAGCGAGGGATGTAGGCTCGGATCGCGTGGTGCGTTATCCCAAGCTGCCGCCGAACGAGTATCTCTTCCGCGTGACCGCCTGCAATGAGGACGGCGTTTGGAACGAAACCGGCGCGACGCTGGCCATCGTGGTGGAACCGGCTTTCTGGCAGACGTGGTGGTTTTGTTCCCTGGTTATCGTGGGCTTGGTTGGGGCGCTCGTCGGCGTGGTTTATTTTATTTCGACGCAGAAATTGCAGCGGCAGCTTGCCCGGTTGAAACAGCAGGAGGCTGTGGAGAAGGAACGCGCCCGCATCGCCCGCGACCTGCATGACCAGTTGGGCGCAAACCTCACGCAGGTTTCGTTGCTGGGTGAAATGGTCGAGACAGACAAGGATTTGCCGGAAGAGGTCGAGGCGCACGCCAAACAGATTTCGCAGACGGCGCGGCTGACTTCCGCCGCGCTGGATGAAATCGTGTGGGCGGCCAATCCGTCCAACGACACGCTGGAGGGATTGGTCACTTACGCCTGCAAGTACGCGCAGGAATATCTCGCCGTCGCGGACCTCAGCTACCGGCTGGAGGCGCCGGACAAACTGCCGCCCACGCCAATTCCGCCTGAAGTGCGGCACAACGTGTTTCTCGCGTTCAAGGAATCCATCAACAACGTGGTCAAGCACGCGCAGGCCCGGACCGTGAAGGTCCGTTTCCGGCTCGATCGCAATCAGTTCATCTTTGAAATTGAGGACGACGGTCGCGGCCTGCCGCCCGATGCGCACGACAAGGGCAGAAATGGATTGCGCAACATGCGCAAGCGGATGGAGGATGTGGGCGGCGGTTTCGCCGCCGACCCGGCGCCGGAACGCGGCACGATTGTTCGCCTGACGGCGCCGCTCGGGCCGGAAGTCCGCACCGAAAGTTGATGCCATGCCGATCTCGGTTTCCATCGTCGAAGACAACGACCAGTTGCGCGGCACGCTGGCGCGGGTGCTGGATCGTGCCGAAGGCTTCGCCTGTCTCGGCCAGCACGCCAGCGCCGAGGCGGCACTGGAGAATGTTCCCCGGGAAAAGCCCAACGTCGTGCTCATGGACATCAACCTGCCCGGTATGAATGGCGTCGAGTGCGTGCGGAAGTTGAAGCAACTGATCCCGGAAACACAGGTGATGATGCTCACGGCTTACGAGGATACGGAAAACATCTTCAATTCGCTCGCCGTGGGCGCAAGCGGTTACATGCTCAAGCGCACGCCCCGTGCCGAACTGCTCGAAGCCATCCGCGAAGTTCAGCGGGGCGGTTCGCCCATGAGCACGCACATCGCCCGCAAGGTGGTGCAATCTTTCGCGAAACCCACGGCCACTCCGATCTCCGGCGAAGCCACCGAGGAACTTTCCGCCCGTGAAAAGGAAGTGCTCGATCTGCTCAGCCAGGGATTCATGTACAAGGAAATCTCCGACAAGCTGGGCATCGGCTTTGAAACCGTCCGCACCTACATCCGCCGCATCTACGAAAAGCTCCACGTCCGCACCCGCACCGAAGCCGTCGCCAAGGCCCTGCGGCGGTAGCACGAGTTGATTCTTTGGGGCTGGTGGCTGGCATGGTGATGTTTGGTGTCTTTTGCCTCCTCCGAGACTTGATCTTGCCTCGCTTTGCTGCCTGCCCTTTCGTACTCTGATTTCTTTTACCTTTGGCCGAGCCAGAGCCAACCGCTACGATACGCGGCGATGTCTGATGCCCATTTCCTGCGCCTTGCGTTTCGCCTCGCCCGGCGCGGCTACGGGGCTACTTCGCCGAATCCGATGGTCGGCGCGGTGCTGGTGAAAGGCGGCAAAGTCATCGGCTGCGGCTGGCATCGGCAGGCGGGCCGGCCGCACGCGGAAATCGAGGCACTCCACGACGCGCAAAAGCGCGGGCACAATCCGCGCGGCGCGGCGCTTTACGTCACGCTCGAACCGTGCTGCACACACGGACGCACGCCGCCTTGCACGGACGCCATCATTGCCGCCGGAATCAAGCAGGTGATCGTGGGCACGGTTGATCCGAACCCAAAACACGCGGGGCGGGCGTTCAGGATTTTGCGGCGCGCGGGGATTGCGGTGATTCGGTGGGGCGATTCTCCTGACGCGCCATGCTTCGGCTCGCGAGAACGCTCGCCCCACCAGAAACTGGCGGATGACTGCATGCGACTCAACAAAGTTTTTAACCACTGGATCGTCCATCGCACGCCTTTCGTCACCGTGAAAGCCGCGATGACACTCGATGGAAAAATTGCGACGGCGGGTGGTGAATCGAAATGGATCACGGGCGAGCAAGCGCGCGCCCACGGGATGAAGCTGCGGCAAGGCAGCGATGCGATTCTGGTCGGCATCCATACGATTCTGGCGGATGACCCCTCACTGACGGTGAGGACGAAGATGGAAGCTGGAGGATGGAAGATGGCGAAACCCATCCGTCGCATTGTGCTGGATTCGATGGCGCGCACCCCGTTGAACTCAAGAATCGTAACTGACGAGCATGCGGCTTTGACCACGCTAATCGTTACCCCCGGCGCACCGAAGAATCGTCTGGCCGCTCTGGCAAAGCGGGTGAAGATTTGCGTGGCACCATCCGACCGATCGAAAAACCAAAGGACAAGCAGTCGAATTGACCTGCCTTGGTTGTTGAAAAGACTCGGCTCGGAGAACGTCACCAGCCTGCTGGTCGAAGGCGGCGGCGAGGTGAACGCGTCGTTCCTACTGGGTGGGCTCGCGCAACGAGTCACCTTCTTTTATGCGCCAAAGATTCTGGGCGGACGCAACTCGCGGAAAGCGGTGGCAGGTGGGGGCGTAATGAATCTGAACGAAATCATCCAGCTTCGCGACATCCAGTGGCAAAAGTTTGGGTCGGACTTATTGTTGGTGGCGAATGTGGAATCGTGACAACGCCGTTTAATCGCGCCGTGAGCCAGTCTTGACGGGAAGCGCGGTGCCGGCCTTGATACGATTCCCGTTTCATCCGACTTTTGGTCGTTGCAAAACGGACGACAAAAGCAGAGGCGGAGGCAGAGTCGATTTGCAGTCGCCACTTGCTTCAAAACTCCAAGGGGCACTCACCACGGTAGCCGACCGCAACGCTCACCGGAGCGTTATGCTTACGCTCAATAGGTGTTAGCCGAGACACGACCGGCACGATAGGCTATCCATTTGATGTCTTTGTCTCCTGCTGCCACACCAGTAGCCGTAACGCCGTTGAGGGTGGTGTCCACTTTTCTGGCGCGAAGCGAATTGAGCGAGGCAATCCATCTGTGAACCTCGGAATGACCATCGGCAAAGGCGAAGCCGGCCGCTCCATTATGATAGCTCGCTGGTTGATCAATCCATGCAGTCGGATCAGGATTGAAGAATCCGGCGTCATTGATGCTGCTGGGATGTTCATCTAAAAACACCCAAGTCTCTGTCGGACTGGGGTAGGTGAATTCCGAAGTTTTCCGGATGTGTTTGTAAATGGCCCGCCAGGGGCCGGTTTCCGCGTTACCGGCTCCGATGCCAATGTTGCCGGAAACACTCCGGGCGCGGTTACTCCAACCTCGACTCTTCTGCGCCGCGCTCACGTAAACATCGGCCGGACAGCGAAAGACGTCTTTGTTCTTCGCGAGATACTTTGACAGTCTGGCATACCTTTCATCGGTCAAAAAGAGTGTGTTCGTATTGTCGTCGTCGAGTCCCCAATCGAGCCACCCCACTACCCAAGGTGATTTCATGGGGTCAAGGCCCGCCGCGCCATTTTGAGAATCGCCGCCGTGATAGGCTCCGACGATGCGTTCGTTGTTGTCCACGTTGTACATTTGCCACGCCAGCATGATTTGCTTGGTGTTGTTCAGGCAACTGACGCCTTGTGCCTTGGTTTTTGCCTTGCTCAAGGCGGGCAACAACATCGCCGCCAATATGGCGATGATGGCAATGACGACAAGCAGTTCGATCAAGGTGAAAGCGCGCGCGTTCGCGAGCAAGTTTGGTTGCAGGTGAAACTGGCGGGCCACTGAAGGAGGGTTGGTTTTCATGTTTTCAGACCGGTATGCGGGTTGACCATTCAGGGTCAGGAGAAACCCGCGTTGCCGTGATGCCTAACCGATAACACCGTTCCGGGGTTTGTCACCAGCTTTTTCCAGCCAAAAATTGTGCCGAAATTGTCATCAGTTTTAACTACGACCCAAGCCGTGGAGGCGGGCGGTAGGCCCAAAAGGGGATGGGCCTCCAGGCTGTAAATCTCGTTTGTAGGCGCGTAGTGCGGACTCTACACCAAATTAGGGCTTTAACGCGGCTCGACGGAATCCCCGTCAGGCGCTAGTCTGTCGGCCATGTTTACGGGCATTGTCGAAGAGGCGGGAATGGTCGCGGCGATCCAACCGACCCAGAAATCCATCCAATTGACCGTCCGCGCACGGACCATCGGACGCGGATTGAAACTGGGCGCAAGCGTGGCGGTGAACGGCTGTTGCCTTACCGTCGTGAAGCTCGCCGCGCGGGGCAGGGACCGGCTCATCCAGTTTGACCTGCTACAGGAAAGCTGGCGGCTTACCAACATGCAGTTCGCGAAGGCCGGGTCGCTGGTCAATCTGGAGCGTCCGCTCTGTGCCAGCGGCGAGTTCGGCGGACATTTCGTGACCGGCCACGTGGACGGCCTGGGAAAGATCATCAAGTGGGAGCGCATGGGGCGCGATCACCTGCTGGACATCAGCGCGCCGCCGGCGGTGATGCGTTACGTGATTCACAAAGGCTCAATTGCGGTGGACGGCATCAGTCTCACGGTCGCGGCGGCGAGAAAGACCAGCTTCCGCATCTGGATCATTCCGCACACTTACGAGGTCACGGCGTTGTACGATCGAAAGGTAGGCGACGCGGTGAATCTGGAGGCGGATCTCCTGGGGAAATACGTCGAGAAATTCCTTACTTTATCGGCTCGGCGGAGTAGCCGGAGTTGACGCGCGAGGAGGTCATGTTGGAGGGGGAGACTTCCCGCACCCGCCCGGCGGGCACCGAGCCGGGTTTGCCCTGGTAATCCTTGTAGACATAATAGCCGTGTTGCAGCTTGGGCTTGCCCTTGGTGGTAATGCGGCTGCCCGAGCTGAGGGTAATGGTGTAGTTGCGGGCGCAACCGGTGAACACCAGCGCGCAGACCATCAAGAGCAACAGGGCGGTCGATTTCATGGACGTGATTCGAGTCATGGCTTGTGATGCCGCAAGGGGTCTGACAAAGCAAGCGGGGAAAAAGCACGAGGGCCGGACTTGCATCCGGCCCTCGGCTGAGAACAAGCACTACCAAAATTCCTCGTAGCGTGCTGGCTACTTTTTCATCGCTGGGGCGGCGCGGCAGACAAACGCCTTACAACACACACGGAACACTGCCTTTTTGCATCTCAACGACGGGGATAGATTACCACGGGCTGGCGCGGCAACCAGTCACCATTACGGGGGACAGGGGGAGCCGGGACTCTATACTTCCCAAACGCACTATATACGGAAAAACCAATGTTTGTGAGGTTAAAACCTACGTTTTAGATGGGTATATCTTCTGGCTCTTTTTTGCTTTGCCTTCTTGGCGCTTGGCGGAGGCGCGTTGAGCATCCGGCGTAGCGCAAGGTGGACAGCGTGCTCAACAGACCGCCACCCTTAAGGGAAATCTGCGAAACCGCTCGCTCACTCAAAATCGTAAACCACGACCTTCGTGCAGACGCGCTTGAAGACTTTCTCGACGAACTCCACGTGCTGCGGATGCACTTGGTAATCGTCTTGCGCCTGCTTGGTGGGGAAAACCAGATTCAACGCGACTTGATAGGTTTGATCCACCACCGGGCGATGGCTGCCGGCCATCTTGCCGACGTGAAAATGCAGCACGCCAGGGATCGGTTTGAGATACTGGTTTGCGCCCGCGAGCAATTCTTCCGTGGCATTCGGTTGCGCCGGATCCGTCCAAAAAATGACAACGTGTGAAAACATGGTGCGCGATTGTCCCCACCCAGCACGCTTTCGCAAGCCCAGAATCCAGGCCGCCAGGCAGCGCTGGCGCCCTGGCCGCGCTGGCCAGTAAGGGATTGCGCCGATAAGCCAGCTTCCCGTTTAATGTCCGCGCGTGACCACATCCGGACATTTCAATCATCTGTTGCACTCGACGCTGGGTGTTAACAAATGAAATGCGGTTCATGAGTTTCATAACCAACACCAACCACTGGCCAATCCCGATTACTCGATGCAACCGCCCAAATCGAAACGCCTCTTCACTCCCGGCCCATTGACGACCAGTCACACGGTCAAGGAAGCCATGCTCGTGGACATGGGTTCGCGTGACGACGAATTCATCGCGATCGTGCGCGACATCCGCCGACAATTGCTCGCGCTTGGCGGCGCGAGCCAGGCGCAGGGTTACGAAGCCGTATTGATTCAAGGTAGCGGCACGTTTGGCATTGAATCGGTGCTCTCAAGCGCGATTCCGCCGCAGGGCAAACTTCTGATCTTGGTCAACGGCGCCTACGGCGAACGCATGGTGCAGATTGCGACGCGGCATCAGATTCCGACCGAGGTGTTGCGCTGGGCGGAGAACCAAGTCACCGACCCGGCGGCGGTTCAGGCGAAGCTGGCGCAAGACCCGGCGATCACGCACGTCGCGGTGGTTCACTGCGAAACCACGACGGGAATTCTCAATCCGGTGTTAGAGATCGGAAAACTGGTCCGCGCAGCGGGCCGCACATTCTTCGTGGATGCCATGAGCAGCTTCGGCGCGATTCCGCTTTCGTTGATCGAGGCGCAGATTGATTACCTCGTTTCCTCGGCGAACAAGTGCATCGAAGGCGTGCCCGGCTTCAGCTTCGCGCTCGTTCGGAAGGAAAGACTCGAAACGTGCAAAGGCCAGGCGCGCACGGTGAGTCTGGATTTGTTCGAGCAATGGCGCGGGTTGGAGGCGAACGGTCAGTTCCGTTTCACACCGCCTACGCATACGCTGCTGGCCTTTGCCCAGGCGTTGCGCGAACTCGACGCAGAAGGCGGAGTCGCCGGCCGCGCTAAGCGTTACCAGGCGAATCACACGGCGCTCGTCTCCGGCATGACAGCACTTGGCTTCAAGCGTTACCTCTCGCCCGAGCATCAAACCTGGATCATCACGGCATTTCATTATCCCGGAGATCCGGCGTTTCAGTTCGAGGAATTCTATCGGCGGCTGGCGGAGCGCGGCATGGTCATCTATCCCGGCAAGCTTGGTCAGGTTGCCTGCTTTCGCATCGGGAACATCGGTCGTCTGACGGTCACCGACATTCAGGAGTTGGTTGAAGCTGTGGCTGCGGTGTTGAAGTCCATGAAGGTTACGTTGCCGGTCGCGGCGCCGTAACGCATCGCGGACGCTGGTTCGTCAGCCCTCCGCACGCAACACTTCAAGCGGTGGCCGGTTCAGCACGTTGCGGCTGGCGAGCAAGCCCACACTGACCGCCAGAACTGAATTCACCCCGACGGCGAGCGCGAGATGAACCCACGGCACCGCAAATCCAATCTTGAATACGAAGGTCGTGAGCGACCATTGCGCCGCAACGGCCAGCCCAATACCCGTCAAACTCGCCAGCAAACCTAACAGCAAGAATTCGATGACCTGTATGCTGAGCAGCTGTGCCGAAGATGCGCCAAGCGTGCGGAGCAAAACGACTTCGCGCAGCCTTTGAAACCGGCTGTTCAACACGGTGGTCACGAGCAGAATGATTCCTGTGCAGACGGTGAGCAGCGCAATGAAGCGGATGCCCACGGAGATTTTCGACACAATGCCTTCGATGACCCGCAAGATGAGCGTGAAGTCCACACTGGAGACGTTGGGGAATTCCTTCACCACGGCACGCTGCATCGCGGCGGACTGCTGGCTGTCGTTGACGTGCGTGGTGACGATGGAAAAACCGGGCGCTTCCTCCAGCACCCCGGTCGGGAACACCACGAAGAAATTCGCTTGCACCCGCCGCCAGTCCACTTTGCGCACGCTGGCGAGGCGGGTCTTCATCGGGATGCCCTGCACGTCGAAAACGATTTCGTCGCCCAGCGCGAGGTCCAGTTCG